>Ga0196970_1000818_pt1 | contig 28830 bp, 28 predicted proteins | sample S1v_513CmetaG_FD_148672 | JGI IMG/M metagenome (GOLD analysis project Ga0196970, IMG submission 148672) | Soil microbial communities from Anza Borrego desert, Southern California, United States - S1+v_5-13C | ecosystem: Environmental > Terrestrial > Soil > Desert | place: USA: California... | reverse complement strand
ATGAGCAGAGTGGTCATGGTGTATCTCCTAGAGTTGGTTGGGTTGGACGAGCATTTCGTTGCGCTCGACATACCTATTGCGAGGAGTGTGCCAGCGCCGGGGTGCTGCCCGCAGGGTGCTCGCAAGGCATTGAAAAATAAGGGGATTTTCCAATTCTCGCGGTGCCGCGTGAGATTTTTGGCATGTGCCCGCAGGCGGCGCGCGCCCGACACCTTGCGGCGATGTGTTCGTGCGGATGGAACAGCTTGCCTTCAGTGCCGTGTGATGACTCGGGCGATGGATGTTCCGGCAACGCGGAAGCCGAGGCGGTGGTAGAGACGCACTGCTGCCGCGTTGTCCTGCATGACGCGCAGGAAAGGCGTATCCCCACGCCGGCGCTGATGCAGGAGTATCTTGGCCACCAGTTGCCGCGCCAGTCCCTTGCCGCTGAAGTCCGGGTGCGTGCACACGCCGGTGATTTCGCTGTAGCCGCCGGCGCAAGGTCGGCTGCCGGCCATCGCGACCAGCCGTTCTCCGTCCAGGATGCCGAAGTATTCGCCCAGCTCCAGCGTCTTCAGCGTGAAGGGGCCGGGGCCTGTCAGCGTTGCCAGTTCGAGCGCCGCCGCTGCGTGGCGCGCATCGAGCAGGACGGCTTCCGTTGCAGCGTTCGCGAACGGATCTTGCGGAACCATCCTGAGCATGAGGCCTTCGGTGTCGATCTCCCAGCCATCCGGCAAACTCCCGGCCCAGCCGTCGCAGTAAATGTGTTCGCCCGGCCGCACCCATCGCGCCAGTGCATGCAGGTCCGGCGCTGCGGGATCGGCAAACGCGGCGACGGGCGGATAACCCGGTGCATACCTCCGTACGGCATGATTGCCAACGGTAAATCGCGCGTGCGGTCCCACGAGTGTGTGCCAGACAATGTTGTTGAAGAGGGTCATGCTGCCAGCCGGTCGTCGTGCTGCAGGCACCCGTCTCTGCTAGCCGCATGGCGGCCGGGTGTGGGATCGAGGCGCGTTCGCGCGGGCCACAGCCCGGCAGGGCGGGCCAGCATGATGAGCACCATCGCCATGCCGAGCAACAGCTGGCGCAGCACTTCGGATTCCAGCACAACATGGCCGAACAGCTCGCGCTGCACCGGTTCGACGAGATGGCGCAGCACTTCCGGCAGGACTGCCAGGATCACGCCGCCGAGCACCACGCCGGGCACATGGCCCATGCCGCCGAGCACCACCATCGAAAGCACGGCGATGGATTCGTTGAGAACGAATGACTCGGGAGAAATGTAGCCCTGGAAGGCGGCGAACATGGCTCCCGCGACGCCGCCCGAAGAGGCGCCGAGGGCGAAGGCGAGCAGCTTCACTTTGCTGGTATCGATGCCCATGGCCTGCGCGGCCGTTTCGTCTTCGCGTATCGCCATGAACGCACGACCGAGGCGGGAATGCTGCAGGCGCACGGAGAGCGCGATGAAGGCCGTGCACAGCGCCAGGAACAGGAAGTAATAGGCGTTCACCGAAGGCATGGCGTAGCCGAAAATGTCGAGCGTGGCGCCGGCACCGGGCTTGCCCGCGAGCGAGACGCCGAAGATGCGGACCGGGTCGACCATGTTGATCCCTTTCGGTCCGTCGGTCAGGTTGACCGGCGCGTTCAGGTTGATGAGGAAGATGCGGATGATCTCACCGAACCCGAGCGTGACGACGGCAAGGTAATCGCCGCGCAGCTTGAGCGCCGGCGCGCCCAGCAGGATGCCGAAGATTGCTGCGAGCCCGGCGGCCAGGGGCACGATGGCCCAGATGGAGAGGTGGATGCCGTCTTGCGCCGCTTCCGGCCCGAGAAGGCGCCGTGCAGCCTCGCCGGCCGCCGGATAGGCATGGACGAGGGAGTCGAGCACGACCGCGAACTGCGGCGAGGCGAGCAGTGCCGTCATGTAGGCACCGACCGCGTAGAAGGCGATATAGCCGAGGTCGAGCAGGCCGGCGAAGCCGACCACGATATTCAGGCCGAGCGCCAGCAGGATGTAGAGCAGCGCCATGTCCGCCATGCGTACCCAACTGTTGCCGAAGGGCGCGGCGATGAAGGGGAACAGCACCAGCATCGTGATGAGAAGGGCGAGGCGGATTGCGGGAGGGTGACGTGCCATGTGCTTGTCCGGAAACAATGAACGCCCCCATGGTAGAAAGCCGCGCGAAAGGCGGCTATCAGGAACTTGCTCGGTCAGCGGACCTCGAGCCGGCGCCGCAACGCAGCGGGTGTGGTACCAAAGTGTGCACGGAAGCTGGCGGTGAGGTGGCTGTGGCTGGTAAAGCCGGTATCGAGCGCGATGGCGGTCAGACCGCCTCCGGTCGATTCAATGGCCGAGAGGGCCCGGGCGAGGCGCGTGCGGACGAGGTAGCGGTGCACCGGGATGCCGACCTCTTCACGGAAGATGCGCGCGAGGTGGTACGGCGTCGTGTGGGCGTGGCGGGCGAGGGCGTCCAACGTCCATTCCTGCGCGGGGCGCAGTGAGATCGCTTCCTTTACCGCCTCGACCTGACGGCGGCGGCGTTCTCTGGTCGGCGTGCGGGTGCCCGGCGTGGCGGCGCATCGGGACGCTGTGCGCAGTGAAGCATCCATCAGCGTCACGCACAGCTCTTCGATCTCCAGCGCGTCGCGTTCATCCCGCATGAGTGCGCGTTGCAACATGCTCCGTTCGAGCATGGCGGGCGGGGGGAGCAGGCAGTGCGGGCGCAGGCGCGGCGAGCGCAGCGTGTCGGCGCCGGCTGCCTCGGCGAGCATCCCGGACAAGGCCGGCGCGGAAAAGTGGAGCACGAGGCATTCGTCGCCGATGCGGCCGGGGAAGCTCATGCGGTAGGGTTGCCCCAGGGCGAGGAAGAGCCCGTGGTTCGCGTTGGCGATGAAATGTTGCTTCGGGGCGTCGTGAAGGGCAAAGACCCCGTCGACGGGCAACAGCAGCAAGTCGGCGCCTGCCCATGCGAGTTCGCTGAGCTCGGCTTCGGAAGGGCGTGCGACCGCATGACGGATCGTCAGCAGGTCGCTTGTGAACAGGGGGCGCTCGATCAGATGCATGGGACGGACTCGCGAATGTCCGCCCATTAAACCATGGCGCCCCCGGCAAAGGCTCCGCTTACGCCTCTTCCTCCGTGTCCTCCTTCTGCGGACGGCGGATGACGGATGGGCCGCCCATGATCGGCGGCAGGTTGCCGGCGAAGCCGCGCGGGTAATTCACGATGCGCGTGGTGCTCGCCGGGGCGCGCCGCGGAATGAAGCGGCCGCGCGTGCGGGCGCCGCCGATGATCGATGTCATTGCCTGACGATCGAGGTCGATGCTTTCCGTGAGGTCCTTGATGACGATGGTGGCCATGACGTTCTCCTTCAAAAATCACTATGCCCTGTGCGGGCGGGTGCAGCTTGATTGCGCGCAGCAATGCGGCAAAAGCGGCGGCAAAAGCAGCGGCAAAAGCCCGCCGGGAGAATTCCCGGCGGGCTTTCGCCTGCTGCCTTGCCGCGATCAGAAATAGGCGTCGGCATATGCCCATTGCGACGGGCTCACGTTGAGGCTGGGCGCTACGAAACCTGCGCCGATGACGCCGACGTTGTTGAGCGCGTTGACCTCGACGTTCTGCATCTGCGCAATGTTCTGGTTGACGCCGACATTCACGTTGGCGAGCGGGCCCAGGCCCTTGAGCCAGGAATTGCCGCCGCGTACTTTGGCCATCGCTTGCCGGTCGAGTGCATCGCTGCGCGGCAGGTCATGGATCATGAGTTGGGACATGCGAGTTCTCCTTGGTATCGGGTTAGAAGTTGATGTTGTTGTTGGCGGTCTGCGTCGGGTTCACGGTCGACGTGATGCCGCACACGAAAGCCGCGTTGTTGCCGTTGTTGTTCAGCACGTTCTGCGACTGGCCGATCAGCTGCGAGGCGTCGAATGCATAGGTGTGCGACGGTGCCGCGGGCTTGGGCATTTCCACACCCAGGGAAGACAGGGACATCGCGCCCTTGAGTTCCTTGTTGTAGCCGCCGCGGACGGAAGCCATTGCTTGCTGGCCGAGTTCGGTGGTGACGGACAGGTCCTTGATCATGAGGCTTGCCATTTTGTTTCTCCTCTCGTATCAGAAGTTGATGTTGTTGTTGGCGGACTGGGTCGGGTTCACGGTGGATGTGATGCCGTGGGCGAACGCGACGTTGTTGCCGTTGTTGTTCATGACGTTCTGCGACTGGCCGATGGATTGCGAGGCGTTGAAGTCGAACGAAGTCGGTTGGTACTTGGCTGCCGGCATGCCGTAGCTGGGCGTGTAGGACGGGGTCCAGCAGGAAGGCTGCTTGTAGTAGGCGCAGCCGCCGGTGACGGAAGCCATACCGGCACGGTCGAGTTCGGTGGCAGCGGCGAGGTCTTTGATGAGCAGAGTGGTCATGGTGGTATCTCCTGGAGTTGGTTGGGTTTGGTGTGAAGCGCGTTTTCGTTGCGTTCGACTACCCTATTGCGAGGAGTGTGCCAGCCGGCTGCCTGAGGTCGGGTTGTGCGTGTAAGTCCATGAAAATAAAGAGAAAAGAAGGGGCCTGTGGTCAGGCGGGCAATGCTTTGCGCAAGCCGGCGGGGCCGTTCGCTGGCGGGGTGCACCCAACACAACGGAAGCGGTGTTGGCGCCGGCCCGACGTCAGCCGCGCGCCGCGCGAGTCTTTGGCGCAAGCATGATGCCTGTGCAACCCGGCGCGCCGCAGCGGCAGGCGAAGGCGCGCCTGACGGCCGCCGTGTGCCGTCCTTCGTAGATCAGCGCGTAGTTGTAGCTGAGCTCATCTCCGCGCGCGATGTCCATCAAGGCATAGATGTGGACGCTGCCGTCCGGATGCTCGAGCGCTTCGCAATTCGGTTCGCAGGAGTGGTTGATGAAACGGGCGTCATTGCCGCGTGCACCGCCGTCGATCACGCGCCCGTCGGCGAGGGTGAAGAAGAAGGTGTGGTTGAGCGGGCCGCCTTTTGCCTCTGCACGCCGCTGCGCTTCCGGCCATGTGATGCGTTCGCCCTTGTACTCGATGATGCGGTCGCCGGCGGCAATCCGGCGGCGGGCGAAGACACCGTTACCGTGGATGGTCGAGTGACGGACGGCGTAGGGCGGAAGGCTGCGGTTCTTCACAGGCGGTCTCCAGGCGGTCGGATGACCGTCTGAATCGCAGCGCCGGGTTGAAGTTCCGGCAAGCCGCCGCGGCTCAGTGGCCGAGCTGGTGCGCTTCCTGGATCATGCGCAGGGCGGTGTGCGTCGGATAGACCTCGGCAAGCGCGGCCGGCTTTTCGGTGCTCGGAAAACGCTGCGCCGAGGGCGACACCATCATGTTGATGTAATGGATATCCAGATCGTCGTCCTGTTGCAGCTTCGAGACTGCCTCGTCCTCGATCTCGAACATCATGCGCCAGCTCAGGCGCGTGCCACGCGGCACCCTGCGCCGGACGATCGTCAGGATTTCTTCGCGAAGGCGGTTCTCGGCCGCAGCAAGTTTTGAAACTTCCGGTTTCATGCTACACCTCGGCGACTCTGTATATATGTACAGTATAGGCCGCATTTTTGGCGGCCAAAGGCAAAATCGCGGCGGGTGTATCCGGCGTTGCGGACATGCGACGCATTTTGTCTCATGTCAACAGATAGTAGGTGGTGCAGCGCACACAGGGTCATGATCAAGCGCAACAATGCCGCCGGGTGCGCTAGAGCAGTGCTTCTAATCTCCCCGAAGAAAGTTTTTCCAGATCAAGTTATCATCACTCAGGGGTTGCCATGCTGCAATAAAGCGCCGAATAGTCTTCAGGAGAAATAGACTAGCGGGTCGCTGTAAAGGTAACCGCCACTCAAAACAGCAGGCTTATAACGGGGGCACACATAATGAATTTGAACCGCTTGCGGATCGGCCAGCGCCTGGCCTTGGGTTTCGGCGTTGTCACCACGCTTCTGATTCTTCTTGCAAGCCTGTCCTACCTGCGCATTTCCAGCCTCACCGACGAAATCAACCACATGGTGAACGACCGTTACCCGAAGACGGTCATCGCCAACAAGATCAAATCCGACCTCGACGAAAGCATCCGCAGCATGCTCAACGTGCTGATCATGCAGGATGCCGGCCAGATCAAGAAGGAGCTGGCCAACATCGAGGAACGCAACAAGGGCATCGACGTCTCGATCGCCAGCCTCGGCACCATCATCACCGACGACAAGGGCCGGGAGCAGGTCAAGGCGATCGGCGAACTGCGCGACAAATTCCTCCCCGCACAGAACAAGTTCGTCGCCCTCATCAACGAGGACAAGAAGGATGAGGCGATGGTCAAGCTGATGTTCTCGGTGCGCCCGCTGCAAGGGAAGTACATCGAACAGCTCGACTCCTTCATCAAGCACCAGGACGGCGAAATGGCGCAGGCCGGCGCCGATTCCACCGCTGCCGCGCAAAAGACCGCGCTCTTCATCCTGGCGCTGGCCGCCGGCGCCGCCGCGCTGAGCATCCTGGTCGGCTTCCTCACCACCCGCCGCATCACCCGCCCGCTGAACGAGGCGGTGAAGGTGGCCAAGCGCGTGGCCGACGGCGACCTGACGAGCGAGGTCAAGGTCACGACGCAGGATGAAACCGGCGAGCTGATGAAGGCGCTGCAGGACATGAACGACAGCCTGTCCAAGCTGGTCGGCGAAGTGCGCCAGGGCACCGAGACGATCGCATCCGCTTCGCGTGAGATCGCCAGCGGCAACATGGACCTGTCCCATCACACCCAGGAGCAGGCCGCGTCGCTGCAGGAAACCGCGTCCTCGATGGGTCAGCTGACCCAGACCGTGCGCCAGAATGCCGAGAATGCCCGCGAGGCGAACGACCTCGCCGCGACGGCGTCGCAGATCGCGGAGAAGGGCGGCACGGTGGTGTCGCAGGTCGTGCAGACCATGGGCTCGATCAACGAATCCTCGCGCAAGATCGTCGACATCATCGGCGTCATCGACGGCATCGCCTTCCAGACCAACATCCTGGCGCTCAATGCGGCGGTCGAAGCGGCGCGTGCCGGCGAGCAGGGCAAGGGCTTTGCGGTCGTGGCGTCCGAAGTGCGCAGCCTGGCGCAGCGCTCGGCCAGCGCGGCCAAGGAAATCAAGCAGCTCATCGGCGACTCGGTCGAAAAGGTGGACGCCGGGGCAAGGCTCGTCGACCAGGCCGGCAGCACCATGAACGAGGTGGTAGCCAGCGTCAAGCGCGTGACCGGCATCATGTCCGAGATCACCGCCGCCAACCAGGAACAGAGCAGCAGCATCGAACAGCTCAACCACATGATCGTCCAGATGGACGGCGTCACGCAGCAGAACGCTGCGCTGGTGGAAGAAGCGGCGGCCTCCGCCGAATCGATGCAGAACCAGGCGTCCACGCTGTCTCAGCTGGTCAGCGTGTTCAAGCTCAATAACAGCATGCCGGCGCTGGCACAAGCAGCGCCCGAGCCGAAACCGTCGAAATCGTCGACGGTCGTTCCCCTGCCGTTGAAGCCAAAAGTTTCCGTCAAGCCCGCCCGCAAGGCGGCACCCGCCGTCACTGCCAACGACGGCTGGGAAGAGTTTTGATTCGTTTTTAGTTGCAACCGGAGAGAATATGAAATCGTACAAGAGCTTCAAGAGTTTGGTCGCCGTGGCCAGCCTTGCCATGGGACTGGGACTCAACGCGCAAGCGGCGGAGGTGGGCGGCATCAAGATGGACGACGCCACCAAGGTCGCGGGCCAGGAACTGAAGCTGAACGGCGCCGGCGTGCGCAGCTGGGCCGTGTTCAAGGTGTATGCCGCCGGCCTCTACCTGACCGAGAAGAAGAAGACCGTGCCGGAAATCATGGCGCTCAACGGTCCGCGTCGCGTCCGCCTGGTGCTGCTGCGGGACGTCAACAATGAAGAGCTGGGCCAGGCCTTCATGGACGGCCTGAACGCCAACTCGGACAAGGTGGAAAAGGCCAAGTTCGTAAACCAGACGATGAAGATGGGCGAGATCTTCGCTTCCATCAGCAAGCTGAGCAAGGGCGATACCATCACCATCGACTGGATCCCGGCCCAGGGCATGCATGTCCTGGTGAACGACAAGCGCGTCGGCGAAGTGCTGCCGGACATCGCTTTCTACAACGCCTTCCTGCGCATCTGGCTGGGCGAGAAGCCGGCCGACAATTCGCTCAAGCAAGCATGGCTCGGTAGCTGATCCCGCATTCGCTGTTCCAAAGCGCGCCTGTGGTTTGCGCGCGGACATTCTGATTGAAGGTGTGGATGAAAGCCCTGGAACCGGTTGGTGTTCCAGGGCTTTTTTTGGTTCATAGATAGTGCATTACGCCGCGTAGTGGTATATCTATGATACGGCGCTCCTTAAGAAAGTATTCATAGAAAGTGCGTTATGATTCATAATGAATAATCTATGAACAGGATTCTAAATGCCGAAGAAGCTCTCCACTGCTGAAACCTGGCCCACTCTTGTTCAGGAGCGCCTGACCGTGTGGGGGAAGTGCATCCACGTCCAGCGGCGGCGACAACGAATCACCGCCGCCGATCTGTGCGCGCGGCTGGGCATTTCCCGCGCTACCCTGCGCCGCCTTGAACAGGGGGACCCAGGCGCAGGCGCCGGCGCATACCTGACGGCACTGCTGACACTCGGGATTGCGGACAAGGCAACGCCCGACTTGCCGGCCGAACTGTGGCAGGGTGAGCATGGCCAGCGCGTCAAGTTGAGCCGGCAGGAAAAGGGAGGCGACGATGCCGAGTATTTCTAAGCCGGTGTACGTTTACCTGCAACGGCCCGATACCGGTGAATGGGTCACCGTCGGCCGCTACAAGACGGGCGCGCCCGGTGAAGGCTTCTTCAAATACGCGCCTTCCTACGTCGACGCAGGCCATCCCTGGGCCATCGATCCTGTCAACCTGCCTCTCCTCTCCGGCGCGGATGTCCCGGCAACGCGGTACCAGGGCCTGCATGATGCCTTGCGCGATGCATGCCCGGATGCATGGGGGCAGGCACTGCTGCGCCGGGAGCACAATCTGCCGGAGAACACGCCGCCGCTGCAATACCTGCTCAAGGCAAGCAACCTTGACCGCTGGGGGGCGCTTGCCGTCGGCATGAGCCTCAAGATACCTGAATCGAATTTGAGCAATCCTGCTCTGCCCGTGCTCGATCAGGTCGTCGAAGAGCTGGCGGCCCTTGCGGAACGGCGCCCCACCATCCGTGCAAAAATTCGTTCCCGGCTGGTTCAGGCCGCCAGCGTCGGCGGCGCGCGACCGAAAACCACGGTGCAGGGCGACAACAGTCAGTTCTGGCTGGTCAAGCCGGAAATTGCGACAGACGTGGCCAATATCCCTCTGCTCGAGCACCTCGGCCAACAATGGGGTGCGGCGAGCGGGCTGAACTTCGCCCCGACCGTCTTCCATCCGGCGGTAAGCGGACGCAGCGCAGTACGCGTCTTGCGATTCGACCGGACTGGCCGCCGCCGTCATATGTGCGTGAGCGCTGCGTCATTGCTGCAGGCGGAGTATCCGGGTCTGTTGCAGACAGACCGCTGGAGCTATCCGCGGCTGGCCGAGGAACTGCGGCGGGTGGGGGCGCCGGTGGAAGACCGCCTCGAACTGTTCGGCCGCATGGTGTTTAACGCGGTATGCGGCAACGATGACGACCACGTGCGAAATCACGCCATCCTCTACTGTGCCGATGAGCGGCGCTGGCGTTTGGCGCCGGCATTCGACGTTGTCCCCAATCCGGTGGAAACGCCAAAGCGCCTTCATATGCAGCTGTCGGTGGGGCGCTTCGATATTGCCCGCGACGCGGTGCTGGCGGATGCGCATCGCTTCGGATTTGGCGGCAAGGAAGAGGCGGCAAGCTATCTCGACCTCTTGCTTGAGCGTATCGCAGCGGGCTTTGACCGCACCGCGCACTGGCTTGACCAGGAGTGGCAGAAGACGATGCACGCGCGCTTGACGTACAACGTCGCTGTGTTGAAGGCCTCGCCCGCCTGACAGCTTCGCAACATTCGCACGGGGGCAACGCGATCAGTTTGTACTATATTAAAACGACAAACCAGCGGGCGCGCAGTATAACTTTCTGGTTCCTCATGTCCCCCACCAAACCTATGGCTAGCCTCGCGCACGCGATCCGCAATTTCCAGGGCGGCGGTGTTTCGCACGGTGAATTTTTTGCGCAGGTCGACCGCGCGCTGGCGGTGGACAGCGTCGATTCCACCAAGTTGCTGGAAATCCTCGACGATGAAAATACCAGGGGCCATCTTCCTCCCGATGTCTATGCCGAACTGCAGCGCCGCGTCGAGCGCGTCGTCGAGGCCACGCGCGGCATGCACGGTAACGAAACGCGCGTCCGCACCAACTCCGCGCGCAGCACCATGCCGCCCTACACATCGGGCAGCGAGACGCGTTACACCGGGGAAATGATCGACGGGCTCGAACGCATCAAGGGCGTCGGGGATACGCTCAACAGCCGTTTCGTGCTGGAGGAGTGCGTCGGCTTCGGCGGCATGGGGACGGTGTACAAGGCGCTGGACCTGCGCAAGCTGGAGGCGTCCGACCGCAATCCCTACATCGCGATCAAGGTGCTGAATGTCCAGTTTCGCGGCCATCCGAAATCGCTGATTGCCTTGCAGCGCGAGGCGAAGAAGGCGCAGGCGCTGGCGCACCCGAATATCGTGCGCGTCTACGATTTCGACCGCGACGGCGCGATGGTCTACCTGACGATGGAATACCTCACCGGCGGCCCGCTGAGCAGGATGCTGCGCGCGCCGGGCTTCGGCGGGATTCCGTATGCGGAAGCCATGCGCATCGTGGAGGGCGTGACCAAGGCGCTTTCCTATGCGCACGGACGTGGCTTCGTGCACTGCGACCTCAAGCCCGCCAATATCTTCCTCACCGACAATGCCGAAGTGAAGGTGATCGACTTCGGTATCGCCCGCGTATTTCACAAGCCGGAGGAAGTGGTCGAGGCAACCGTGTTCGATCCCGGCAGCCTGGGGGCGATGACGCCCGCGTATGCCAGTCCCGAAATGCTGGAGAACCGCGAGCCGGACCCGCGCGACGACGTCTATGCGCTCGGATGCATCGCCTACGAGTTGCTCACCGGCCGCCATCCCTTCGACCGGGTGCCGGCGACGCAGGCGCGCAATTCCGGCCTCAAGCCGCAGCGCCCGGCCAACCTCGGTAACGGACCGTGGAAGGCGCTGCGGCACGCGCTCGCCTTCGAACGCGAAGCGCGCACACCCAGCGTCGATCTCTTCTACAAGGAAATGAGCCGCGGCGCGCGCAAGCTGCCGCCGTTCGCCTTGATCGGCGGCGCCGTGTTCGCGGCCGCCTTGCTGCTGACGCTGACGCTCAATTTCTTCCAGCGCGGAGAAGAGAAGGCCGCCGGAGAGCCCGCCCCGCAGGCGGAGGCGCAGCGGGAACAGCAGGAAAGCCAGGCGCAGCAGGAACAGCGCGAGCCGCCCGCGCTTGCGACCACGCCGCCCACGCCCGTCGTGCCGCCGCTCACGATGCAAGCGGTGACGCCCGTCCTGGCGCGGATCCCGTGTTCGGCGCTGCTGGCGTCGACCAAGGAAAACACGCTCGAGGTGCGCGGCTATCTGCCGCAGAGCGGCCTTGCCGCCGCCAAGGAGACGCTCGCCGCAATACCGGGCGTGCAGACATTGAACCTCGACGTGCGCCAGGTGGGGGATGAAAAATGCGGCGCGCTCGGCCTGCTCGCCCCGTATTGGGCAGCCAACCAAACGAGCGGCGCGAAGGTGTCGGTGAAAACAAAACCGGCGCGCAATGAACTGATCGAGGGCGACTCCGTGATTCTAGAGATCACCACCCCCGGCTACGATTCCCATGTCTACGTCGACTACTTCTCGTTCGACGGCAGCGTGCTGCACATGGTGCCCAGCCCGCGCGTACGCGCCAACCAGGCGCCGCCCAATTACTCCGCGACCGTCGGGAATCCGGGCAACTGGATCGTGGCCAAGCCCTTCGGCACCGACCTCATCGTCCTCATCACCGCGCCTGCGCCGCTGTTCGACCAGCCCCGGCCGGAGGGGGAACCGGCTGCCGATTACGTGCAGGCGATGGAAAAACAGCTGAAACAGCTTGTCGCCAAACATGGGCGCGACAAGGTGCTGGTCGATTTCCTGCAGGTCACGACGCGCGCGCGCAAGCCTTGATCTTTATTCCCCCTGATCCTTATTTCATGTCGCGCGCCACGCGGAAGCCATTCTGCGAGTGGCGCACGCTGGCGCCATACTTGAAGCGCGTGGAGGAGGGCATGTAGCTCGCGCCGTCGCGCCACGAGCCGCCGCGTATCACGCGTTCCCTGCAGCCCGGCGCATCCCAGGCGCGACCGTCGCCCGGCGCGCCCTTGTACGAGTTGTGCCAGCAATCCGCGACCCACTCCCATACGCTGCCGTTGACGTCATGCAGGCCATAGGGATTGGGCGCGAAGGAGCCGACCTTGGCCGGACCGTCCGCGCTCCACGGATCGCCGCAATCCTTGCAGTTGGCATTACCCGGGCGCATCTGTTCGCCCCACCAGAAGCGGCCGGACGTGCCGCCGCGCGCGGCGTATTCCCATTCCGCTTCGCTCGGCAGGCGGTAAGACTTGCCGGTGGAAGCGGACAGCCACTTCACATACGCCTGCGCATCTTCCCAGCTTACGTCGCGCACGGGCGTGTTGCCGGGATTCTTGCTGGTGAGACGCGGACAGCCGCCGCCTTCGGCGCAGGCATTCCACTGGTCCACCGTGACTTCGTATTTGCCGATCGCAAAGGGCGTGCCGATCGAAACGCGGTGTGCCGGCCTTTCCGTCGGATCGCCACTGTTGGCGCCCATCGTGAACGCGCCGGCCGGCAGCGATACGAGCACCGGGCAAGTGGGGCAGTCGCGGACTTCGCCGCTGGCTGCTTTGGGCGGCGGCTTGTCGGGGACCGGTTCCGCAGGCGCGGCGACCGGCGGCGCTTCTTTCGGCGCGGGCGGTTCCTTGGCCACCGGCGGTGATGGCCGTTTGCGTTCGGGCTCGGCTTTCGGCGGCGGCGCCGGCCGCGTCTTTTCCGGCGGCGGCTTCGCTACCGGCGGTTCCGGAGGCGGCTCCGGTTTCGCCGCGGCACGCAGGCGTTCGATACGGGCCTTCGCCAGAGCCGCGAAGCGTCCCTTGGGATAGGCCTGCAGGTAGGCTTCGTAATCGCCGATGTGGTTGCTGTCCTTGATCGATTCCCAGAAGGCCAGCTCGTATTGTTCGGCACTGTCCTTGGGCAGGATGGCGGCAATGCCGTTTTCAATGAGATCGGCGCGCCGGTCCGCAGCGACGGCGTGTTGCGTGGCGGTGACGCCGAGCGAAAGTACGATCAGGATGTTTGGCCACACAGCAAGACCTTCGTCATGGAGTTTCATCACGGGCAGGCGCGGGGTTTGTTCCTCCTGCATATCATCGATATCCAATAGTCGAAGCGGTTTGCGCAAGCACAAACGACGGCCCACAACTTCTCCGAAAATGAGAGCAACCGCTATTTTCTGCCGGTGGAAGAATCCGCAAGCGGTTGAGGATCGGGCCTGTTGCCCTGCCATGCAGCATTCTGCAATGCATTGGCCCGGCGCAGTGGCGGATATTCCTGCTGGAGGACACAGCGCATGCCTAGAATCGCTCTCGTCACAATCTTTGCGACTGCATGTCTGGGCGTGACCGCCGCACATGCGCAACGCTCGCCCGCACCCGAGAATGCCGCGGTGTATATCATCTGGCCGCAGAATGGCACGGTGGTCAGCGGCGGCAAATTCTGGCTCCGCATGGGTCTGCGCAATATGGGCGTTGCGCCCAAGGGGGTCGAGCGCAAGAATACCGGCCACCACCACGTGCTCATCGACACCGAGCTGCCGCCGATGGACAAGGAAATCCCGTCCGACCGCAACCACCTGCATTTCGGCGCGGGAGAGACCGAGGCGCGCATCGAACTGCCGCCGGGAAAGCACACGCTGCAGTTGCTGCTGGCGGATCATAACCACGTCCCGCACGACCCGCCCGTCATGTCGAAAAAAATCACCATCACCGTGAAGTGAAGGCAAGGGGGCGACGATGCTTGTGCGAATGAAAACGGATTCGGGGGTACGCATCATGGCCAGGGCATGCGCAGCAGCGGCATTCTTACTCTTCTCCTGGACGGCAGCCTTCGCCGGCGACACACCGGCGGCACCGCATGCCTACCTCTACATCGGCTGGCCGAACAATGGCGAAGTGGTCGCCGCCGGCAAACCGTTCCGTGTCTGGTTCGGCCTGCGGGACATGGGCGTGGCGCCGAAGGATGTGAAGCTGCCCAATACCGGACACCACCACCTGCTGATCGATGTTCCCTTGCCGCCGGCCGACAAGGAAATTCCCTCGGACAGGAACCACCTGCACTTCGGTGCGGGCGAAACCGAAACCATGATCGAACTGCCGCCGGGGAAACATACCTTGCAATTGCTGATGGGGGACGACAAGCACATCCCCCACAATCCGCCGATCGTATCCAAGAAGATCACGATAACGGTCAAGTAAGCGGTGAAGTAGCGGTCAAGTAAGGCCCTCCCGCGGCAAGTCCGGTCGGGCAGTTGCATAGCCGAGGCGCGCGACGCCGGCGAATGGAGGCGAGATGAACAACCATGCGGCCGCGGCGGTATCCGCTGGCGCGGTGACGGCCTATATCGAGGTCACCGGCGACGGGTCTGTGCGGCCCACCGTGTTTCCCATCCACGACGAGGTGGTGATCGGCCGCGATCCGCAGGATTCGCTTGCCTCCGACAGATTCCTTTGCATCCCCGAGCACACGGTCAGCCGCCGGCATGCCCGCATCCGGCGGCGCGGCGACACCTACTTCATCGAAGACCTGCATTCCTTCAACGGCACCTTCGTCGACGGCGCCAAGCTCAAACCCGGCGCATGGCATGCGCTCAAGGATGGCGACGAGGTGACGGTCTCCAATGCGCAGATGGTGTTCCATTCCCTCGTGGTGCCGGCGCGCGACAGCATGCCGACCATCATCACCCGCGTAGTCGATGCCTCGGAGCTGACGCGGATCATGGAGCCCGGCGGCGGGGCGGCGCACGGCGATGTCCAGCAGACGATGCAGAAGTTGCACGCGATGGCGCAGGTCGGCATTGCGCTGGGCGCCGTGACCGACCAGGAAACCTTGATCGAAAAGATCATGAACTTCATCTTCGAACTGTTCCCGATGGCGGAGCGCGCGTTCATCCTGCTGCGCAAGGCCGAAGGCGAACAGCCGGTGCCGGTGGCGGCGAAGCGGCGCGATGGCCGTATCGAGGATCCGCAGAAGGTAAAGATGTCGCGCACGATCATCGAAGAGGTGCTGAACCGCAAGCAATCCATCCTCTCTGTCGACACCCTGGCCGACCGCCATCTGGGCGCGCAGGAATCCATCCTCGCGCAGGCCATCCGCAGCGTGATGTGCGTGCCGCTGGTGCTGGAAGGCGAATGCCTGGGACTCATCCAGGTCGATACCTCCACCGATCCCTATGCCTTCAAGGAGCAGGACCTGGAAATGCTGACCGGCGTATGCGCCGAGGCGGCGGTAACGCTGAAGAATTTCCAGCTGTACTCTGACATCGAGCGCCTGCTGGACGGATTCGTGCGCGCCTCGGTGCAGGCGATCGAAGAACGCGATCCCGTCACCGCCGGGCATTCCTTCCGTGTGGCCGGCTACGCCGAGGCGCTGGCCAAGGCGGTGGACCGCGCCGACAGTCCCGACCTGCGCAACATCGGGTTCACCCACGACCAGTTGCGTGAAATCCGGTACGCCGCGCTGCTGCATGACTTCGGCAAGGTCGGCGTGCGCGAGCATGTGCTGCGCAAGCAAAAGAAGCTGCACCACTTCGAGCTGCGCATGCTGGAGGAGCGCTTCAAGTATGCGCGCGCCTGCCTGGAGCGGCAGGCCTACCGCGGCCTCGTGGAACGCCATGCCGCGGAGGAAATGACGATGACGGCCTTCCGCGCGGAAAAACGCCGGATGGAGGAGGCCCTTCAGGAGGAATACGACCGGCTCGAACGTTTCCTTGCTTCCATCCGCGAGGCGAACGAGCCTGCCATTTCCCACGGCGGCATGCTGCCGGACCTGTCGGAGGTCCTCGGCTACGGCTTTGAAGAGCTGGACGGCTGCAGCGCGCCGCTGCTGCACGAATCCGAATTCTCCGCGCTCAGCCTGCCCAAGGGCTGCCTGACGCCGGAAGAGCGCAAGGAGATCGAGTCGCACGTGGCCGACTCCTACTCCTTCCTGATCCTGATTCCCTGGACGCGCGACCTGGCCAGCGTGCCCACCATCGCCCACGGCCACCACGAGAAGCTGGACGGTTCGGGCTATCCGATGGGCTTGCGCGGGCACCAGATCAGCGTGCAGACGCGCATCCTCACCATCTGCGACATCTGGGACGCGCTCACCGCCGGCGACCGTCCGTACAAGAAAGCGGTGCCCGCGGAGCAGGCGCTTGACCTGATCGGCTCGGAATGCCGCGCCGGCCACCTCGACCCGCGCCTCTTCAAGGTCTTCGTCGACGCCCGCGTATGGGCAGACTCCTGAGCCCAACCAACACGATGGAAACGACATGTACACCAGACGCATTCCCTTCAGAACTCCAGGCCTGAGACGGGCCTTTGCCGGCGGGCTGTGCGCCACCGTGCTCGGCGGCTGCGCCGACGTGAGCATGGCGCCGTACAAGACGCCGGATGCACCGGTCAAGGCCTCCTGGTCGCAGGGGCAGCCGGTGTCGGCGGCCGAGACCATCGCGCCCGACTGGTGGCGCGAATTCCGCGATCCCTATCTCGACAGCCTGGTCGACCGCGCCGTTGCCGGGAACTTCGATGTGAAGATCCTCGCCGCGCGGGTGCAGGTGGCCAATGCCGAAGTCGGCGAAGCGCGCGCCGGGGCCATGCCCTCGCTCTCGGCAGCAGCCGGCGCGAGCTTCGAGAAGAGCACCGGCCAGCCCTTCGCCAAGACCTTCAACCTCGGCACCCAGGTCAACTGGGACATCGACATCTGGGGCAAGGTGGAGAAGGGCGTGCAGGCGCAGCGCGCCGGGTACGAAGCCTCGGAGGCCGACTGGCGCGCGGGCTACCTCACGCTCGCCTCATCGGTGTCGACCACCTACTTCCAGATCCTGCAACTGGACGAACAGATGGCGCAGCAGCAAAAGTCGTTGGACAAGGGCAAGCAGATTCTGGGCATCTACGAAGCGATGCTCAAGAACGGCTTGCTGCCGAATACCCGCGTGCTGCAGCAGCGTGCCGAGGTGAACCGGCTCACCAACGAGTTCCTGGAACTGCAGCGCGCCCGCAATCTCGCCGGCAATGCGCTGGCCACGCTGCTCGGCGTGCCGGCGGGCGATTTCAAGGTGCCGCCCGGAAGCCTGCGCGAGCGGGTCAACCCGCCGGCGGTGCCCGCCGGACTGCCGGCCGACCTGCTCAAGCGGCGGCCCGATGTCGTGGCGGCGGAGTACCGGGTGCTGCAAGCTTACGACCTCGTGGGCGCGGCCAAGCTCGCGCAGCTTCCCTCGATCAGCCTCACCGGGCGCGGCGGCTCGTCGAGCTTTGCCCTGACCGACCTGCTCAAGTCCTTCACCTTCGGCCTCCTGCCGAGCATCAGCATTCCTATCCTCGACCCGAGCGTCAAGGCACGCGTCAAGACCAGCGAGGCACAAACCAAGGTGGCCGAAGAGCAATACCGCAAGACCGTGGTCACCGCCTTCGAGGAAGTGGAGAACGCGCTGGTCAACCTCGACGCGCACAAGAAGCAGCGCGTCGAGCTGCAGCAACAGGTGGACAACCTGCGCACCGTGGCGGCGCAGATCGAGGCCCAGCTCAAGGAAGGCGTGGTATCGCAGCTTGAAGTGTTCGAGACCGAACGCTCGCTGCTGCAGGCGGAACTGGCGCTGCTGGCCAACCACCAGCAAATCCTGTCGGATACCGTCACCCTGTACAAGGCACTGGGCGGCGGGTGGCCGGCCGTGACCGTGGGGAATGCCAGCCAATGAACGTCCGGCGCAGCATCGCACACGACAACGCTGCCACCGTCCGCATGCAGACGGTGGACATGGAGTACGACATCGTCCTCATGCCGGTGTCGCACCCGGAGGCGGGCGAGATTCGCATCGACGAGAGCCTGTTCGCGATCGGCAGGACGGAGCCGCCGTTCTCCGACTATCCGCCGAAGATCGTTGCCGACCTGTCGCGACGCCATGCGCGCATCTTTTCCGAAAACGGCGCGGTCTATGTCGCCGACCTCGACAGCAAGAACGGCACCAAGGTCAACGGCATCGACGTGCAGCAGAAGATCACCAAGCTGGAGGATGGCGACGAACTCTGCTTCGGCGGCCGGCTGACCTACAAGGTGCGGCTGGGCAAGCCGAAGGAGCGCACGATCATCCCCACGGCGCGGCTGGTTGCCGTCGTGCTCAATCCCGACCGCGACGACCTCGGCCTGCAGCCGATCGTCATCAGCAGCTTCCCCTTCCTGATCAGCAAGGCCGATGATGCCTTCGCCCGCTACAAGGATGACTTCCCGCACCAGGTGAACTACCTGTCGCGCCGCCATGCCCACATTTTCCTCAAGGGCGGGCAAGCTTTCGTTGAAGACCTGGGCAGCACCAATGGCACCTTCCTCGGCGGCAAGCGGCTGGACGAGCATGCGGTGCCGCTCAACGACGGCGACACGCTCGCGTTCGGTGGCCATCACTTCGTGTACAAGGTCAGCCTGCACAAGGAAGAGCACGAGGTCGACCCTACCGTGACCAAGCTGAGCACGATGGTGCAGAGCGTGATGCCGACCACGGGCAATGCGGACAAGACCACCTTCGTCGCCGCACCGGATTCCTTCCTCGACATCTTCTGCGTCGAATCCGCGCCGCCGCAGGAAGACGAGATCAACGAGGATGCGGCGAAGCAAAAGGAAGAAGTCTCGGGCGAGGCCGCCAAGCGCAAGCCGCGCAGCAAGTCCGGCATCCTCATTTCGGAATTGGCCGGTGCCTTTGCCGGCGGCGAACGGGCGATGTCGCGGCGGGCGCTGCGACTTACCGGGATCGTCGCGCTGATGCTGGTGGCCTTCGCCGTTGTGATGCGCCTCACCAGCGCGCCCGAGCGCAAGATGAAGGAGTTGATTGCCGACGGTGAATTCGTGGAGGCCTCGCAACTGGCGAGCGATCGTCTTGCGCTCAGTCCGGGCAGCGCCGAGCTGAAGGCCCTGGGCAGCGAGGCGCTGCTCAAGGCCAGGCTGCCGGAGTGGGTGGCGGCGATCAAGGCGCGCGATTTCGACCGCGCCTCCCGCGTGCTGGCCGGCATGAAGGAGGCTGCGCGCCACAACGACCATGCGCAGCCCCTGCTGGCCGAGCTGGAGTGGATGGGGAACCTGGAACGCTTCGTGATGGGCCGCGGCGGGCCGGAAGCGCCAATCCGCATGTACGCCGACGAGGATAGTATCCGCAACCTGCTGAAACAGTGGCAGGACGGCACGCAGAAGCACCAGCGCGCCTTTGCCACCATCTCGGCGGCGGTGCCGGTGTTCGAGGAAGCCTATGCGGAAGCGCTCAGTCATGTGCGCAAGCTGCAAAGCGACGAAGCCGTGTACCTGGCCGCCATCGAGCGCCTGAAGACGACAGTCGCCGACGAACTGAAGCGAGACACGCCCGCCGCGCTGGAGCCGGTGCTGAAGGAGTATGCGGAAAAGTATCCACGCATCGGCGGCCTGGATGCCCTGCGCAAGGACTTGCAGCTTTACACCGAGATCGGCAATGCCGCGCGTGAACGCGACCTTGCACGCCTGTCCGCCCGCATGGAGAAGGAACGCTTTTCCACGCCACCGTTCCAGGCGCGCTTCAAGGCACTGGGCACCGGCGACCAGCTGCCGCCCGCGGACCTGCTGGCGCAGTACCAGGCCGCCAACCAGGCGTGGCGCGAAGGCAAGACGGACGCCGCGTTCTCCGGCCTGGAAAAACTGGACGCCGGACCCTGGGCGAAGTCGGTCGCGGCGCAGCTCCAGCGGCGCAAGGGGGTGGCCGAGCAGTACGCGGCGCTGCAGAAGGCGCGCGGCAGCCGGGACTATGACGAACGCTTGCTGGCGTTCTACGGCGCGCTGGACCCCGACGACGACGTGTACTTCATCCGGGCGATGGAACCCGACGTCAACCGCAACCGCGACAAGGCGCTGGCGCGCGCGCAGGACTTGATGAACCGCGCCGCCACGCGCTGGAAGCAGTACCAGGACAACGGGTCGATCGAAGGCGCGCAGCGCCTGGAATCGAACATCTCGAACCAGTTCCGGAACCAGGCCAGGCTGCTGGTCGAAGCCCGGCAGAGCGCTCAGCAGGGATTGCTGATCGCGCGCCAGCTGCGGGCCGAGTATCCGCCGCAGTGGAACAAGCTGCGCGACGAGATCGCCGCCGAAGCCGAACAGCAACGCAAGGCCGTGCAAGACTTGCGCATGGTGCTCGAACCGGCCTTGCTGAAGGAAAAACTCGCTCTGCTAGGAGGACCAGGCAATGAGCAGTGAAGCACGTTTGCGCCCGCTGAGCGAGGCGCTGGAAGACCACAGCGCGGAAGGGATCGCCATCCTCACCGCGGAACCCTGGCGTTTCACCCAGGCGCTGGTGGTGACCGTCTTTGCATTGATCGTGGCCGCCTTGATGTGGTCCTTCATTGGCACCGCCGACGTGATCGTGACGGCCCAGGGCTCCTTGCAGCCGGAGTCCGAGGTCAGGCGTTTCTATGCGCCGATCGACGGCGAGCTGGCGAACGTGTATATCGCGGAAGGGCAGCCGGTGTCCAAGGGGGATACGCTGGCGCGGCTTAATGCGCGCGGCGCGATCGAGGCGGCCAAGAATGCCTTGGAAGCGCAGCTCAAGCTGGAAGATGCAGAGCGCGAATGGCGGCAGTTCCCGGAGCGCAAGCTGCTGATGGAACGCAAGGTCGCCGCGCTGAAACAGTCGATGGAACTGGAAGAGCACCAGCATTCCAAGCGCGCCGCCGAAGGCACCAACAGGCTTGCCGAGAGCCAGCGCGCGCAACTGGCCGAAGCGCGCACCAATGTCGAGGAAGCCCGCCGCGCACGCGATGCCGCACGGCTGGAAGCGGAAAAATATGCGCGCCTGTTCTCCATGACGGGCGGCGGCGGCGTGTCGCAGTTGCAGGTGGAAAGCAAGCGCAATGCGCTGCAGGCGGCCGAGAACCAGCTGCGCGTCGCGCAGGCGCGCGTGAGCGAACTGACGGCAAGGCAGAGCCAGGAATTCACGCAGGCCCGGCAACAGCTCGAGACCAGCGGCCAGGAATTCATGAAACTGCAGCTCCAGTACGAGGCGGCGACCAAGGAAATCGCCAATGCGGAAGAAAAGCTGCGCCTGCAAGTGCAGACCGCGCGCCTGGTGGCCGATGCGGCGGCGCGCATCCGCTTCGAGAATATCGACAAGGACAACTTCCTGCTCATCATGGCGCCGGTCGACGGGGTGATAACGGATGTGACAACCACCCAGCCGGGCGACAAGGTGCAGGCCAACTCCCCGATCGGCGGCATCGCGCCCAAGGATGCGCGGCCTATCCTGCGCATCGAGATCGACGAGCGCGACCGCGCATTCCTGAAGGAGGGGCTGGCGGTGAAGCTGAAGTTCAATGCGTTTCCCTACCAGCGCTACGGCGTGATCAACGGCACGCTCGACCATATCTCGCCGGCTACGCGCACGTCGCAGCAGAGCAAGCAGCCGGTGTACGAAGGCCGGGTGGCCCTGGAGAAGGACCACTACTTCGTCGGGGAAACGAAATACCCGTTGCGCTACGGCATGACCGCCACGGCCGAGGTGGTGGTGCGCGAACGGCGTATCATCGACATGGCGCTCGACCCGTTCCGGCAGATTGGGGGATGAGGGCGGGGAACTCCTTTGCATTGCCGCGGACAAAGGGCTTTGTCTTTCGGGAGTTGCCAGTGGCAAAGGTCATTAACCATCGCGGAATCCGCATCATCACGCTGGAAACGGACGAACGCGTCGCCGACCATTGCGAGGAAGGCGATATCGTCCTGGTGGAGGAAGCGGACGGCTGGTGGACGCATTTCGTCGGCCGTGACGGCGAGACGGACAGCTATGACTCAGCCTTCGAGAGCTATAACAAGGCCTTGTGGACGGCCAAGGCGGCCGCGGAGTTCGCCGCCGAGTAAGGCTTGTTCAGTCGGCCACGTCGCGCACGGCGACGGCGCGCAGGCAAAACGCCTGGATGGCGCGGATGAGGCTTGTCTTTTCAATCGCGGGTTCGGCGCCGGCCGCCCAGGTCAGCGGCCCGACCAGCGCTTCCGAGATCACGCCCACCAGGGCGGCCGCCGACACCGAGGCTTCCTGCGCCGGAAAGTCTCCGCAGCGGATACCGTCCTCGACCAGCTTCTGAAAGATTTCCGCATAGGCATTGCGGTAGCGCAGGCGCTCCTCATCGACCAGGGTATCCACCGGCTCGGCAATCAGTGCGTAGGCAAGGCGCCGCCCGCGGATCGCGCGGGCCGCGAATGCCTCGATCGTGGTGAGCAGGCGGGTGGCCGGCGCACCTTCGCCGAGCGCATTTTCCCGCACCACCTCCAATTCCTTTTCGGTCGCACGCCGGAACACCTCGGCGAACAATTGCGCCTTGGAGTCGAAGTGCTTGTACACGGCGCCGGTGGCGATGCCGGCCTCGCGTGCCACCGCATTCACCGTCACCGCGCCGAATCCGCCCTCGGACACCAGCAGCAGCGAAGCATCCAGGATGCGCTGGCGCATCTCCGCCTTGCGTGCTTCTGTCTTTTCAGTCGGCCGGTAAACCATTGCTTGTTCCTTCGTCAATCCTGCGGGCCAGTGTACCCGAGTGCCGAGTTTGCCGGCAAGCAAGCGCTTGACACACCCGACGGCGCATGGTGAACTTGCATCAATACGTGAACATGAATTCACACCTTGAACAAAACGGAGAGAGACATGGCCGAGACCAGCAGCACCAACCTGTACTACGCGGAGACCCATAGCGTCGAAAACCAGCCGCGACCGCTGGAGGACTTCAACCTGTACGCGGCCGACAGAGCACTGTCGGAAGCCGTGGCCAGGGAAGGCGCCTCGTGGGCGCAGGATGAGCTGCATGCGTTCGGCGCGCTCACCGGTTCGCGCGAACTGATCGAACTGGGCTTCCAGGCGAACGAGAACAAGCCGGTGCTGCACACGCACGACCGCTACGGGCGGCGCGTGGACGAGGTGCGCTTCCATCCGGCCTACTACCGCCTGATGCAGATTTCGATCGAACACGGCCTGCACAGTTCGCACTGGACCGATCCGCGGCCCGGCGCGCACGTTGCGCGCGCCGCCAAGTTCTACATGCAAAGCCAGGTCGAAGCGGCGCACTGCTGCCCGATCACCATGACCTCGGCGGCGATTCCCGCCTTGCGCCTGCAACCCGAGGTCGCCGCGCAATGGGAGGGCAAGATCCTCGCCCGCCACTACGACCCGCGCAATGTGCCCGACAGCCAGAAGGAGGCGGTCACCATCGGCATGGCGATGACCGAGAAGCAGGGCGGTTCAGACGTGCGCGCCAACACCACCCGCGCCATCCCGCTGGGCAGCGGCGGCCCCGGCCAGGCTTACGAGCTGGTCGGCCACAAGTATTTCGTCTCGGCGCCGATGTGCGATGCCTTCCTGGTGCTGGCCCAGGCGCCGGGCGGCCTGTCCTGCTTCCTGCTGCCGCGCTGGCGGCCGGACGGCAGCAAGAATCCGCTGCAGATCCAGCGCCTGAAGAACAAGATGGGCAATGTCGCCAACGCGTCTTCCGAGACCGAGCTGCGCGGCGCCTATGCCGTGATGGTGGGCGGGGAAGGGCGCGGCGTGGCGACCATCCTGAAGATGGTGTCCATGACGCGCTTCGACTGCATGATCGGCTCGGCGGCCGGCATGCGCCAGGCCGCGATGCAGGCGCTGCACCACTGCGCGCAGCGCGCCGCCTTCGGCAAGCTGCTGTCGGAACAACCGCTGATGCAGAACGTGCTGGCGGACCTCGCCATCGAGAGCGAGGCCGCGCTGGCCATGACCATGCGCATTGCCCGCGCGCTCGACAGCGGCGAGCAGAGCGAATCCGAGAAGCTGCTGGTGCGCATGGGCACGGCCGTGGGCAAGTACTGGATCTGCAAGCGCACGCCCGGCCATGCCTATGAAGCGATGGAATGCATCGGCGGCAGCGGCGTGATGGAAGACAGTATCATGCCCCGCCTGTTCCGCGAATCGCCGGTGAACTCGATCTGGGAAGGCAGCGGCAATGTGCAGTGCCTGGACATGCTGCGTGCCATGCAGCGCGAGCCGGGTTCGCTGGAAGTGTTCATGGCCGAGCTGCGGCAGGCGGCCGGCGCCAACCGTCACCTGGACGATTACACCGCGCGCCTCGGGCGCGAATTCGCCGATCTTGCCGATATCGAATACCGGGCACGCGGCATCGTCGAAAAAATGGCGCTCGCCCTGCAAGGCGCGCTGCTGGTCCGCCACGGTAATGCTGCCGTCGCCGATGCCTTCTGCTCGTCGCGTCTGTCCGGGCAGAGCAGCGGTCTCGTGTACGGCAACCTGCCGCGCGGCGTCGATTGCGCGGCCATCATCCGGCGCGCGACCGTCGCGGCCTGAGTCATGTCGACGCCGCCCTGCGGCCCCGCCATACGTGCAGCGCGCCGGCGATGTGCTCAAGTTCCAGCTGGGCTGCCGGAGCGGCAGGGCGGGCAAGGGCGGCGCAACGGCCGCCGGTCCATATCTCGACATGCGCGGGCAGGCCGGCGCGCAGGTCCGCCAGCGCCTGCGTGACTGCCGCGCTGCGCGCCGAGGATGAGAAGGACAGGGCAAGGATGTCGGCGCCATGCGCCTCGCAGGCCCGGACGATTTCGGAGACCGGCATCTGCGCACCGAGCGGCACGCAGCGCGCGCCTTCGAGCGTAAAGAGCGCTTCGGCCATCATCAGCCCGAGCGTGTGCAACTCGCCGGGGACAGTGGTCAGGACAATGCAGGGAAGGGCAGGCGCATCCTCCGCCCCCGGCTGGGGAATGGAGCCGATGGCACGCCGCATGACGCTCTGGACCGCCTCGGTATAAAGGTGCTCTTCGAATACCGCCAGCCGTCCGCTTGCCCACTCGGTACCCACCAGGGTGTTGAGCGGCGCCAGCACCTCCATCACAAAAGCTTGCATCCCGAGCCGCAGCACCGACTGGAATAATTCCCGGCGCAGTTCCTCGCCCCGGTGCGCCTTGCACAAGTCGATGAAACGGGACAGTCCGGCGCTTGCCCCGCTTTCGGTCGCAGCAGTCGCGGCCAGCCTGCGCAGTGCCTGCGCATCCTCGCGCACGAGCTTTCCCGGGCGCTGGCCGCGGTCCATGAGCTGCTTGATCAGGTGCAGTTTCTCCACCTGCTCGACCGGGTACAGGCGCTCTCCGGCCTCGTCGCGCAGGGGCGAGGGAAAACCATAGCGCCGTTCCCACACGCGCAGCGCGTCTTTGGACAGACCCGTCTCGCGTTCGACGGAACTGATGTTCAGGAAGCCGGGGCCGGGATTGGTCATGGGCGTACTTGAGAATCTACTTGATCGAATGACATTGTAGACCGCATTTTGTCCAACCAAAAGAGAGATTTTTGTCGAACCATCCTCGGCGGGTCCTGTCCATGTTCCTGTCTGGCGGTGCGGTGCCGCCGGCCGTTTTCAAGGAGATGAATCATGGCAACAACGATGGATGGTCATATGCATGAGCGGCGCCATTTGCCGGAACGGCGTGCCGGCTCCAAGGCAAGCGGAGCGAAGCGCCTCGGCGCTGTAGACTGGCTGGCGATGGCGCTTTTGGTCATCGGCGGCCTGAATTGGGGCTTGGTTGGCTTGTTCGGCATCGATCTTGTCGCAATGCTGTTCGGGGAAATGAGTACCCTGTCGCGCATCGTGTACGCCCTTGTAGGCTTGTCGGCGCTCTATACGCTCTTTGCCACCAGAAAGCTCGCGCGCTCCTGAACGCCTGCGATTCCCTGCATGTCCGGCATTCCTGCCGGACTTTTTTCGCCTGTCGTGCGTGAAATACCTGTTGGAAATATACGGTTTGTCCTGGACAAATAGAGGTCAGGTTTGAGAACGATCAAACCCATCCGGAGACGCCGTCCTATGCTTTCCTGGCGAGGCGCCGGTTTAACGAAGGTCCGGCGCCATTGACCGATGCTTCCCAGGAGACCGACATGAGACTCAGCACGCCTTCCATCGCCTTGATTTCCGCCGTATTGATCGCCGGCTGCGGCGGCAGCGACGATCCCGCCCCCATCGCCCAGGCCGAGCCCCCGACGGCAAGCGGCGCACCCGCCCCAGCCGCAACAGCGCCGCAGACCATCGACAAGCTCGCCGGGGCGAGCGGCTTCAATGCCTTGCTCGCTGCCGCGAACAAGGCCGACCTCGCCGGGGTACTGGCCGATTCGAATGTCAATCTGACGGTGTTCGCGCCCACCGACGAAGCATTCACCCGGCTCGCCACTGCGCTCGGGTTCGACAATGCGGCCGCGATGGTGGAAGCGCTCCCCGCCGCCGCGCTGCGCAGCATCCTGACCTACCACGTGGTGTCCGGTACTCGACGGGCGGCCGACTTCAGCGCGGCTCCGCAGTCCACCGCATCCACCCTGTACAGCTTCGATGGGCAGCCCGCCTCGCTGGCGGTGAGCAGCGGACAGTCGGGGGTGACCCTGCGCGATGCCGCGCTCACCTCGGCCCGCGTCACCTCGGCAGATCTGGCCGCGAGCAATGGCGTGGTGCACGCGATCGACAAGGTGCTTGTGCCGCCGGGCGTACTGACCATCGTGCAGATGGCGCGGCTCAATCCCGAACTGTCGTCGCTGGTCTCTGCGGTGGCGAGCGCCAATCTGCAGACGGCGCTCTCCGGCGCCGGGCCGTTCACCGTCTTCGCGCCGACCAATGCCGCCTTCGCGCAGGCGCCGTCCGGCCTGACGCCGGCACAGCTTGGCACCGTGCTGCGCTATCACGTGCTCGGCACCCAGGTGCTGGCCTCGCAGATTCCGTTCGGTACGGCGATCAGCACCTTGTCGACACAGCCGCTGCGCATCAATGCCGGCACCCCGCCGACGGTCACCGATACAACGGCCGCCCCGGCAAGGATCGTCGCAACGGATGTCCGGGCGAGCAATGGCGTGATCCACGTGATCGACAAGGTCCTCATTCCTGCCTTGTGATGCCGGGAAAGCAGGCGGCCGGAGCGGGGCGAACTTTTGGTCGCGGATCACACCTACTGCATTGAGGGGCAACCGATCCGCGAGGCAGCCATGTTCGATAAAAATTGCGCGCAGAGCACGGCGCCGCAGTCGCAGCTGCGGCGCCGTGTCTTGTCAGTAGGAATGGCCGCCCTTGCCGGCGGCCTGTTTCCGATCCGTTCGACAGCACAGAGTGCGCCGCCGCAGCGGCTCGACGTTCCCTACGACCCGTCGCCGCCGGACGTGGTCGATGCCATGCTCGTGCTGGGCGGCGTCAACCGGAACGACCTGCTGTATGACCTCGGCAGCGGCGACGGCCGCATCGTCATTGCCGCCGCAAGGGATTACGGGGCGCGCGCCATCGGCATCGACATCGATCCGCAACGGGTGGAACAGGCCAAGGCCAATGCGAGGCAGGCCGGCATGGAGGGGCGCACCACTTTCCTGGTCGGCGACCTCTACACCGCCGATTTCTCCGACGCCACCGTCGTCACGCTCTTCCTGTGGCCCCACGTCAACCGCAAGCTGCGGCCCATCCTGTGGCGCCAGCTAAAGCCCGGCACGCGGGTCGTGTCCCACATCTGGGATATGGGGGTGGAATGGCCGCCGGAGCGCAGCGTCGCGGTGCGCGACCGCAAGATCCATCTCTGGACCATCACGGACGCGCAAAAGAAACAGGCCTAGCAGGTTGTTCAGATAAAGTCGCTGTGTTTCTAAGCGCGCAGGCGCGTGGGGGAGGCCAATCTTTCGCAAGAATCCGCCGTCATTCCCGCGAAGGCGGGAATGACGAGGAGAGGGAGTGGGAGAAATTGACAGTTCCCTATCCTAGTGTCCCTTTACCAGTTCGCCCCGCTCGACGCCGGGCGGCGTGCTGCTGTTGGGCAGGCTTTCGCCATCCGTGGCGTTGGCGCGGCTGCCGAGCTTGAGCGCATATTCATGCGTGAAGAGCGAGCCGTAGAAGAAGATCTGCGCCGAGTAAAAGACCCAGGTGATGAGGATGACCACCGAGCCGGCGGCGCCGTAGGCGGAGCTGATGTCCGCGCTGGCCACGTAAATCCCGATCAGGGTCTTGCCGATGATGAAGAGTACCGCGGTGATCAGCGCGCCGATGATCACGTCCTTCCAGGCGATCTCGGTGCCGGGCAGGTACTTGAAGATCACGGCGAACAGGCCGGTCACGATACCGAAGGACACGAGATGCGAGAGCACCATGCTGATCACCTTCAAGGGCGATCCTTCGCCGCCGGGCCAGACGCTGTCCATAGCCGAGAGCGCCGTGCTGACCGCGAGCGAGATGAGCAGCATCAGCGCGATGACGAGGATCAGGCCGAAGGAAAGCACGCGTTGCCGGATGAAGGACCAGATGCCGGATTCCTTCGACGGCGGCACTTCCCATAATTCATCCAGGCTGTCCTTGAGTTCCGAAAATGCGGTGGTGGCGCTGACCAGCACCAGCGCGGCCGAGATCAGGCCCGCCATCAAGCCTTTGTTTTCGTGCTCCGCCCCGGAAAGGATGGTTTGCACCGCGTCGCCGCCTTGTTCGCCCATGAGGCCGGACATCTGCTGCAGGAGCGCGGTGCGCACCGTTTCTTCGCCGAAGAAGAGACCGGCGATGGTGACCACCAGC
>Ga0196970_1000817_pt1 | contig 28874 bp, 25 predicted proteins | sample S1v_513CmetaG_FD_148672 | JGI IMG/M metagenome (GOLD analysis project Ga0196970, IMG submission 148672) | Soil microbial communities from Anza Borrego desert, Southern California, United States - S1+v_5-13C | ecosystem: Environmental > Terrestrial > Soil > Desert | place: USA: California... | reverse complement strand
ATACTAAGCACATCATCGACGCCTGCTGCCGCGCCTGGAACGCCCTCATCCGGCAACCGGGGCGCATCCGATCAACCTGCGGATACCCTTGGGCGCTACAGGTCGAAACTTCCTGAACATGGTATTATATAGGTGAGCCCGCACGCAATTCTTTCTCCAAGCGGAGGCTGTAGCGCGCCATGCCGAAGCACAAGGCCCAGAAGACCAGCCCGACGAAGGCGTAGCCTTCTGCTGCAAACCCGAGCCAGTTGGGGTCGGATGTCGCCGTCTTGATCATGCCAATCAGGTCGAGAAGCCCGATCACCGCCACCAGGGAGGTGTCCTTCAGGAGGCCAATGAAGGTGTTGACGATGCCGGGGATGACGACGCGGAGCGCCTGCGGCAGCACAATCAGCGCCACCGTCTGCACCTTCCCGAGTCCAAGACTTTCGGCGGCTTCGCGCTGACCTGGTGGAATGGCCTGGAGACCAGCACGCACCACTTCGGCCATGTAGGCGGCGGAGAACAGCGCCACGCCGATCAGTGCGCGCAGCAGTTTGTCGATCCCCACCCCTTCCGGAAGGAACAGCGGCAGCATCACCGAGGCCAGGAACAGCACCGTGATCATCGGCACGCCGCGAATGAACTCGATGAAACCGATACAGGTCACCCGCAGGACCGGCAGCGCCGACCGCCGGCCGAGCGCCAGCAGAATGCCCAATGGCAGCGAGGCCGCCATGCCGACCAGCGCGATGGTCAGGGTCAAGAACAGGCCGCCCCACTGTTCCGTTGGAACGAAGGGCAAGCCGAAGGCGCCGCCGGTCAGCAGCTTATGGGCCAGCACCGGGAAGACCAGCCCCAGCAGGTACAACCCTGCCGCCCGTACGCTGTGGACCCGCAAGCCGAGCGTCCCGCCGACAATCGCCAGGGCCACCCAGCCGAATGCCCAGGGCGTCCCGTACAGCGCGCCGCCCAACCAAGCCGCCGCGCCAGCCGCGCAAAGCGTCAGCGTTGCCCGCACACCCACGGACAGGCTCCGCAGTCCGGCAAGGTCGCGCGTCAGGGCCAGTGGCATCAGAAGGTAGGCGCCGGCGACGACGCCCACCCACACGCCGCCAAGCCATGCCGCCGCCAGCCCTCCAAGGAGACCTCCGAGGGCCGCAATTCGCCGCGTCGACTCACGCAACGGCAGCACGGCGGCCAGGGCGAACACCAACGCCAGTGCCGTGGCATCGACCCTCCAGCGCTGGTCGAGCGGGTAGAACCCGTACATCAGTTGGCCGAAACGCACCTTGATGAACACCCAGCAGGCCCCGGTCTGCATGGATCCGCCGGGCGGCTGGCAGGCCTCGCGCGTGGCGCCGGCCCACACGGCGTCCACCAGCGCCCACTTGACGAGTGGCGGCACGAGCCACGCCAGCAACAGGGCCAGGGCAAGGGTCGCCACCGAGCCCCGGATGGAGAAGAACAGGTTCTCACGCATCCAGCGGAGCGGCCCCTTGCGCTCCTTCGGCGGAGCCATGCCGATTGCGGTGTCCGGGGGGAAGACGGTCGTGCTCATCGCCGGACGATCGCCATTTTGCTGTTGTAGAGGTTCATGAAGAGCGAGATGGTCAGGCTGACGACGAGATAGACCAGCATGGTCATGCCGATGGTTTCGATCGCCTGCCCGGTCTGGTTCAGCGTGGTCCCGGAAAAGATCGCCACCAGCTCAGGGAAACCGATCACCACGGCCAGCGACGAGTTCTTCAAAAGGGTGAGGTACTGAGTCGTCATGGGCGGGATGATGACGCGCATGGCTTGCGGCACCACCACCAACCAAAGGACGGAGCCCGGAGTGAGGCCGAGGGCCTGCGCGGCCTCCACCTGCCCCTTCGGTACCGACAGGATGCCGGCGCGCACCGTCTCGCCGATGAAGGCCCCCGAATAAAGGGTCAGCGCCAGCCACAGTGCGATCAGCTCCGGCACCAGCGTCAGGCCGCCATCGAAATTGAAGCCCTTCAGCACGGGAACTTCCCAGCCAAGCAGTTGACCGGTCCCGACGAGCATTGCCAGCGGTGGAATGAGGATGAGCGCCGAGGCCACCCAGCCCGTGGGAAAACGCCGCCCGGTCCGCAGCAGGCGCCGCCGTGCCCACAGGCCAAGGCCGAGCGTCGCCACGAGCCCCAATGCGGCGGCGGCCCAGACCGTCCAGAGCTCGTCGCCGGTGATCGGGCGGGGCACCGTCAGCCCCCGGTTGCTGAGAAACGCTACACCACCCAGCGATACGGCGTCGCGCGGACGCGGCAGCGGCGCCAGCACCGCCGTGTACCAGAACAGCAATTGCAGAAGCAGCGGCAGGTTACGCACGGTCTCGATGACCGTGGCGGCGGTGCGTGACACCAGCCAGTTCCGCGACAGCCGCGCGATGCCCAGCGTGAAGCCCAGCGCCGTGGCCGCCACGATGCCCAGCAGCGATACGGTCAGTGTGTTCAGGATTCCGACGACGAAGGCCCGGCCGTAGGTGCTGGCCGGGCTGTAGTCGATCAGGCGGAAGTTGATGTCGAACCCGGCCCGGTTGCCCAGAAAGCGGAAGCCCGACGCAATCCCCGCCTTGTTCAGGTTGTGGATCGCGTTGTCGATCCCAAAGAACAGCAGCCCCAGCAGCACGGCGAGGATGGCGCCCTGGACCGCCAGCGCGCGAATGCGGCGGGCGGTCCAGGTGGGTTCGCGCGGCGGCCCCTCCGGGATCGAGCGGTGATCCGTCATCATTGCAACCGTATGGGAATCAGCGCACCGGCGGGGCGTACATCAGGCCGCCCTTGCTCCACAGCTGGTTGATGCCGCGCTCCAGGCCCAACGGGGTCTTCGCGCCGACGTTGCGGTCGAACACCTCGCCGTAATTGCCGACCAGCTTGACGATGCGGTAGGCCCAGTCGCGCTCCAGGCCCCAGCGCTCGTTGCCGAGCGCCTCGTCGCTGCCGAGCAGGCGACGGATGTCCGGGTTCTTGGACTCGCGCATCTGGTCCACGTTGGCGGAGGTGACGCCCAGCTCTTCCGCGTTGATCTGGGCGTACAGGGCCCACTTGGCGATGTTCGCCCACTGCGGGTCGCCCGCGCGCACGGAGGGGCCAAGCGGCTCCTTCGAGATCACTTCGGGCAGGATGACGTGGTCGGCCGGCTTCGACAGCGTCGTGCGCCGCGCCGCAAGGCCCGAGGTGTCCGTGGTGTACACGTCGCAGCGGCCGGTGTCGTAGAGCTTCGCCGCCTCGTCGGACGACTCGAACACCACCTGCTTGAAGGTGAGTCCGTTCGCCGCGAAGAAGTCGGCGATGTTCTGCTCGGCCGTGGTGCCGGTCTGGATGCAGATGCTGGCGCCGTTCAGCTCCTTGGCGCTCTTCACGCCCAGCCCCTTGCTGACCATGAAGCCCTGGCCGTCGTAGAAGTTCGCGCCGACGAACTCGATGCCCAGATTGACGTCGCGCGTGAAGCTCCAGGTCGTGTTGCGCACCAGGACGTCGATCTCACCGGTCTGCAGTGCGGTGAATCGCTCGGTCGTGGTGACCGGGCGGAAGGTGACCTTGTTCGGGTCGTTGAACACCGCCGCCGCGATGGCGCGACAGTAGTCCACGTCCATGCCCGACCAGACGCCCTGCGCATCCGGAACGGAGAAGCCTGGAACCTTGCCGCTGACGCCGCAGACCAGGCTGCCGCGCTGTTTGACGGTGTCGAGGACGCCGGCGCGGGCGCCGGTCGCAAGGGTTACGGACAGGGCGGCAACGGCCACAGCCAACAGAATCTTCACAAACGTTCTCCGCGAGAGGTGGGGGAGAGATCTGCCCAGCTTAGATAGCTGACCGGGGACTTCACAAGCGGTGAAGGTTCGCGGTGGACGTCGATGTGGAAATGTTGTCACAGACGCATGGCCGACCGATGCTCCGCCTGATCCGCCATGTATGCCGAAGCACGCGGAGGTGCCGCTCCCGGCGGTTGCTACGCGGGTCGAATAAATCGATAACCGTGTCCCGGCGATGGTCATCGTCGAGCTACGGTAGAGTTCTGAAAAACGCCGACTTACAACGGTTGTTGTTTCTGTTTAAAGCTCGTCTCCCCTTGGCCTCTCGCGGGAACTTCGTTCCCGCTGACGGCTCTCGCCAGCGCCGCCCTCACCCCAACCCATCGGCGCTTGCACGCGCCGATCCCCTCAAGGGAGAGGGGCTTCAGAGTGGAACGCAAGGCGCTTTAATACCGTGTCTGCGTTGATGTGATGGGTAGCGTTTGTAGGTCGGGTTGAGCGCCAGCGAAGCCCGACACACCTCGCATCGCGAAGACGTTGGGCTTCGCCTGCGGCTCAACCCAACCTACGTGATCCCCTCACATCACGGTCGATGAAGCACTAAAGCGGATTTCTGGCGGATGTGAACATAAACACCGTCGTCCCTGCGAAGGCGCCAGGGTATGTACACATGCTGCGGTGCGCGAAACGTTCCGGGCGGGGGTGCGACCCCCGCCCGGCCTGCCTCTATGACGCATCGCCGGTCGGAGGCCAGGCCTCCGACCGGAACGGTTCCTGCCACATTCGCACGCGCCGGAGGTGGACATACCCGAGCGCCTTCGCGGGGATGACGCCAAAAAGACTGCAGTGTTCACACTGATTGGGAAATCGCTCTAATGAATGTGGGGATTTGGAACGGCGGCATCGGCAACCACCCACACCTTGGATCCGACGTTCGTCCGGAACTGTGAGGAAGGCTGCCGGCCCCCGAAGTGCCGCCAGCCCTCCTTCCACACAGCGCCTCAGCTCCCGCCGGCCCGTTGGCCCCGCCTATCCGCGCACCGGCACCGTGCTCAGTGGGCGTGCTCGGCCATCTTCACGGGCTTCTGGTGAGGCTTGAAGATCTCCGGGTTCTCCCGGCCCTCGACCTCGAGAGTGCCGATCAGGCCGCGGGCGGCGCGGGACAGCGAGTGGTCGACCAGCATGTAGCTGCCGGGGACCTCGACCTTGAACTCTACGGCCGTGGCACCGCCGGCCGGCACCATGGTGGTTTGCACACTCTTCTTCGGGGGCGAAACCAGGTCGCCCTCGGCGTACAGCTTGTCGAAGATCTCGCCGATAACGTGGAAGCTCGAGGTCTTGTTCGGGCCGCCGACCCCGAAGTAGATCCGCACCGTCTCGCCGACCTTGGCCTTGAGCGCATTGCTGCCCTGCAACGCGTTGGCGGCGCCGTTGAAGACGAAGTACTCGGGCTGCTCGGCCATCAGCTTGTCGTAGCTCTCGGTCAACTCGCCCGTGGCTCCATAGGCCTGCTCGGTGTAGATCTCGCCCTGCATCACGTAGAACTCGCGGTCGACCTTCGGCAGGCCCCCTTCCGGCTCGACGAGGATCAGGCCGTACATGCCGTTCGAGATGTGCTGGGCCGCCATCGGCACCGCGCAGTGGTAGACGTAGAGGCCGGGGTTCAGCGCCTTGAAGGTGAAGCCCTTGGTCTGGCCGGGCTCGGCGACCGTCGCCACGCCGCCGCCACCCGGCCCGGTGACCGCGTGGAAGTCGATGTTATGGTTCATGGCGCTGCTGTCGTGGTTGTGCAGGTTCACCTCGACGGTGTCGCCGACGCGCACCCGGACGAAGGGCCCCGGCACCTTCGGGGTCTGCTCGTCGGTGCTCTTGAAGGTCCAGTACCGGTAGGTGGCGCCGTCCGCCAGCTTGCCATCGACCTCGACCGTATCGAGGTTCAACGTAACCCGCTGCGGACCGCGCTTGGCGAGGGGTGCCGGCAGATCGCTGGCCGAACGGGCGATGTCCACCGCGCCGACGGTGTCCGCCTGGACCGGCGAGGCCACGCCGAGGCTGGCCGCAAACAGGGCGGCCGTAGCAGCGGTTGAAAGAAGTTTGGCAAGGGGTTTCATGATGGATGCCTTTCTGAAGGCGGATGTTTTCGTTCCTGTCCCTTCAGATACGCCCTCGCTTTCCGGGCGAAGTTGTCGACGGACAACTTCAGGTCCGAGTGCGGCATCGGCCTGCGGGTTTGTCCTGACGCAGATTTCGTCTTCGACGTGCTGGAATTGATCGCCAGTGGCCGCGCTACCATTTTAGGCAGTCCGACTGCTCCTCACGAGAAAGGAAGCCCGTCTGTGGCGCTGATCCCAGACCGCTCGGTCTTGAAGAACATCAGCCTGTTCTCCGGCCTGACGGACGAAGAACTCGATGACGTGCTGCGCTACGGCCGCACACGCCGTCTGCCCAAGGATATGCGCGTGTTCTCCCAAGGCGACCCGGCCACCACCTGCCATGCTTTGATCGACGGACGTGTCAAGCTCACGCAGTCCACACCCGACGGCGCGCAGGTCGTTCTGAGGTTCATCGGCCCCGGGGACATGTACGGCACGGTTGCGGTTCTGATGGGCATTCCGTTCCCGGCCGATGCCACCGCCGTGGTGGACAGCGTCGAGATCTACTGGTCGGCCGCGGCGATGGTCGAGGTGATGGAACGGCATCCTCACGTGGCCCTCAACGCGAGCCGGATCACGGGGGCCAGACTGCTCGACTTGCAGACACGCATGCGCGAGATGGCTTCCGAGAAGGTCGAGCGGCGGATCGCCCACGCCCTGCTTCGGTTGGCGCGGCAAGCCGGGCGACGGGTGCAGGAAGGCGTCGAGATCGACTTTCCGATCACCCGCCAAGATCTGGCCGCGATGACCGGCAGCACGCTGCACACCGTGAGTCGGACGTTGTCAGGCTGGGAGGCCCTCGGAATCATAGAAGGCCCACGCCGGCACATCGTCATCAAGTCCCCGCATCGACTGATCGCAATCGCCGAGGATCTGCCCGAATCCGACACGCAGTGAGGGGAAGCCCCCGTCGCCACTCACCGCCCCAGCAGCAGCAGCGCGAACGTGGCCAGCACGGCCGCGCCGGCGAACACGGCATAGACGCGGACGTTCCATGGCACGCCCTGCACCACGCCGCCGGGTACTGCGACCGGGACGTCGAAGCGGTCGACGAATTCATCCGCCGATATGCTGGGGACGGCGTCGCCCGAGCGACCGGCGGCCGCAGCCTCCGGCGCCTGACGGACGCCCCGGCGGCGTTGCTGGACGATCTCGGCGAGGATGGAGAGGGCGATCTCCTCCGGCGTCACGCCGCCGATGTCGAGGCCGGCCGGCGCCTTCACCCGGTCGATGAGGTCCGCCGGCACGCCTTCCTCGGCGAGCCAGCCGCGCAGTGCCGCCCACTTCGCCCGGCTGGCGATGAGGGCGACGCGGCCCTCGCCGGCCAGCAGCGCCGCCTTCAACTGCTCCAGATCGCCCCGCCCCTGGGTGGCGATCACCACCCAGCGCTCGGCCGCCGGCGGCAGCTCGGCGAAGCTCGCCGCCGTGCCCACCTCCGCGGGAAGGCCGGCAGGCCCCTCCGCGTTGCCGACCAGCGTCACGGCGAAGCCGATGCGCGGCGCCAGGTCGAGAAGCGCCAGGGCGACCGGCGACGCGCCGGCGACGGCGATCGTCGGGCGCGGCAGCATCGGCTCCAGGAAGATGTCGAGCGTGCCGCCGGAGGGGCAGTGGCTCTGGTGGTACTCGCGGCCGGGCTGGAGGAGGCCGGCCTGCCGCTTCGCCTCCTCGATCTCGTCGGCGGGCACGACGGAAATCAGGCGGGCTTTGCCGTCGGCCAGGCACAGCTTGGCGGCACGGCGCACCGCACCCTGCGCGCAGCCGCCGCCGATCCAGCCGTGGATGGTCCCGTCGGCGGTGACGACGGCCTTGGCCCCCGCCTTGGCGGCGGTGGCGGCCACCGTGCGCACTACGGTCGCGACCACGAACGGCATCCCTTTGGCGGTCAGCACGGCGATGTCGGCGTAGGTCGGGACGGCGGTCCGGGTCGCGTCGGTCATGGCTCAGATCCTTGCGAGGTAGGGCTCGATGGCCTTCAGGCCTTCCAGGCTGTGGGCGGGGGCGAACAGCTCGACATAGGGCAGGGCCGCCTGCATGCCGGCCGCCTCCGGCGCGTAGCCGTGCCAGCCGGCCATGGGGTTCAGCCAGACGATCCGCCGCGTGCGCCGGCGCAGCGCCGCCATCTCGCCGGCCAGACGGACGGGATCGCCGGTGTCGTAGCCGTCGGACAGCACGATCACCGCGGTGCGCCCGTTCACCACGCGCGGCGCGTGGGCGCGGTTGAAGGCGGCGAGGCATTCGCCGATCCGCGTGCCGCCGGACCAGCCCTGGGCGATCAGCGCCAGCCGGTCGACGGCGCGCGCCGGGTCGCGGTCGCGCAGGGCCGGCGACACGTGGATCAGCCGGGTGTGGAACACGAACCCCTCGGAACGGCGGACCTCCGTCAGCACGCCGTGCATGAAGCGCACGAAGAACCCGGTGTAGGGCTCCATGGACCCCGACACGTCGAGCAGCAGGACGATCCGCAGGGGCGCCGTGCGGCGCCGGCGGTGTGCCAAGTCCAGCGGCTCCCCGCCGCGCGCCACCGAGCGGCGGATCGTCGCCCGCAGGTCTACCGCGCGGCCCCGCCGTGCCAGCTTCCGCCGTCGGGCGAGGCGGAGGCGCATACGCCGCGACAACCGCGCCGCCAGCGCGTGCGCCTCCGCCAGCTCGTCGGGGTCGTTCAGCGTGCGCAGGTCGCGGTGGCCCAGGTCCTCCGCCCGCGTGGCACCACCACGGCGCCCATGGCCGGGCAGGTCGCGCGCGTCGGCGTCCCCGGTGCGCTCCACATGATCCGGCGGGCCTTCGGGCGCCCCCTTCGGCCCGGCCAGATCGATCAGGCGCCTCACGCCGCGGCCGGCGGTCGGTGGGTGGCCTGAGACCGTGACGGCTTGGCGCACACCGTGACCGCGCCAATGGGCGTCGAACAGCGCGTCGAAGCGCTTCCATTCCTCCTTCCGCCCGCACAGCAGGTGCCGGAGTGCCGCGCGCAGCTCGTCCGGCCGCGACAGGTCGAGCGCCGCCATCATCAGTAGCGCGTCCGCCGCCTCCGCCGGACCGACCGGGAAGCCGTTGCGGCGCAACAGCGCCACGAAGGCGGCGACGCGCCGGCGCACTGCCGCACCGCCCTGCCCTTCTCTTGCGGTCGTCGTCATGGCTTCACCCCACCCTGGCTGCGATCCTGACGACGGTGTCCGGCGCCACCGCCGAGCGGTCCTCGCGCGTCTTCAGCAGGCAGACCAGCGTGGCGTGCAGCGCCTCCGGCTCGGCGCGCAGGTCGGCGACGCCGAGCCCCATCAGCGCCGCCGCCCAGTCCAGCGACTCGGCCACGCCGGGCACCTTTCGCAGGTCTTCCGTCCGGATGCGGGCGACAAAGCGCGCCACCTGATGGGCCAGCGCCGCGTCGATGCCCGGCAGCCGCGCCTGGAGGATGCGCGCCTCGCGCCCCTCGTCTGGGTAGTCGATCCAGTGATAGAGGCAGCGCCGGCGCAGGGCGTCCGACAGCTCGCGCGTGCCGTTGGAGGTGAGCACGACGCGCGGGATCGAGCGTGCACAGATCGTCCCCAGCTCCGGCACCGTCACCTGGAAGTCGGACAGCACCTCCAGCAGGAACGCCTCGAACTCCTCGTCCGCCCGGTCCACCTCGTCGATCAGCAGGACGGCCGGGTCGTCCGCGCGGATGGCGGCCAGCAGCGGGCGTTCCAGCAGGAACTCCTCCGAGAAGACGTGGCGCTCGATGGCGTCCGGGTCCTCGCCGCGGCCCTCGTGCGCGCGGATGGAGATGAGCTGGCGCTGGTAGTTCCATTCGTAGAGGGCACCCGCAACGTCCAGCCCCTCGTAGCACTGCAGCCGGATGAGGCGACTGCCGTGCACGGCCGCCAGCGCCTTGGCGACCTCGGTCTTGCCGACGCCGGCCTCCCCCTCCAGCAGCAGCGGGCGCTGCAGGTGGTCCATCAGCGCGAGCGCCAGGGCGAGGGAGTCGTCGGCGACATAGCCGACCTCGCCCAAGCGGCGCGCGATGGTGTCCCGGTCGATGGTCATGGGGGGAGCCTTGGCTTGCAAGGTTTTGCCCCCTCCCCATCCCTCCCCCTCTGCGAGGGGGAGGGGGCTTAGTTCCCTCTCCCGCAAAGCGGGGGAGGGGTAGGGAGGGGGCAAAACGCCCTACCCGTGCAGCCCCGCCTTCTCCGCCGCCTTCCACACCCGCCAGGCGTCGTGCGGCATCTGGATGTGGCCGATGCCGAAGGGGGCGAAGGCGTCGTTCACGGCGTTGGAGAAGCAGGGGACGCTGCCGACGTTCGGGCTCTCGCCCACCCCCTTGGCGCCGATGGGGTGGTGCGGCGAGGGGGTCACCGTCCAGTCCGTCTCCCACACCGGCGTCTCGACCGCCGTGGGCAGGAAGAAGTCCAGGAAGGACGCGCCCATCACGTTGCCCAGGGGGTCGTAGGCGATCTCCTGCCCCATGGCGATGCCGAAGCCCTCGGTCAGGCCGCCGTGCACCTGGCCCTCGATGATCATCGGGTTGATCCGGGTGCCGCAGTCGTCGAGCGCGTAGAAGCGCCGAACCTTGGACGAGCCCGTGTCCACGTCGATGTCCATCACGCAGATGTACGCCCCGAACGGATAGGTCATGTTGGGCGGGTCGTAGTAGCTGGTGGCCTCCAGCCCCGGTTCCATGTTGGGCGGGGGAACGTTGTAGGCGGCCCAGGCAATCTCCTTCATGGTCTTGAACTTCTCAGGCAGGCCTTTGACGCGGAAGCGGTCGACGTCCCACTCCAGGTCGTTGTCGGCGACCTCCAGCAGGTGGGCGGCGATCATCTGCGCCTTGGCCCTGATCTTGCGCGCCGCGACCGCCGTCGCCGCCCCGGCCACCGGGGTCGAGCGCGACCCGTAGGTGCCGAGGCCGTAGGGTGCGGTGGAGGTGTCGCCCTCCTCGACGGTGATGAGATCGGCGTCGATACCCAGTTCGGTGGCGATGATCTGGGCATAGGTGGTCTCGTGCCCCTGGCCCTGGCTCTTGGTGCCCATGCGGGCGATCACCGCGCCCGTGGGGTGGACGCGGATCTCGGCGCTGTCGAACATGCCGATGCCGAGGATGTCGCAGTTCTTGGTCGGCCCGGCGCCCACGATCTCGGTGAAGAAGGCGACGCCGATGCCCATCAGCTCGCGCGTCTCGCCGCGCGCGAAGGCCTCGCGGTTGCGCGCCTGCTCCTCACGGAGCGCGCGGTAGCCCACGGCCTCCATCGCCTTGGTCAGCGCGGCGGGGTAGTTGCCGCTGTCGTACTCCCACCCCAGTGCGGAGCGGTACGGGAACTGCTCGGGCTGGATGAAGTTCTTCATGCGCAGGTCGGCCGGATCCATGCCGAGCTTTTGCGCCAGGATGTCCATGGCCCGCTCGATCATGTAGGCGGCCTCCGTCACCCGGAACGAGCAGCGGTAGGCCACGCCGCCCGGCGCCTTGTTGGTGTAGACGCCGTCCACCGTCAGGTGCGCCACCGGGATATCGTAGCTGCCCGTGCAGATGCTGAAGAAGCCCGCAGGGTACTTGGTGGGATCGGCGCAGGCGTCGAAGGCCCCGTGGTCGGCCAGCACGTGGGCGCGCAGGCCCAGCAGCTTGCCCTCATTCGTCGCCGCCAGCTCGCAGGTCATGTGGTAGTCGCGCGCGAAGGAGGTGGTGGAGAGATTCTCCATCCGGTCCTCCACCCACTTCACCGGCACGCCCAGCACGATGGAGGCGACCACCGCGCAGATGTAGCCGGGATAGGCGCCCACCTTGTTGCCGAAGCCGCCGCCGATGTCCGGGGCGATGATGCGCACCTTGTGCTCGGGGATGCCCGAGAGGATGGAGGCGACGGTGCGGATCACGTGCGGCGCCTGGAAGGTACCCCAGACCGTCAGCTCGCCCCGGATCTTGTCCATGGAGGCGACACAGGAGCAGGTCTCCAGCGGCGAGGGGTGGACGCGCTGGTAGGAGATCAGCTCCTTGATGGTCACGGCCGCCTTGGCGAACACGTCGTCGGTGCCGGCCTTGTCGCCGACCTCCCAGGTGAAGATGTGGTTGTGGTGGCGGCGCTTGCCGTGCGAGCCGTCCATCTTGTCCTTGATGTCGTCGCGCAGCAGCGGTGCCCTTTCGTCCATCGCCTTGAAGGGGTCGACCAGGACGGGAAGCTCCTCGTACTCCACCGTGATCAGCTCCACGGCGTCGGCGGCGACGTAGCGGTCCTCGGCGACGACGAAGGCGACCTCCTGGTTCTGGTAGAGCACCTTCTCGTCGGCCAGCACCGCCTGCACATCGCCGGCGAGGGTGGGCATGTAGTGCAGGCCGAGCGGCTTCAGGTCGGCCGCGGTCAGCACCGCCTTGACGCCGGGCAGCGCCTTTGCGGCGCTGGCGTCGATGCTCTTGACGCGGGCGTGGGCGTAGGGGCTGCGCACGAAGTCGCCGAACAGCATGCCCGGCAGCTTCACGTCGTCCACGTAGTTGCCCTTGCCCTGGATGAAGCGGGCGTCCTCGGTGCGGCGGCGGGCGCACCCTACACCCTTCAGCGTGGCTTCGCGCTCTTCGCGCGGCAGGGTCGTGTCGGTCATTCCGCGGCCTCCTGGAGGGTCGGGCTGTTCAGCTTGTCGGCGGCGTAGCGGATCGCCTTGACGATGTTCTGGTAACCGGTGCAGCGGCACAGGTTGCCGGAGATGCCGAAGCGGATCTCCTCGTCGGTGGGGTTGGGGTTCTCCTTGAGGAGGCGGTAGGCCCGCGTGATCATGCCCGGCGTGCAGAACCCGCACTGCAGCCCGTGCATGGCGCTGAACCCCTCCTGAAGCGCGTGCAGCGTGCCGTCGGGTGCAGCCATCCCTTCGATGGTCAGCACTTCGCCGCCGTCGGCCTGCACTGCAAACAGGGTGCAAGATTTCACCGACCGGCCGTCGAGGTCGACGGTGCAGGCGCCGCAGTGGCTGGTGTCGCAGCCGACGTGCGGACCGGTGATGTTCAGGTGCTCGCGCAGGAAGTGGATGAGCAGCGTGCGGTCCTCGACCTCGGCCGAGACCGGCTTGCCGTTGACGGTGAGGGAAACGGTGCGTGTCGCCATGGGTCGCCTCCTCAAGCGGCTCGGGTGAGGGCGCGGGCTATGGCGCGCCGGACCATCACCGCACCGACGCTGGCGCGGTAGTCGGCCGGCCCGCGGCCGTCGCCGGCGGGGTTCATCAGGCTCTTCGCGGCCTCGGCGGCGCGCGCCGCGGCGGCCTCGTCGCCGGCGGTGCCGACCAGCGCGTCGCCGGCGGCCTGGGCGAAGAGCGGCGTATCGGCGAGGTTGGTCAGCGCGACGGCGGCCGCCGTGATGGTCGCGCCATCGCGCGTCAGCACCACGGCCGCCGCGGCGGTGGCGTAGTCGCCGACCTTGCGCTTCAGCTTCTCGTACGCCCAGCCGTGCCCGGCCGGCGGTTCGGGGATGCGGATCTGGGTCAGGATCTCCCCGGGTTCGAGCGCCGTGACGTAGGCCCCTCGGTAGAAGTCCCGCGCCTTCAGCCGGCGCTCGCCGCCCGGCCCGAGGGCCACGTAGATGGCGTCCAGGCACTGCATCAGCGCCGGCAGGTCGTTGCCCGGATCGCCGTTGGCGACGTTGCCGCCGACGGTGCCGCAAGAGCGCACCTGCGGATCGGCGATCAGCAGCGCCGCCTCGCGCAGGATCGGGCAGCGCGCGGCCAGCTCCTCGGACGCGGCGAGTTCCTGCTGCGTGGTGGTGGCACCGATCACCAGTTCGCCGCCCTCGACACGCATACCCTTCAGCTCCGGCAGGCGCGCCACGTCGACCAGCGCCGTGGGTTGCGCCAGGCGAAGCTTCATCATCGGGATCAGGCTGTGGCCGCCGGCGAGCACGCGCGCGTCCTCGCCCAGGTCGGCCAGCATCGCCACCGCCTCCGCCAGCGAGGCCGGCCGATGGTAATCATAGGATCCGGGAATCACCGTGGTGCCTCCTCCTCCCGCGCCGCCGGTTCCGCCCGGCCGCTGATTGTCCAGTATCCGAGCATTGCGTAAGGACATCGGTTGGGGTAGCAGTGAACGCACGAAGCAACCGCCCCGCCGCACGAACGAACGAACGGCGCAGGACACGTACGGCCCCTCGCCAAGCGCGTCGGTCTTGGAACGGCCATACCGCACAACCGCTTGCCGCGCATTTTCCACCAGATGGAAAACTCCGCTCAGACCGTTGCGTATGCGGACGATCAGTTGCAAGATCGAAACGTCGAATTGGGAGGAGAACCACGACTCCCAATAAGGCAATTCTTATCTTCTGAAGAGAAAACGCTCGCCTATATAGGCTGCGCGGCTATTTGTGCCGCCTACTTTCATATATCGTTGGTAAAGTTTGAGTAATATATTGCTGCAATGCAATGTCATTTTGCTGCTCTGCGGTGATATATTTCCGAAATGGGGACATTCACACCAAAAGAGGATGTTGCTTTCTCTTTCTTCTTAGTGGTATACCACATACCTAACTCAGCATCTGGAGTACCAGTCTCATGTTGCTGGGCAACTCCGGACCACCTGCGCCGAACAAGCAGGGGGACCGCTGAAACGGCTCTGTGAAAGCAGTTGGCGCGCATCCGCCACGTCAGGCGGGCCGACGTCCAAGTTCGGGAGGGAAAATGACTCATTCGATAGCAACGCCGGCGGCCGGGTCCCGCGCACCGGTTTCCGACACGGTCCGCTGGACGCAGATCGTCGCCGGAATCGTATGTATGGTGGCGGCGGCAAACATCCAATACGCCTGGACGCTCTTCGTGCCGGAAATCCAGGCAACGCACAACTGGACCCGCGCATCGATCCAGACGGCCTTCACGATCTTCGTGGTCGTGCAGACCTGGCTGACCCCGATCGAAGGTTACTTCATCGACCGTTACGGTCCGCGCGTCATCGTCGCGTTCGGTGGTCTGATGACCGGGTTGGCCTGGATCGTCAACAGCTACGCGGAATCGCTGGCCATTCTGTATGTCGGCTCGGCCATTGGCGGCCTTGGCGTCGGCTGCGTGTACGCCACCTGCGTCAACAACGCCCTGAAATGGTTCCCAGACAAGCGCGGCCTTGCCGTCGGCCTGACCGCGGGTGGTTATGGCGCGGGCTCCGCGCTGACGATCCTGCCGATCTCCGCCATGATCGCGAGCAGCGGCTACCAGGCCACGTTCTTCTGGTTCGGCCTGATCCAGGGCGCGGTCATCTTTGCCGCCGCGTGGGCGCTGCGCACGCCGGCCAAGGAAGAGGTGAAGGAGTCCACCAAGGTCGCCCAGACCCGTCGCGACTACACGCTGAACGAAGCCCTGCGCACCCCGGTCTTCTGGCTTCTGCTGGCGATGTTCATCTGCACCGTCACCGGCGGTCTGATGGCCGTGGCTCAGCTCGGCGTCATCGCCCACGACCTGGGCGTCAAGGAGACGCCGGTCAGCGTGCTGGGCATCACCATGGCGGCACTGCCCTTCGCCCTGATGCTCGACCGCATCATGAACGGCATCTCGCGCCCGCTGTTCGGCTTCATCTCCGACCATATCGGCCGCGAAGCCACCATGTTCATCGCCTTTTCGCTCGAGGGTATTGGCATCATCATGCTCAGCCGCTTCGGCCACGACCCGATGATGTTCCTCATCCTGAGCGGCATGGTGTTCCTGGCCTGGGGCGAAGTGTACAGCCTGTTCAGCGCGACGTCGGCCGACACCTTCGGCACCAAGCACGCCGGCAAGATCTACGGCGTCCTCTACTGCGCCAAGGGCGTGGCGGCGCTGCTGGTTCCACTCGGCAACCTGCTGATGGAAGCGACCGGCACCTGGGCAACCGTGCTGTACGTCACCGCAGCCATGGACCTGACGGCGGCGCTCCTCGCGATCCTCGTGCTGAAGCCCATGCTCGTCCGTCACCATGCCCGCAACAGGGCGCTGACTGAAGCGGAGATTCCGGAAGGGGCGGCCATACAGTCGGCCACCCACTGATCGACGGGCGGGTTCCGCGAGGGCGGAGCCCGCCGGTTCATCTGGCCCCGTTCATCTGGCCCCGTTCATCTGGCCCCGTTCATCTGGCCGTTGTCCATGCGACGACGGCCAGTTTCTGTTGGTTTGTTGTCGCCGCCCGACCCCCTCTCATACGGTCGGCGGATGATCACTTCCAGTGCCCGCCGACCGTCAAACCCGGCAGATCAATGCCGAAGGCATTGATCGAGAGGGTGATACGGACGAAGCCTTCAGGCGCCGTCCGTATCACTCGATCCAGAACGGGCGCGTTTCGCCGTTGGCACTCTGCTGGAAACGCTCGGAGGACCAAAGCATGCCAGCGGCATCCTTCTCGGCCTCGTCCCGCAGGGGAGTCATGATCGTCGGGCCCTTGCCGCCCGCGGCCATGTAGACGGCATGGCCAACCATTCCGGTCACGGCCAGGAACAGAAAGAGCTGAGTTTCGAGCATGATCCTTTTCCATAAGCGGAGACGTTGCTGTGCTGTGGTGCAACGTAGCCCTTTTGATATAGGAATGCAAGGTGTTTGGTATACCAGATTCAGAATATCGTACTCAGACGCCGAGCGCCTGCTGGACCGTGAGGATGCGGCCGCGGCTCACCGGGATCTCGCGCGGCGGGGTGCAGGAGAGACACACGTGACCGTGACTGCCCTTGCGCCGGAAGCCGGCGATGGCCTGCTTGCGGACGATGTAGCTGCGGTGGACCCGGATGAAGCTGGCGGGATCGAGGCGGCGCTCCACCTCTGAGATGCACAGGCCGCAGAAGTAGGTGGCCTGCCCGTCGAACAGGCGGGTGTAGTGCGCGTCGGCCTCCACCGAGACGATGTCCGCCTGGCTCAGCAGCACCGTGGCGCCGTTCTTGAGCGCGGGGATGCGGTCATCGCGGGGATCCGCGGACGGGGCCGCCGCCTTGGGCGGTCCGGTGCCGTCCGGCACGAGCGTCAGCAGGAATGCGGCGGAGATGACGAAGGCCACCACCGCGACGATGACCGCCAGCACCTCGGACGGGATGGCGGGCGCCGCGGCCACGGGTGCCGCACGGCCGGACCCGGAGACGTGGGCGGCCCACATGGCGGTGTAGTGCATGCCCGAGATGGCCAGCGCCATGGCGACCGCCGCCACCACCAGCGGCGCCCTCCGCCCATGCCCGAAGGCCAGCCACAGGGACAGGCCGGAGGCGGCGACGGCGATCACCAGCGACAAGGCGACGATGGCCGGGTCATGGACAAGGTCGGCGTGCATCCGCATCGCCGCCATGCCGAGGTAGTGCATGGTGGCGATGCCCAGGCCCATGGCCACCGATGCCGGCAGCAGGCGGTTCGTTCCCGCCGGTCCGGCGACGGCGAGCGTCACCGAGATGCCGACGGCGAGGATGGCGGCCAGTGCGGAAACCAGGGTGAGCAGCAGGTCGTAATCGACCGGGACAGGCAGCGTGAGCGCCAGCATGCCGACGAAGTGCATCGTCCAGATGCCGGTGCCGAGCACGAACGCGGACGCCGCCAGCATCAGCCGGCGCCGCAAGCCCGTTTCAGCCGCGATATTGCGAGCCAGCGCCAAGCTGACGTACGCCCCTTGGACCGCCAGCAACACCGACAACAGCACGAGCGTCGGATCGTAACGCCCGATCAGTGGTCTTCCTCCCCGGCGCATGGTCCACCTTACCGGTGGATCCTCTTGTCACGCCCCGCGGGGCGATGAAGGCTGGGTGCCGCGCCCGCACCCGTCCCGCTCTCAAACATGGCCGCGACCCAACCCGCGGACAACACCCCGGAAGGGGTGCCGGTCGAAGGCCAAAGCGGTTTCCAGGCGGATGTGAATATTAACAACCGTCATTCCCGCGAAAGAGCTTGTGAAGAAATTACCCGAAAGTACATTCCACCACCCAGAATGTTCGTTGAAAATCAACAATATAAAAAGTGGTATGCTATGCCCAATGGGGGTCTTCTTCACAAGCTCGAAAGCGGGAATCCAGGGAGCCTCGCCGGATCGCGCCTTTGCCAAGGGTTCTGCTCGGGTATGTACCCATCCGGCGCGTGCAAACGTGGCAGGAAACATTCCGGTCGGAGGCATGGCCTCCGACCGGCGGTCATGGGCCCCTCCTGCCTGCCGGGCGGGGGTCGCACCCCCGCCCGGAACATTTCCCGGTCATGGCGGATTGCCGCATCTTCGCACCTGCTATCACGGTCGCCTGACGTTCGAACGGCTAAGATGCCGGAAACGGGCTTGTCTCTCGCACGTCTTCGGAGAAGCATGACGTCCATACCGCCTCACTGGCGGCGCGACACGGAGAATGTCGCCATGAAGAAGATCAAGATGTCATTGTGGGGCCTGCTGGTACTGTTGACTGTACTCTGGCTGGCCGCCGAGCCGCTTGTGTTCCGTCCGACTAACTTCTTTGCAGTTCGCAACCTCGCGGTCCAATACAGCGGGGTGATCGCCATAGGCTGCATGAGCGTGGCCATGATCTTGGCACTGCGCCCTCGTTGGCCCGAAACGTGGTTCGGCGGTCTGGACAAGATGTACCGTCTACACAAGTGGCTGGGCATTGCCGCCCTCGTCGTCGCGGTGACGCATTGGCTCTGGGCACAGGGGCCGAAATGGGCGGTGGGCTGGGGGTGGCTGCAACGGCCGGAACGGGGGCCGCGACCGATCCTGGAGAACCCCATCGCACAGTTATTTGCGGACTTGCGCGGGACCGCCGAGGGGGTCGGGGAATGGGCGTTCTATGCCGCCGTTCTGCTGATCACGCTGGCACTGTTCAAGCGCATCCCCTACCGGCTGTTCTTCAGGACGCACCGCTTGCTGGCCGTGGCTTACCTGGTGCTGGCGTTCCATGCCGTGGTGCTGACCAGGTTCGCCTATTGGACCTCGGCCATCGGCATCGTGATGGCACTGCTGCTTGCCCTTGGCACATGGGCCGCCATCATTGTCCTGCTGCGCCGCGTCGCTGTTGATCGACAGGTTCCCGGCAAGATCCGCGCTCTCCACTATTATCCGGGCGTGCGGGTGCTCGAAGCCGAAATCGACGTGCCGCAGGGCTGGCCGGGGCATAAAGCTGGCCAATTTGCCTTCGCCACCTCGGACGCCTCGGAGGGGGCCCACCCCTACACTATCGCCTCCGCCTGGAACGACACCGACCGGCGCATCACCTTCATCGTCAAGGAACTGGGCGACCACACCCGGCGTCTTCGCGAGAAGCTGCACGTTGGACAGGACGTGAAGGTTGAAGGGCCGTATGGCTGCTTCACGTTCGATGATACCTGCCCCCACCAGATATGGGTGGGCGCTGGCATCGGAGTCACCCCTTTCATCGCTCGCATGAAACACCTTGCCGCGACTTCAAACCGGCATCCGCAGACCATCGACTTCTTTCATTCCACTACCGATTACGACGAGGGAGCAATCGCCAAGCTCACCGCTGACGCACAGGCCGCAAAGGTCCGCCTTCATGTCCTGGTTGACGCCCGCGATGGCCGCCTAAATGGCGAGCGCATCCGCGCGGCGGTGCCGCAGTGGCGCGATGCGAGCATCTGGTTCTGTGGTCCGACGGGCTTCGGGCAGATGCTGAGGCTGGACTTCATGGCACAAGGCTTACCCGTGGAGCAGCGGTTTCACCAGGAACTCTTCGCAATGCGGTGAACCGCTGGGGACCCGTGCTGCTCCGACGGATGATCCCCCTTCGGGCGGCTTGCCGATACGCCCTCCTCCGCGACACTCCCGGGACAGCGGGAGAACAGCATGATCGACGGCGTGCGGCGGGTGTACGGGTTGCTGCGTTCGGCCGGCATCTACCGGGCCAACCCGGTGTTCCGGCGGCGCGCGCACGCCTTCTACGCCGGCTTCGTGCGGCCGGGCGACCTGTGCTTCGACATCGGCGCGCACATGGGCGACCGGGTCGCCGTCTTCCTGTCGCTGGGTGCGCGCGTGGTGGCGGTGGAGCCGCAGCCGGACTTTCAGCGCATCCTGCGCGCCCAGTTCGGCCGCAACCCGCGCGCCGTCCTGGAGGCCGGTGCCGTGGGGGCGCACGCTGGCACGGCGGAGCTGCGCATCAACCGCCGCCACCCCACGCTGTCGACGCTGTCGGCCGACTGGATCGCGGCGGTGGGGCGGGACGCCTCGTTCCCCACGACCGGCTGGAACGAGCGCCTCATGGTGACGGTGACGACGCTGGACGCGCTGATCGCCGAACATGGCGTCCCGGCCTTCTGCAAGATCGACGTCGAAGGATTCGAGCAGCAGGTGCTGGCCGGCCTGTCCCGGCCGCTGCCCTGCCTGTCCTTCGAGTACATCGCGGTCACCCGCGACATGGCGGTAGCCTGCATCGACCGGCTGGAGCAGCTCGGCAAGTATCGGTTCAACGTGTCGCCGGGGGAGAGCAAGCGGCTGCTGTTCGACGCCTGGATCGGCCGCGACGCGCTGGTCGACTGGCTGGCCGGCCTGCGGCCGGGGGACGGATCGGGAGACGTCTACGCCCGGCTCGACTGGTAAGAGCGTGGTTTGAACGTTTATACCCACCAGCGAAAATTCTGACCCACTTGCCCCCACCCTCCCCGCGGCCTTCGGCGCGGGTCCCCTCCCTCCCCCGCTGCGCAGGGGAGGGTCAGGGTGGGGGCAAGTGCGTCAGTGTTACAGCTCGTCGGTTAGAATCGGCCGACGTTCAGCCATGAAATTCAAGAACGCTCAAAGCGCTTCATGGCTCTCTATCTATAGCCTGGAAGCCATAGAGAGTGAGCGTTGATAGTAACGGCCAACAGTTTGGTTGCGGAGATCATGAGGATCCCAGAGCGCGATGTGTGCGAACGCGTCACGCTCTGGGACCGGCGATTGCTATTCGAAGAGATTGCTCAAGGACGAGGAAAGCTTGGTGACGAGAGGCGTAACGGCCTCCTCAAACTTCAAGTTCATTTTGTCTGCGTAAGCAATGGTGCGGATCTGATATTGCTTGAAGTCGGACACCTCGTCGACGGTCTGAACCTTGACACGGCCGTTGGCCGATCCCTGCGTCGCTATACCACCCGGCGTCGCCAGGGCCTGGTGATTGGCATTGTAGCCAGTGTTGACAGTTCCAGTCTTGGTGGCAACTTTCTTGCCCGACAGCGGCCGCTCGGACAGTTGGATATCGACGACGACCGAGTAGGTTACGTCCTTGACCAACGTGTTGGCGATAAAGCTTACCGCGGCGATGCCGAGGCCGGCAGCCGTAGCACCGCGCGAGGAACCGCCGAAGGCGGCAGCGGTACCGGCTGCCGCGGCGCCGAGAACAAGCGGTTCACCGTATTTGGCGGCAAGCATTTGCCCCTTGGTCTGCGGATTGATCTCGCCGGCCTGCAGGACGTTGAGGCGGAGCATGTAGTGGGCGGCGTTCGGATCATCGACAATGCGGTAGCCGCGCGCCGCGATCGCTTGCGTCAAGGGGCCGCGCAGATCGATCTCAGGATGATCGCTCGTGTTGCGCGCGGTGACGTAGACGGTTTTCGCCGACGGCGGCACCGGGTCCAGGAATACGCTCTCCGACATATGGGTCTGCACGGTGAGGTCTTGTTTGGTCATGGCGACCTCAGCGGCGGCGCAGGCATACAACGCAGTGGTCGCTGCAGCGAGAAGGATGAGGCGGCCAAAGGTACCAATACTCATGAATGACTCCAGAAATGTTTGTTACGAGTAGAGCGGTTAGACTTTGTTGGAAGAGCAAAACGGCGCTAGGAGCGGAATCTTCAGAAGTCGGCTGAATCAGCGTTCACTTGTCAGAACCGGCTGTCCTCGACTCGGTATGGACACTGCCAGTCCCTGACACCCCTGCAAGCCCAAACTGCATAACTATCACCCCTCTCGCCATATCTGGCGCAATAACGCATGGCACGAGTGTGACGTTCAAGGTCAGCAGGCTGCGACATACTATCCCAGTGCCATGGTAGGACCTTGCCCCTCGCCGCTTTTCAAGCCTCAGCGATTGCTGCGAAAGGGCACTGTCAGCTTGCGCGGGCGATGCCCGCGGTTGGGGCTGGCCTCCACCGCTCCGGTTTCACGCCGCCGGAACAGGGCCTTGTAGACGTAGGACGTACGTGGGGCAAAAGTCCGGGCAAGCGAAGCTGGGCCCCAGCCGGATCAGACGTAACCACAGCGTTGACCACGTTGAACGTCAGCAGGGGGTGTCCCCATGCCGCAGTTCACCACTCAGCGCCTCCGTTTCTGCTCCCTCCCCAGCGGAGAGGGGCCGACATAGCCTCAGATGCCGCTCCTCCGATGACCTCAAGCCCGGCGCAGCGGCGCCAAAGGCGCCGTCCACGCCCCTTCCCTGGTCGGCTGAGCCTGGGGCATTTCGTACCCCGATTGCCCCTCTGGTCGCGCTCTCGGTGCCATCGCATTATGCCTGCACATCGACGTCATGCTCAGGAAACGGCTATGGCCAATCGGGGCGAGCAGCTTTGGTTCCTGGATACGCACGTCACGATCCGCGTCAGCTACACCGATGGGAGCGGCGGCGTGTCAGTGCTCGAGCATCAGGCACGGCACGGTGACTCGCCACCCCTGCACGTCCACCACAACGAAGACGAGATCTTCCACATCATCGACGGTGAGGTCCGGTTCCGGGTCGGCGACGACGACCTTCGAGCAGTCGCGGGCGAGACACTGCTGGCCCCCAAGGGCATCCCTCACAGCTATTTGGTCCTTTCTGGGCAAGGCGCCCGGCTCTTGACGATCACCCGTGGCGGCTTCGAGCGGCTCGTGCGCACCTTAAGTCGTCCTGCGCAGCGCAGCGGCCTGCCCGACCCATCGGGTCCGCCGACACCGGAGCAAGCGGAGGCTCTGGCACAGGCGTGCCGCGAGCACGGCATCGAACTCGTAGGCCCTCCCCTACACTAAAACAAAGTCCGTCAGGACATCAGGGAGCGTTTCGCGTGACAGCGCCTGACCCGAGCGTTCGGCCGTTCAAACCCGGCGACCTTCCAGCACTCCAGCACATTCGCCAAGCTGCGTTCGAGCCGGTGTTCCGGTCGTTCCGAGAGATCGTGGGCGCGGAGATCGCCACCATTGCCTTCGCCCATGCCGATGCCGAGCAGGCAAAGCTTCTGGACGACATCTGCACAGCCGGATCCGGCCATCATGTGCTGGTCGTCACGGCCGGGGATGAGATCGTCGGCTTTGTGTCGTTCACTCTCGACACCGCCAAGCGCATGGGCGAGATTGGTCTGAACGCCGTGCACCCGGACCATGCGGGCAGAGGCCTCGGAACCTGGATGTACGAGCACGTTCTGGCGCGCATGAAGGAATTTGGCGCGGTGCTCGCCACCGTCGGCACGGGTGGTGATCCCAGCCACGCTCCTGCACGGCGCGCCTATGAGAAAGCTGGTTTCGGACCGGCGCTTCCCTCTCTCTGCTTTTACAAGCTGCTCTGAACCCCGGTGTTATCCACTGTCGGCATCCATATAATTCCCATGCTGTATGTGGTATTCCAGAGACGTCGCAAGGCCGGATACCGGGGCGGCGGCGCACCAGGCGGCCAGTCTCCGTTCCTGCATGAGGCAGGGGTGGTCGCCGGCGAGGCAAGGTCGCCGCAACGGGCGCGATCGCAGCCACCAGCCACTGGAGACTGTGTGCATGGCCGACGCTCCTATCGATCGCATTCCCTTGCACACGACCGTCCTGCCGGTGCTCGGCGTGGCGGCGTGGCTCCTGGTCGGCAAGGTGGGTCTGGACCCCCTGGCGCTGGTGCTAGCCGTCGTGCTGCTTGGCAACGTGATCGCCGCCGTTCACCATGCCGAGGTGGTGGCACTTCGGGTTGGCGAGCCCTTCGGGACGCTGGTACTGGCCTTCGCCGTGACGGTCATCGAGGTCGGGCTGATCATTTCCATGATGCTGGGCGGAGTGCCGAACCCGGCGCTCCTGCGGGACTCGGTGCAGGCCGTCGTCATGCTGGTACTGCATGGGCTTGCCGGCCTCTGCATCGTGGTCTGCGCGTTCCGACAGCGCGAGGCCGAGTTCCGTGTGGAAGGGGCGAATGCCTTCCTCGCGGTGCTGATCCCGATGGCGGTGCTGGTGCTCGTGTTGCCGAACTTCCTGGTCACGGCGCCCGGACCCTTCTACTCGTCCCTGCAGCTCGCCTTCGTCTCGGCCGCCTGCCTCGGGCTCTACATCGCCTTCCTCTTCATCCAGACCAACTGGCACCGGGCCTATTTCCTGCCCGTGGGCGAGGATGACGCAGCGGGGCATGCGCGGCCGAGCGGGCACATGGCGCTCGCCTCGGTCGGCCTGATGTCGGTGGCGCTTCTGTCCGTCGTGCTGCTGGCGAAGAGCCTGGCACCGGCACTGGAAGCCGCGGTGGCGGCAGCCGGTGCGCCGCTTGCCATCGTCGGTATCATCATCGCGGCTATCGTGCTGCTACCCGAAACGGCCGCAGCGGTGCGAGCCGCGGCGCGCAACCGGCTGCAAGCGAGCATCAATCTGGCACTCGGCAGCGCGGTAGCCTCCATCGGACTGGCCGTCCCGGCGATCTCATTCGTGTCGTCCTGGATCGGCCAGCCGCTCGAGCTTGGCATCTCCGCAGGCTCCAGTGTGCTGATGGCACTCGGCTTCGTGGTCGCCATGATCACCTATGGCACCGGGAGGACGAACCTGCTGGCCGGCATCGTCCACCTCGTACTGTTGGCAACCTACGTCTTCACCGTATTCGCACCCTGAGCAGCGCTCCCGTCCTCCGCCGACCGACAGTCGCGGGGACCCGAAGACCCATAGGCGCTATAAGCGCCAGCGAAAATTCTGACCCACTTGCCCCCACCCTCCCCGCGGCCTTCGGCGCGGGTCCCCTCCCTCCCCCGCTGCGCAGGGGAGGGCATTTGAGCGGCTCCCGACAATGCGGCGGAGTTCCCTCCCCTGCGCAGCGGGGGAGGGTCAGGGTGGGGGCAAGTGGGTCAGTGTTACAGCTCGCCGGTATAATTTGCACGCCATCGCTGTAACGCGCCTTGGAATGCTCGACCACAAATTTACATCGTCATCCCCGCGAGAGGCTCTCAGCGGGTCCACAGGATCAGCCAGTCGTCAGTGCCGAAGGAGACGCGCGCCGATATTCGGTACGTCAGACACGCCCCAGGTCATTCCGGGGGACAACACGATCCGATCGCCCTCCGCCGCGTTGAAGTCGAACGCCTCGTCGTGCCCGCTGCCCTGCCCTCCCACGATCAGGTCATCGCCGCCCTCGCCCATCCACCAACCGCGCACTTCGCTGCGCGATAAACCTTCAAATCATGCTCTGACATTCACAACATCCGGTACAGAACCCCGTCCTTGCGCACTACATGGTGGTAGAGCGCTCCACCGATGTGCACCACCAGCAGGGCGAGGATGGTCCAGCCGATGGTCGTGTGGATGAGGGAGAGGATCTTGGCGACGGGCTCGTCCTTGCCGAGCGGGCTGGGGATCGGGATCACGCCGAACCACTTCAGCGGGAAGCCCCAGGCGTTGGTGGCGAGGAAGCCGATGACGGGCTGGACGACCAGCAGCCCATAGAGCGCCCAGTGCACCCCATGCGCCACCGTTTGCAGGAGCGGCGGCAGGTCCGCCGGCAGCGGCGGCGGGCGCCGCACGAACAGCCGGTAGGCCAGCCGCAGCAGCACCAGGATCAAGAGCAGGAATCCCAGGGATTCGTGGATGGCGTAGAAGGAGAGCTTCACGTCCTCTTTGATGTACTTGATCACCACCCCCACCGGCAGCACGACGAGGATCAGCACCACCATCACCCAGTGGAAGCCGCGCGCCACGCCCGAGTAGCGTCCGTCAGGATGCAACGCGTCAGCCATGTATCCCTCTCCTTCACTCCGCCGCGCACGGCAGGGCCGTCGCCCCTTCGCCCAGGCGCTGCAGTTCCGGCTCCGGCACCGCATCGTCGGGGATGGCGCACAGGCCCGTCCGCTCCAGCACCCGGCCGAGGCGGACGTCCGCCGTCCAGGAGGCGAAGGGGACGGCCAGCGCGTAGGCCGCCAGCGACGGTATCGCCCACGGCAGCACCCACGGCGCCTTCCAGGCCAGCAGCCCCGCGATCCCGGCGCCGAATCCCATGCCCGGCCACAGGCCGCGCACGGCATCGGCGGCGCTTACTGCGTGGCGGTCGCGGCGCGGCGCTTCCCAGGCGATGCGGCGGCCGAACAGCAACCCACCCAGGAACACCGTGTGCGACACCATCATCAACGGTCCCAACAGCAGCGAGAAAAGCGTCTCCACCGCCCAGCCGGCGACCACCCGCCCTGCCCCGCCGTAGCGGCGGCGCTCCGCCGGCCGCAGCAGCAGGTCCGCCACACCCAGCAGGCGCGTGCCGAACACCGCCACGCCACTCGCCGCATAGAGGGCCAGCGCCAGGGAGGCCGGGGCCGGCGCCCCGGCATGCGCCGCCGGCATCCACAGCAGCAACAGACCAAGCACCACGGTCGCCGCCCACAGCGGCGACCCCGTGTACATCAGAACGGCGTTGAGGAGCTGGAACCGCCCCATCGGCCGCAGGTCCAGCCGGCGCAACAGGCGGGCGTACTGCATGTTGCCCTGACACCAGCGCAGGTCGCGCCGGACGAACTCGGGCAGGCTGGGCGGGTTCTCCTCCCAACTCCCGAACTCGTCGGGGATCACCCGGACCGCGTAGCCGGCACGCCGCATCAGCGCAGCTTCCACCTGGTCGTGGCTGAGCACGTCGCCGCCCAGCGGCGGCCCGCCCGGCAGGGCCGGAAGCCGGCAGTGCTCGACGAAGGGCGCCAGGCGGATGATGGCGTTGTGCCCCCAGTAGGGCCCGCTGTCGCCCTGCCACCACGCGGCCCCCACGGTGTGCACGCGCATGCCTTGGCGCATGCCGAACTGGAAGATGCGGGCGAAGGCGCTGTCCGTCGGCATGCCGACGATGAGCGACTGCAGGATGCCCAGGCGCGGGTTCGCCTGCATGACGCGCACCAGGCGCAGGATGGCCGGCCCGCTCATCAGGCTGTCGGCGTCCAGCACGATCATGAAGTCGTACGCGCCGCACGCCTGCCGAGCGAAGTCGCGGATGTTGCCGGCCTTGAGGCCGGTGTTGACCGGGCGGCGGCGGTAGGACACGCGCTCGGGATGAGATACCCGCCACTTCAGCCGCTCCAGCGCCTCCTCTTCCGCCGCAACGACGTCGGGCCGGCTGCTGTCGCTCAGGATGTGCACGGCGAAGGCGGCGCCCCAGCCGGTCGCCTCCAGGCTTTCCAGCATGACCGCGATACGCAGGAAGGTGCGGTCCACGTCCTCGTGACGGACGGCGACCGCCAGCGCGGTGCGGGTGACGACAGGGTCGTTGGGGCCGGCGCGCCGCACCGCCGGGTTGACGGCGCCCACCGGATCGCGGGCGAAGCGCAGGATGAGGAAACCGATCATCCCGTTCCAGAATCCCAGCAGCACCCACGGCAGGCCGGCGAGGTAGCAGACGAGCATCGCCACCTTGGGCCAGTTCCAGCCGCCGGCAGCCAGCACCGCCGCGAACATCCCGCCGAGCGCGCCGCCGCTGCCGACGCACAGCAGCGCCACCACCGCCCACCGACCGCGCACGGCGGAGGACTCCGCCTCCGGGGCGGGGCCCTCGATGGGCGCGGCGGTGTCGGTCATCATGGGGCTCCTTGCGGCGGTCTGGGTCCAGCCTTCATGGTGTCGTCGTCGCGCGGGGCCGGCACGGACGATTTGTGGGCGCGGGCTGCGTATTGGAGCGCCCGCCCTGCGAAAGCGCGGCGAAGGCCTAGCCGGTCGGCTTGCCCCGGCCGCGCCGCGACGGCCGCCTTGCCCTGCGGCGTATGCCCCCGCATCATCGCCGAGGCAGGAGGCGGCGGGCATGGGCGGCTTTCACCCCACGTGGCTGGCGTTGCGCGAACCGCTCGACCACGCGGCGCGCGACCGGGAGTTGCTGCGCCGGGCCACCGCTCTGCTGGAACGGCAGCGGGAACCGGTGGTGGTCGATCTCGGCTGCGGGTCGGGATCCAACGGGCGGGCGCTGGCGCCCCGGCTCGGGCCCGGCCAGCGCTGGCGGCTGGTGGATGGGGACCGGGCGTTGCTGGCCGAGGCCGAGCGCCAAGTGCCGGGCGCAGTGGAGCCGATCCTCGCCGACCTGGGCGCCGTGGACGCGCTGCCGCTGGACGGCGCCCACCTGGTGACCGCGTCGGCTGTCTTCGATCTGGCGTCCGATGCATGGCTGGAGCGGCTGACGGCGCGGCTGGCGGTCCTGCAGCTGCCGCTCTACGCGGCGCTCACCTATGACGGCCGCATCGAGTGGGCGCCTGCCCATCGGCTGGACGAGCCGTTGCGCGCTGCGCTGAATGCCCACCAGCGCACCGACAAGGGGCTCGGCCCCGCGCTGGGCCCGGCAGCGACCGGCCGTCTTGCCGGCCTGCTGACCGGCCGGGGCTATGCGGTGGAGGTCGCCCCCAGCCCGTGGCGCGCCGGACCGGCGCACGCGGCACTCCAGCGGCGCGTCGCCGACGTCATGGCCGCCGCCGCAACGGAGCTGGGCACCCTGCCCGCTGCCGAGCTCGCGGCGTGGCGCACCTTCCGCCAGTCTGCCGCGGCGGCCGGGCGGCTCGTCCTCGGGCATAAGGACCTGCTGGCGGTCCCCGGCGCGACGTAGCGCCTCAGAAGAGGTCCATCTGGATGCGGCCGTCGGCGCGCGCGTGCCGGTACGCGGCGTCCGCGGCCGCATCCTGCGCGCCCTCCTGCGAGCGGGCCAGCCCATCGGCGATCCGCTCGCCGGCGACGGTGACGATCCAGGCCCAGCGGCCGTCGGCCCGCCACAACACGGCGAGTTCGCAGCCATGCGCCGACGCCACTTGGTGGCGGACGGACCAGACGATCTTGTTCATGCGGGTCAGATGTCGAGCGGCAGGGTGTCGGGGTCGAAGCCGAGGCGTTGCACGATGGCGCGCGCCAGCTCCATGTCGGTCTCGAAGCGCCAGGATTGGCGGTCCATGCGGTACTCGGAGACGTGCGGGCGGCCGTTGACGAAGCGCTGCGGGCGCAT
>Ga0196970_1000816_pt1 | contig 28878 bp, 22 predicted proteins | sample S1v_513CmetaG_FD_148672 | JGI IMG/M metagenome (GOLD analysis project Ga0196970, IMG submission 148672) | Soil microbial communities from Anza Borrego desert, Southern California, United States - S1+v_5-13C | ecosystem: Environmental > Terrestrial > Soil > Desert | place: USA: California... | reverse complement strand
AAGGAGCTTTCGCCCCTGGATCTGCTGAAGTTGGAGATTGCCACCGAGTTGGGGCTGGCCGAAAAGGTCGCCGCCGATGGGTGGGGCATGCTGACCGCCAGGGAGACCGGCCGGGTCGGCGGCATTTTGAATAAACGGCTAAAGGAGCGCCAGGTAGCCATTGGGCCGAAGGGGACGCTGATTCCGGCCGAGTGAACCTGCGGGCAGATTCCTGGCAGGTGCAAAGAAAGTGCAGCACGAAAGGACTGGAAGCGGCCTGCATAGGGTGATGCCGGCGGGTCAGTGTGCCAGGGGGTGCTGCATCAAATGCGAGTGACAGTGGCGGCGGTTCAGTTTGAGCCCAGGTTAGGCGACAAGGCCTACAACCTCCAGGCGCTGCGGGATCTGACGGTCCGGGCGGCGGGCGCCGGCGCCCGCCTGGTTGTGCTGCCGGAGATGGCGACGACCGGCTATTGCTTTTGTGACCGGGCCGAGGTCGCACCCCTGGTGGAGCCGATTCCGGATGGGCCGACGGTGCGTGCTTTTGCCGAACTGGCCGCTGAGCTTGGCCTGCACATTGTGGTGGGCATGCCTGAGGTGGAGCCGGCTACGGGCGCGTTTTACAACGCGGCGGTGCTGATAGGGCCGCAGGGGTACATCGGGAAGTATCGCAAGACGCATTCGTTCATCGACGAGACCCGCTGGGCGCGGGACGGCGACCTGGGAATTCCGGTCTTCGTGACCGACCTGGGCCGCATTGGGATTGTGATCTGCATGGATAACTCGTTCTTTGAGCCCGCCCGGGTGGCGGCGCTGGCGGGGGCAGAGATTCTCGCCTTCCCGACCAACTGGCTTGGCAACCAGGACGCCTGGCGGGTGCGTGCGCTGGAGAACGGGGTGTACGTGATTTCCGCGAACCGCTGGGGCGAGGAGCGGGGCACTCAGTTCTGCGGCAACTCGGCAGTCATCGACCCGAACGGGCGTGACCTGGGCCTGCTTGCGACTGGGGACGGCCTGGTGCTGGCCGAAGTCGAGCCCGACCTGGCCCGGGCCGCCCGGACCGTGGCCCTCGCCCGGCGCCGGCCTGAGCAATACCAGGATCTGCTGATCAGCTCCTACCTGTGGCACTGGCGGGACGCCCAGCGCCTCCCGGCGGGGCGCCCGGTGGCGGTGGCCGCGGGCGAGGCGACCGAACTCCGCCGCATGGCGGACCAGGTGCGCTGGGCCGACAAGCGGGCCCGGGACCGGGGCTGGCCCAAGCTGGACCTGGCGGTCTTCCCCTGGTGTGAGGAGGCCCCGGACCCGGGCGCCCTGGCCGAGCTGGCCCGGGCCCTGGACTGCCACCTGGTCTGGGGAGCGCCTGAGGAGGGCGGCTTCAACACGGCCTGGCTGGTCGGGCCGGAAGGGACCATCGGCAAATACCGGCAGGTGCACGCCGAGCCCGGCAGCGCCGCCGGCGACGGCTTTGCGCTTTTTGACCTGCCCTGGGGCCGCCTGGGCCTGCTGCTCGACAGCGACCTGGCCGTGCCCGAGGCCGCCCGCATTCTCGCCAAGCGGGGCGCCGACCTGATCGCAGCCCCCGCCCGCCCCACGGCTGAAGGCCCGGACCGCGTGGTCTGGAAGGAACGCTGCATGGAGAACGACACGCCGCTCGTGGTGGCGGAGGCTGCCGGCGGCTGCGCCGTCTACCAGCCCATGCGCCCCCGGATTACCCGGCCGGACGTGCCCGGCGAGATGACCCTGGCGCTGGTCGACACCGGCGCCGAGGCCGTGCGGGCCAAGGAGTTGCTGCGTAAGCTCCAACCCCGCTGGTACGATCCGCTCGTCCTGCCCGACCGCTGACCCACGGCCTGATTGGTCCCAGGATAATCATAAGGGACCAAGGGGGAGGTCTTTCGCCCGGCGAAGTATACGGGCATAGATCAACACGGGAGGTCCTGGGGTTGGAGGAACGCAGGCGGACGCTTATCCTCATCGCAGCCACTGCCGGCGCTATTATGGTTCCCTTGAACACAAGCATGGTCTCGGTGGCCCTGGCCCCCATCATGACAGCCTTTGGCCTGACGGTCGCGCAGGCCACGTGGCTGGTGCTCCTGTACCTGGTCGTCATCACAAGCCTGCAGCCCACAGCCGGGAAGCTCGGTGACCGCTTCGGCCACCGCCGCGTCTTCCTGGCCGGGCTGCTCTTTTTCGGCCTGGCTTCGGTGGGGGCGGCCCTGGCCCCCGCCTTCTGGGTCCTGGTTCTCTGCCGGGTGCTTCAGGGCTTCACGGCATCCACACTGGGGCCCAACGCAGCGGCCCTGATTCGGCTGGCCTACCCCATCGAGCGGCAGGGGCAGGCGATGGGCCTGTACGTGGGCATTTTCAGCATGGGCCTCACGGTGGGCCCGGTGCTAGGCGGACTGCTGGTCAACTGGGTGGGCTGGCAGGGCATTTTCTGGGTCAACGTGCCCACGGTGATGCTCTCGGCCTTAATTGGCTTTATGGTACTTCCCACAGCCCACGCTGCGCAGAAGGTGCCCTTCGACTGGGGCGGCACGGCCCTCTTCGGCGCCCTGGTGGCCGGCATCGTGCTGGTGGCCAATACCTCCAAGACGGGCGGGCTGCCGGTGCCCATGTGGGTGATGATTCCGGTGCTCGCGGCACTCGCGCTGGGCCTGTACCGACAGGAAGGGCGCGCCGAGGACCCGCTGATCAAGTTCTCGCTCTTCCGCTCCCGGGGCTTTTCCGCCTCGAACCTGTCGATTTTCCTGACCAATACCATGGTCTACGTGGTTCTGGTAGCCATGCCGCTCTACTTGCAGAGCGGGCGGGGCCTGTCGGCCGCCGCATCGGGCGTGCAGATGGCGCTCTTCTCGGCCATGCAGTTGGTCGCCCCCGTGGCAGGACGCCTGTCCGATCGCTGGGGTCGGCAGGTGCCCGTTCTGATTGGCGGCGGCCTGTTCCTTGCGGGCTGGGCCGGGCTGCTGCTGGTCACCCAAGGCTCATCGCTGGTCTGGGTAACGGTGCCGCTCCTTCTGGCCGGCACCGGGTACGGGCTGACCCAGGCCCCCATCCAGGCCGCCTGCCTCTCCGCCTTGCCCCGGGCCGACGTGGGCGTGGGCTCCGGCGTCTGGTACTCTTCGCGTTACCTGGGCAACGTGGCCGGGGCGCTCTTCTCCAGCCTGCTGCTGCCGCACGAGCTGGCCCAGGGCGCACCGGTCCTCTGGTGGACACAGGTGGCGGTTGCCGTGGCCTTAATGGCCAGCGCCCGCCTGCTGCCCGCCCACGGGGAGGAACTGGCGGCCGCGGACTGATCAGCCAAAAACAAACGGGAGGGCGCAATCGCCCTCCCGTTTTGCTTTACTTTGTCGCAAAGTGGACGCCACCGGTGCTGGCCTCCAGCGTCACCGTGAACTGCCCGTCCCGCCACGTGCCCGAAGCGGAACTGGCCGTGCCATTCCGGCTGACGCTCATGAAGTCCGGGGTGGTGACGGACCCGGTGCGGGTCTGCACCGTCGCCCGCACGCTGCTCTCCTTGGGAATTGTCAGGTTGATCGAACCGGTCTGCGTCTTCAGGGAGACGTTGCCGTCCAGGATGACGTTGGTATCGACACTGATGCGGCCCGTGCCGGTTTCGGCGACCAAGGCGCCGCCGTGGTACTCGTGCACATCGATCGAACCGGTGCGGGACTCAAGCTGCAGGGTGCCGACGGTGTCACGCACGTTGACGCTGCCCACGTTGGTCTTGGCCTCGACCGGACCCTCAAAGCCCTGCACCCCCACGTACCCCGAGCCGCTGGAGGCCACCAGTGTGCCCTTGCCGGCGTTCACTTCGATCCGGCCGACGTTGCTGGTCAGCTGGAGGTCGCCCTTGTAACCCGTCACATCAATGCGGCCGGTGCCGGTCTGCGCCCGGACCTTCAAACCCTCGGGAGCGTAGATCACGTAGGCGATGGAGACATTATTGAGCCGGTTGGGCACATCGGTCGTGATGCGGATCGTATCGCCTTCGGAGATCTGCAGTTCCATCTCATCGAGCATCTGCCGGATGGCATCGCGGTCGACGATCAGGCCGTTGATGGTGTATGTGGCTTCGACTTTCACTTCGTTGCTGTTCACGTTGGGCCGGAGCGAGACGGAGCCGACCCTGACGTCTGCGACCAGCTCCTTGGCGTTGCCAAGCGCGACCTGCTTCGTTTCCGCCCGGCTCTCCGACGGGCCGATGTTCAGGCCGATGTTGCCGCCCTCGGGCAGCACGTAGGTGCGGAACGAGGTGATGCCGACGCTGAGCAGGACGATGACGATCAGCAGGATACCGCCGCCCACGTCCCAGCGGATCCGCCGGTCTTCACCGCTGCGGTGGTTGATGATGGACTGGACCATATACTCGATGCCATAGCCGATCAGGAGCAGGGGCCATAGCTTGGCCATCATGGCGATGGCGCCTTCGTAGAGGTTCAGGTTGTCAAGCAGCATGCCGACACCAAATGCGACAAGGCCCACGGCGACGGTTACCCGTCCGACCTTAAGTGAGTTCATGGGAATGGCTCCTCCTTCAAATCCGGTGCTGTGTCTGTACATGCCGTTTGACGGTGATGATAGAGGGAACCCTTCAGTCTGCGCAACAAAAAGTTCGCCTCAGCGGGTCCCTAACACGATCAAGATGACGCCGCCGGCGATCAGCACCAGCTTGGCCGGCTGAATCGCGCCGATGCTGCCGGCCAGGCCCAGGGCGCTGACGGTAATGAAGATGACCGGGCCGACCATGCCCAAATATCCGTTGAGGCGGACCATGTCGCCTATGTTGTTCATCCGCAGCAATAGCAGCAGGGCCGTCACCTCGATGGCGGCGGACAGGCCGCGGGCGAGGCGAATGCCGATCATCATCCGATCGTCCATTAGGATTCCCTCCGATTCACGTCCAGCGGAGCAGGGCGAGCAGAACGGCCGTAAAGCCTGCTGCGGCCAGCGGTCCCACGGGAATGCCCCGGAAGACAACGACGCCGATGATGGTGCCGACCACCATGCCGACGATGACTTCGGGTTTGACCGTCAGCAGGGTGACGCCATACCCGCTGAGCACCGCGGCCAGAATGCCGCCGATGATGGCGGCCAGGCCCGTAAACGAGGTGAAGCTCGCCCGGATCTCGCGAAAGCCGACTTCGCCGGTCGCAAACGGGACCAGCACGGAGACGAGCAGCAGGATCAGACCGACTTCCAGCCCGCGCTTCTCCAGGGTGGGAAAAAAGCGGTCCAGGCGCATTACCTGCATGATCAGTACGATGCCGGCGGACGTGACGATCAGCGCGTTACGAGCGGCGACGCCCAGCGCCATCAACGTGAGCAGGATAATCCGCTCGCTCCCCATGGCTCATCCCTCCTGGGACTAACTCTATGGCTTGACCACGAAAAAATGACTCGCACGGCGTTGGCCTGTCGATTACGGGAAAGACTAGCCGCAGGAGTTTGTTTGATGAGCGGAGGGGTACATGTGGCCGCGTCGTCCAAGTCGAGTCAGGGACCGAACAAGTGGGTGCAGTTGGCGGCACTTTGTACGGTTCCGCTGATCATGGTGCTGGGGAACTCGATGCTGATTCCCGTGCTGCCCGACATGGGCCGGGTGATGGGTCTGGACAAGTCTGTCACGGGCCTGGCCGTGACCGCCTTTTCGTTGGCCGCCGGCGTGGGCATCGCCCTGGCGGGGTATTTGGCCGACCGCTACGGTCGCAAAGTGGTGATCGTGCCGAGCCTGCTGCTGTATGGCATCGGCGGTGTGATATCCGGCCTGTCGGGCTGGTGGCTGGCCGAGAACGGCTTCATGATGGTGATGGTCGGCCGGGTGATTCAGGGCCTGGGTGCGGCTGGCACCGCCCCCATTGCCATGGCCTTTGTGGGCGACCTGTTCAAGGGCGGCCAGCGGGTGACGGCCCTGGGCATTCTGGAGGCGGCTAACGGCGTGGGCAAAGTGGTATCGCCCATTCTTGGTGCACTGGTGGGCGAACTCTTTGTCTGGTGGGGCGTCTTCTTTTCCTATGCGGCCGTTTCGGTGCCGTTTGCCGCGGCCGTCTGGTTTCTGACCAAGGAGCCGGAACGGAAGAAGGCCGGCACCGCCAAGCAGTACTTCGGCGATGTGATGAAGGTCTTCAAGCAGAAGGGGGTTGCGCTGCTGGCCTGCTTCTGGGCCGGCACGGTGGCGCTGTTTTTGCTGTTTGGCGTGCTCTTCTTTCTGTCCGAGCATCTGGAGAATGCCCACGATATCGATGGGGTGCCGAAGGGCGCGCTGATCATGTGGCCGGTACTGGCCATGTCGCTGACCTCGTTCGGGTCGGGCCTCTTCTTGCAGAAGCGGCAGAACCTGCTGAAGCCGGCAGTGGTGGCGGGGCTGGCCATTGTGACGGGCGGCATGGCGCTGGTGGCGATTGTCCCTCAGGACTGGGCCTTCTTTACGGGGATTATTGTGGGCGGTGTGGGAACGGGCCTGCAGTTGCCGGGGCTCAATAACCTGATCACGTCGTCCGCCCCAACGGAGCAGCGGGCGGGCATCACGTCGATTTACGGGGCGGTGCGGTTTGTGGGGGTGGCCTTCGGGCCGCCGTTGTACGGCTCCCTCATGAAGAACGGCGAGTCGATGCCGTTCTGGTTTTCCGGCGCGTTGGCGGCGGTGACGCTGGCGATTACCATCTTCCTGATTCATCCGGAGAAGCTGACGGGTGGCGGAGGCGGCGGGGCCGGAAAGCAGAAGGCGCAGGGCAAGAAGAAGAAGAAGTTCGCGGCGTGGGAGCCGCCCAATGAGTTGCCATCGGGCACCCGCGGTGAGAATTACGAACCGATTGGCTAGACAGGAATCGACCGCCGCTGCTCGAAGTTCATTGGAAAGGTGGACCAGAGCGGGGGGATTGCCGATGGCGGACCTGGCACGTGTGGCCGACCTGTGGGAGGAGAACCAGGAGTGCCTCAAGCAGAAGCTTGGGGCAAGCGGTTCCCAGGAGTTCGGCGCCCGCTGGGTGCTGATGCCCGAGGCGCCGTTCCCCCGGTTTAACCACGTGAGCCGGATTCGGGTGGCGGCGGACGATGTGGATGAGCTGATCGCCTTCAGCCGGAGTTTCTTCCGCATGCAGGGGCTGCCGATTTGCACGCTGATGGTGACGCCGGCGACGACGCCGGGCGACCTGAGCGCCAAGCTATACCGGATGGGGTTTACGAGTGAGACGAACCCGGTCATGGTGTGGAATGGGACACCCGTCACGGAGGTCAACCCGTACCTGCGGGTGGAGACGGCGCCGGCGGAGCAGGAAGGGTTTGTCTTTGAACTGATTCGGCGGGTCTTTTTTCCCCATGCGACGGAGCAGACCCTGGCCGCCGGGCGGCGCGGGGTCCGAATTTCGTACGAGATTGGGGCGCACAATTATGTCGCGTATTGGGGGAATCGGCCGTGCGGGGCCGGGATGCTCTTTTGCCACGGGGGCATGGGGGGCATCTATAATATGTGCACGTTGCCGGAGTTCCGGGGGCGTGGTGTTGCCACGGCGGTCATGGCGGCCATTTTGCAGGATGCCACGGCCCTGGGGTGCAGCCACGTGGGGCTGACCCCGACGGCGATGGGACGGCCGTTGTACGAGCGGCTGGGGTTCCGGGAGGTGTACCAGGAGCGGTACTTTGTGGAGCGGTTCTCGGGGTGGGAGTATGCGTGACGGGGCGCCCGGTGGGCGCTCCTTTTTGCTTCCTGGGTGCATCCCGGAGACATCCCGGCTACATGCTGCCTACTTCCCGCCTACTTCCCGCCTGCTTCCTGCCCGTGTGCAGGTGGCGGGTGAGGTTACTCCCGCAAGGCATCTGGGCAATTCCTTGGTTAGGCCGGGCGCCCTGGTGAAGGGCTGCTGGTCGCAGGCTGGCGCCCGGGCAGGTGTCCGGATGGTTTGCCGGAGCCAACTGCTGCAAGCGTTCTGGGGCACACCCGGGTCGGGGGCGCTTTGGTGGGGCGGTTTTCCCTGGTACATCCCGCATACATCCTGCTTTCATTCCGCTTACATCCCGCCTACATGCCATGATGTGGAGAAGCCCTAGCCGCTTGGCTGGGGCTTCCTCTGTGAGTGGGTTTGCAGGAAGAGTCCGCCTACATAGCCGGTTCGGCAGTCATGAGCAGTGCTTCATCAGGGTTCAGAGCCTCATCGGCCCGGAGGATTCGTGCGACCGGGTTTGCCTCGGGCACGAAGTGAATTTCGTAGACTTCTCCTTCGGATGATCGGATAGGCGAGAACACAAGCTGATAACTCCTGGTGGGACAGCCAATGTTGTCCCATCAGGGACACTTGCGATCTCGACCCCCTCTTGGCTAACCACATAAGGAACGGCTACAGACCGGACGACTTCAGCGGCCAATGTGAACGCTGGGGTGAGTATCACTCGAACTATGGATTGGACTGCCTCAGACAGAGTGGCAAACGAAACGCTTCCTGGTCTCCAGGAGAATCCTTGCATGTCCGTGCTAACGTAAAATTGGACCAAAAGCTGACATGGTGATCATCAAAAATTGGACCACCTTGATCTTCCAGACCTGTAAACTGGGGTTGCCACACACCCGTTTGCAGGAGGCAGAAAGGAATGATCAAGATGGACCAGATTGAGCGTATCAGGAAACTTGTACTTGTCCAAGGGGTCAGTGAGCGGCAGGCTGCGAAGCAGGTGGGCGTTTCCCGGTACGCGGTCCGTTTGGCCCTGGAGAACGCCAGCCCGCGCAAGTATGTGCTAGCCCGGCCGAAGCCTCGTCCAGTCATGAGCAAGGTGGAGAAGCTCATCGAGGAGATCCTACAAAACGACGAGGGGAAGCCGGCAAAGCAGCGCCATACGGCCCGGCGCATCTGGATGCGGTTGCGAGACGAGTACGGCTTCCAAGGGAGCGAACCTTCCGTCCGGCGAATCGTGGCTGCTCTCCGCCAGAAGCCGCCCGAGGTGTTCATCCCGCTGGCCCACGAGCCGGGCGAGGAGGCCCAGGTCGACTTCGGTGAGGCGGAAGTGGTCATAAATGGCACCCGCCAGACGGTCCAACTATTTTGCATGAAGCTGTGCTACAGCCGTTTCCCGTTTGTGGTCGCCTTCCCGCACCAGCGGCAGGAGGCGTTTTTTGAAGGGCACCGACTGGGGTTCGAATTCCTCGGAGGGATTGCACGGCGACTTACATATGACAACCTGAAGGTAGCGGTGCGGCGCATTCTGGAGGGGCACAACCGTGAAGAACAGGAGGCCTTTCGGTCCCTGCGAGCCCACTACCTGTTCGACAGCCACTTCTGCAACGTGGAGAGCGGCAACGAAAAAGGCCAGGTGGAGAGCCTCGTCGGCTACGTTCGGCGGAACGCCCTGGTGCCGGTACCTGAGGTACGCTCCTTTGCAGAGTTGAACGCCAAACTGCGAGACTGGTGTCTGCGGGAAGCCGACCGCACGGTCCCCGGTACCCACGGTACCATTGGGGAACGCCTCGAGGACGAACGCCCCAAGCTCTTGCCCCTGCCTGTGCAGCCATTCGACTGTGCGCGTGTGGTTGTGAGCAAGGTGAACCGCTACGCTCAAGTGACCCACGATACGGCTGTTTACTCTGTGCCATGGCAATACGCTTACCGCTCGGCCACCGTAAAGGCCTACGTTGACCGAATCGAGGTATGGATCGACCAGGAGTGCGTCGCCAAGCATGACCGCACTTATGTCCGGAACGGGTCAGTGCTGGCCCTGGACCACTACCTGGAGGTCTTCCTGCGAAAACCCGGGGCGCTTGAGTACGCCATCCCGTTCAGGCAGGCAATACTGCCCCTGCCGTTCGACAGGTTGCACCGCGCATTCAAGTACCACTACCCTCGCAGCGGGGACAAGGAGTTCGTACGGGTGCTGATGCTCCTGCGGGAGTATCCGTCTGAAGACGTCCTGTGGGCCGTTGAAACCGCACTGCAACGATGCACGTACAGCGCCGATGCTGTCCGAACGTTCTTGATGATGGGTCGGGCAGTAGTCGATGCACCGGCTTCCCTGGATCCGGACGAACATCCGAATCTGCCGGTGGTCGGAGTACCGCAAGCGCGGACCGACCACTTCAATCGCCTCCTGCCGAAAGGGGGTGTGGTCCATTGACCACCCACCTCCTTCTGGATGCCCACCTCAAGCGTCTCAAGCTCCCCACCATGCGCCGGCAGTACGCCGCCTTGGCCAGAGAGGCTGCTGACCGCAACCGCACCTATGAGGAATTCCTCCTCACCCTGCTAGACCTAGAACTCCAGCAGCGTGACACCAACGTCCTTCGGGAGCGTATGCGTCGGGCCGGTTTCCCTGAAGTCAAAACCCTGGACACCTTCGATTTCACCGTGATCCCGAGCCTGAACAAACCCAAGGTCTTAGCTCTTGGGCAGTGTGAGTTCATCCGCCGCAAAGAGAACGTCTTGCTGATTGGCAACCCGGGCACCGGCAAGACCCACTTAGCCACCGCACTGGGCGTGCTGGCCTGCCAGGTTGGTTTCCGGGTGAAGTTCTGGCGGGCGTCCACCCTGGTAAACGAGTTGATTGCAGCCCAGCAGGAACACCGCTTGGGGAAGTTCGAGAAGAACTTCGCCAAGGCCCAGCTCGTCGTCCTTGACGAGCTGGGGTTCATCCCCCTCCAGCGACCAGCCGCCGAGTTGTTGTTCCAAGTGCTCTCCGCACGCCACGAGCAAGGAAGCTTGGTTGTCACTAGCAACTTGGAGTTCAAGGACTGGACCCGTGTATTCGGGGACGAAACGCTAACGGCGGCGCTCCTCGACCGCCTGACCCACCATGCAGAGATTCTCGCCTTTGCCGGCGAGAGCTACAGGTTCAGGCAGTCATTGCGCCGCCGCGAATCCGAAGCGTAACTGGAAACGATTTTGAGCGAGTTGTGGACAGGGTGGTCCAAAATTTGATGAGCGCGGTGGTCCAAAATATGTTGATCGCGGACACTAGGCGACTGTCTGAGCGTGACCCGTATAGGCTCCAGTAATCTATGGACCTCAAAAGCAGCTCCCAGAACCCTTTCCGTAGATCCCCATGTAGAGGGGGCACCGACTCGAGTGTTTTATCTGCGTAATCCCATAATCTGCGTAATCTGCGGTAGAAACGGTATCCCTTCCCTTTTCTCTAACCACAAGACTCCCGGTCGAGTCTTTGCAGAGTGAGGCCGCCATTCATGCATGGATATGCGAGATCGCCCAGCGCGACTTCAGGCCAACTGAACATCTCCCCACCCCAGTGGGTCAACTAATCTGACACGGATTCATCACACCAGGGCATCTGCGCGATGGGCGTGAATGGCCGAACCATCCGTAATCACCCTAAGGGCGCCGCATTTGTGTTGACAAGGGGTTGGCTCCCTGTTGCCACGGTCTGTGGTTGGCGTACCAAGGCTGGGGGATCAACCTCACGAGGATGCAGGTGGAGTATTGGATCAATGTTGGATTCGTGTTGGATCAATGTTGGATTCGTGTTGGATCAATGTTGGATGCGTGTTGGATCAATGTTGGATGCGTGTTGGATCAATGTTGGATGCGTGTTGGATCAATGTTGGATGCGTGTTGGATCAATGTTGGATTCATGTTGGATCAATGTTGGATTCATGTTGGATCAATGTTGGAAGCGTGTTGGATCAGTGTTGGATCAATGTCTGATCCATGTTGGAAGCATGTTTGATTCGGATTGGATCAACCTGGTGACTCTGGAGCCTTGGCACAGCCCTTGCTTGTCATTCTCTCCAGAAAGTCCGCTGAAAGGATGATCTCTATTTGCCGCGCTACATCAAAAAGCCGCTGCTATTTCTCATCCTGATCTCCCTGCTCGTGATCCGGATGCCACAGCCCGCCGCCCACGCGGCCACGGCCCCGGCAACGACCATGACCGAGACCGAAGCCGTCGAGTTGCTCCGCTTCTATCAAATCGTCCGGGGCGAGCCGGGCGGGGCGCTCAACCTGACCCAGAAAGTGACCCGCGCCCAGGCTGCCACCATCTTCGTCCGCTCCCGGGGCGCCGAGCAGTACGCCCAGGCCGTCTCCGACCTGGTCCCCTTCTTTGATGCCAAAGGGCACTGGGCCGCCGGCGAGATCACCATCACCGAGCGGATGGGCCTCATGAAGGGCGATGGCAACGGCGGCTTCCGCCCTGACGCGGACATCACCTACGCCGAGGTTCTGACCGTGCTCCTGCGCATGCTGGGCCAGGAACCGCAGGGCGACTGGCCCCGGTCGGTCATGGCCGCCGCCGACTCCTTCGGCATCCTCCCGGCCAACGTCTCGCCCATGGAGCCCGCGGTGCGCGGCAAGATCTTCTGGTCGCTGGCCGTGGCCATCAGCAAGCTGCCGCTGCAGTCCGGCGAAACGATTCTGCAGAAGTACGTAGACAAGGCGCCCCCGGACCTCAAAGTGGCCGAGCCGGCCGCTGTCATCCCTGACAGCTACACCACCATCAAGGGCGTCGCGACCAACGGCGCCGTGGCCGTCACCGTCGCCGGCAAGAAGGCCACACTCAGCAAGACCGGCGACTTCAGCGCCCGTGTCGACCTGATTATCGGCATGAACCAGGTACTGGTGGAGGCCATTGACATGGCGGGGAACAAGGCCGTCGCCACGGTGCTGGTGGAGCGGCGCCCGCCCATCGCCCGCATCGATGTGACCGGACCGGCCAAAATCCGTGCTGGCGGCGCTACCAAGCTGGATATCACGGCGTACTACGCCCAGAACATCCCGGCACCCACGGGACAGATCGAAGCGGCACTGACCGGCGACGTGGCCACCTTCGACCCGGTCACTTCATCGCTGATCGCGGGCACCAAACTGGGCAAGGGTACGCTCAAACTCTCCTCCGGCAAGATCTCCAAGACCTTTGCCTTTGAGGTGACCGGACCGTCGCCCCGTGCCCGCCAGCTGCAGATTACCGGTCTGGTTGGCGGCGCACTGACCACCAACAAGGAGAACAAGATCACCGTCCGGGTGCTCGATGAGACCGGCGCCCTCGTCACCGACGACAACTGGCGGAGCATCGTCCTCTCCAGCGCCGGCCTGCCGGGAGTCTCCATCACCCCCGCCGTGGCCGACACCCAGTCCGGTGAGGCGACCTTCACGGTGGTCGGTCTGCTGGAAGGGGGCGCAACGCTGACCGCCCTGTCCGCCGGCCTGACGCTCCAGGCCGTGCCGGTCTCGTTCCTCTCCGCCACCCGGGTGGTACTGACCGCAACGCCCGGCACGCTGACCCCGGACGGCACTTCCACAGCCACCATTCGGGCCTCCCTGCAGGACGAGTTTGGCAAGGCGGTCACCAATACATCGCCGTCGGACATTCGTCTGCTGCTGCAGGCGTCCGGCACGGGTGCGCTGATCAACCCTTCCCTGACCATCCGGCGGGGCAGCAGCTATGCCGAGGCCACCTACCGGGCGGGCATCACGCCGGAAACGGTCGTGGTCGCCGGCGCCATCCTGAGCGAACACCGTTACTCGGTCCAGCAGCTGATGCTACCGGTCACGGGCAGCGTGCCCGGCGTCCGGCTCCAGGTGATGGCGCCCACTGCGCTGCTCAGGCCCGGCGACACGCCCGCCACCATTACCGTGCGAGTGCTCGACGCACAGGACAGGCTGGTGACCGCCGGCTCCTACGCCTTCCAGTTCAACGTCAGCACCAGCAACGGTGAACCCGCCGCCGGCGGACTGCCCGAAGGCGTGCAGTTCACCTTCCCTGACACCACATACCGCCCGGTCGATGACGGCCGCGTGGAGTATGACCCCCTCAACGATGTCAATGCGGTGGTGGGCCGGACCCAGGGCGGTACGGCCACGCTGCACCTGCGCTACAACAAAAGTGGCACCATTACGCTGACGCCCCGTCTGGTCGGGCCTACGCACGCCGGCTACAACCAGATATCCGGGCTGGGGCCTGCCATTGGGTCCACCGGCATGACTGCGCAGCCCGCCGTGGTCCAGTTTGCCGACGAACCGGCCCGCATCGAGCTGACGGTCGACTCCCCCCTGGGGCGTGACCTGCCGGGCGGTGCGCTCATGGCCGGCACGGCCACCCTGCGGGCCCGGGTCCTTGACCAGAACGGCCGCATGCTGCCGGGGTTCACTGGTGTGATGGTCCTGACCCGGGGCACCCTGGGCAACGGCACCACCGAGATCGTCGGCGTAAGCCGCAAGACCCCGGTGAACGGTATCGCCGAGTTCACGGTGCAGACGTCGGCCCCCCTGCAGCCCGGCTTCGATACCTACACCGTAAGCGCCGGCACCCTGAACAGTAACCAGGTCACCGTTTCGGTGCGCGACCGGAAGGCGGCCACCCCGGTGATCACGGCCATCCGCGGCGTTGGCAACGGCAACCCCTCGCCCACCACGGGCTTTGTGGGCCCTGACGACGACTTCATGGACATTCAGCTCGAGCGGCAGGCTGCACCGAACCCGGGCGAGCCTGCCAACTGGGTGATGGCCACCGTCTTCCGGAAGGGGGAGCAGCAGCCGCTGGTGGTCGGAGCCACCATGGACCTGACCGCCGAACTGCCCGTGATCCGCCTTCCCAAGTCGCTGCTGCGCGTCGGCCTGTCGACCTACGAAGTGGTGATCAACAACAGCGCCGGCAACTCGGACCGCTCGCCGGACTGGGGCACGAGTGAGAGCCTGAACACCGTCTACAACACCAATTACGCGCTCTCTTCCGCCCTGTTTGACGCCGCTTCCGGCCGTCTGGCCATCGCAGCAAGCGGCCTGGGCACCACCGGGCAGGTGGTCCTGGAGAAGTTCGCCCTGGTTACGCCGGGCGCCAGACTCTTACTGGACCAGCCGGGGGTCACTGTGGACCTGCTGGAGCATGCCCGGGTGGTGATCACCCTGCCGCCCGCCGTGGTGGATCAGATCAACCCGAACCTGTTCTCCGGCGCAGTGATGCTGGAGGCCCAGGACGGCTGGTTCGTCGATGGAAGCTACGTGGCCAGGGCGTCCACCACGGCCCCCATCCGGCCCATGGCCGCGATCGCCCATGCCGTCCTGGACGAACCCAGCGGCCTGCTCTACCTGTACGGCGCCGGCTTTACGCACGGCGAGTTCTCGGCAAGCCAGATTCGTCTGCACCGCGGCCTGGCCGAGCCTGTCGCCCTGCGGGGCGGCACGGGCCCTGGGTACGACCAGGTCAGCAGCCTCAGCGATTCGCAGATCACCATCAGCCTGTCGCAGGCCACGCTGGCGGCGCTCACGGCGCTGCCGGTGCCCCTTGACCCCGCTGCCGTGCCCGAAGCGGGCAACGATATCTACCTGACTGCGGGCCTGGGGTGGCTGAAGCTCCCCGCCACCGACCACACGTATTACGCAGCACCAGTGCAGCTCTCGGCTGCCTACCCGCACCTCGTCTTCTCCAAGGCGATGGTCAGCAGCGTGCAGTGGGACCGGACGGCAGGCAAGCTTACCTTCACCGGCTCGGGCTTCTCTGATGTGACCATCGATCCGACCAAGTTTGCGTTCCGGGGAACGCGGGTGTCCGGTGAGGCGCTGCCCACCTGGTCCGGCTCCGGCGACGTGCAGATCCTGTCCGACAGCGTCTTTACCATCACGTTGACGCAAACCAACGCCGCGAACTTCGATGCGGCCCTGAACGGGCGGGACGTCTTCGTCAACACCGCCCAGGGATGGCTCATCGACGCCCGGGGCAGGTCGGCCGCTCAGATTCCGCTGGACAGCGTGGTCTTCTCGATTCCCAGGCGGTAAACAGACAAGGCGAAAGGCGGCCCGCGCGGGCCGCCTTTCGCCATACCTGTCAGTCTGCTAACGCCCGGCAGGCAGCCGAACGACGAAGGTACTCCCGACCCCGACTCTGCTTTCGGCCCGGATCTCGCCCTGCATCGCCCGGACCATCTGCAGGCTGGTCGATAGGCCCAGACCCGTGCCCAGGTCGCTCGCCCTGGTGGTGAAGAACGGGGTAAAGAGCTGGCCCATGTGCTCAGGCATGATGCCGACGCCGGTGTCACGGACCTCCAGGTCGACCGTGGCGCCCAACACCCTGGCCCGCAGCGTCAGGGTATCGCCCGCTGTCATAGCCTGGAGCGCGTTGATCACCAGGTTCATCAGCACCTGATGCAGCAGGCCCGCATCGGCCCGCACAAGTGCGTCGCCCGGAACCTCCTGGACCACGGTGATCCCCTTGCGGGCAAACTGTGGTTCGACCAACTGCAGCACTTCCCGGAACGCCTCCGAGGCCCGCACCGGTTCCAGTTTGGGGCGGTCACCATGCCCTGCCAGCCGGTACAGCTTTCTGGTGATGCCCGAGCCTCGCTCCACCGCTGCCAGAATATCCTTCGCCACGATGGGGCCCAGGGTTGCTGCGTCAAGGTTGAGCAGTTCGGCACTGACGGAGATCGCCGCCAGGATGTTATTGATGTTGTGCGCTGCGCCGGCTGCGACCTGCCCGACCGCGGCCAGCCCTGCCGTCTGGACCAGGCGTGCTTCAGCCTCTTTCTCATGGGTGACGTCGGAGATCAGTGTGAGGCTGCAAACCACCATCTCCCGCTCATCGAGAATGGGCGATGAGATGACCCTGATCGTTCGCCCTCCGGCCACCTGCACCTCGCTGTGCGATGGCTCGCCGGAGAGGCCGGCCGACCACTGGGGCAATTGGTCTGGCGAAAGGCCAAAAGGAGGCAGGGCTGTTCCTACCAACTCTGCCTTTGATCTGCCCAGTGACTGCGCGTACGCCTCGTTACAGGCCAGAATGCGCCCTTCCTGATCCCTGATGACCGTAGGATCGGCAGAGGCGTCGAACGCGGCAGTGAAGAGCCGCTCGGTCCGCTCGGCGTCGGTCACGTTTCGCCCGACGCCCAGCACCTGGGCTCGTCCATTCACTGTAAACGACCGGGCACGGACCAGGATCACCAATTCCTTACCCTGGCTGGTCAGCACGGGAACGCGGGTCTCAGCAGGCTGACGCCGTACGAGCGAGGCCCTGACTCGTTTCCATATTTCCTCATGCGCCCAGGCAGGGATCACCACCATGAAGGGGCGGCCGGTCAGCTCCTCCCGGCTGTAGCCCAGCTCCCGGGCGGCGACCTCGTTGATGTAGGTAATCATGCCCCGGCTGTCGATGAGGTAGACGAACTCTCCCGTGCCCTCCGAGACAGCGTCCAGGAACCGCAGCCGCTGCGCGGCCGTCCGGATCGTCCAGGTCATGATGACCGCAAAGAGCAGGATCTGCACGATCTCAGTCAGGTAGTGCAGCAGGGGGATGCTGCCTGTGGCATGGGGGGCTATGCGCCAGTTTGCCAGCAGCGATGCGCCGGAGACTGTCACTGCGAGGACCGACAGCCTTCCGGGCAGCAGGAAACTCCCGAGCACAATGCCCAGGAGAGCAGGGGTCCAGATATGCGGGAGAAGCCAGCCGGTCAGGATCTGGACCAGCGCCAGGGCCGCAACCAGTCCAACACGTGCCCAGATCCCCAGCCGCTCCAAACGGTTCAGAATGGGGCTCATCCGGTTCCTTCCTTTGCCTGTCAGTTCAGGCCCTCGGCTGTGCTCTTCGTCTCTGGGCCGTCTTCTGTCTGGACGGCTGTCAGCACACGCTGCAGGTCGTGGAGCCGAAACGGTTTGTGCAGCACCGGGAGCCGGTCCAGCCAGACAGGCAGATGCTCATCGGGGCTGCCGGTCATCAGAATCACTTTGGTGCGGGGGACCTGCCCGCCGCTCAGCGCAGTCATCACTCGCTGTCCGCCCCCTTCCGGCATCAGCCAGTCAAGCAGCAGCAGGTCAGGGGACTGCCGGTGGAGCATTTCCAGCGTGGCAGCCGCCTCGGGGGTTACGGTGACATCGTGGCCCAGGTAGCTAAGCAGGCGGCTGAGGCTGTCAGAAATGAGTGGTTCGTCTTCGGCGATGAGTATTCGCATGTGGCCGCCTCCTATCTGGTGTAAGTTTATTGGATCAAGCGAAGGCGGGCAACACCAGCGTGAAACAGACGGGGCCCTCCGCCGGGCTCTGCACTTCAATATGCCCGCCCATGCCGGCAGCGAGTCCCTGGCTGACCGACAGTCCCATACCGATGCCCTGCACCACGTGGGTCTTGGTGCTGAAGAAGGGCAGAAAGATCAGGGGAATCTGGTCAGGCGGAATGGGTGGGCCTGAGTTGGAGACAGCAATGCGGATCTCGCTGTTCGCCCGTACGGCTGCGACCGTGATCCGACCGTCCCGCCCGATGGCCTCACGCGCGTTGAAGAAGAAGCTAAGCAGGATCTGTTGCACCTGATTTCGGTCACCTTTGATGATCAGGTCCCTTTCGGCCGACCATGCAATGGAGATCGCGTGCCGGTTCGCTTCGGTCTCAAACAGCGCGACACTGTCGGCCAGCAGCGGTTCCACCAACACCGGTCCCAGGGTCGGTTTTTCGTCACGGGTGAACCGGAGCAGCTTACGGCAAAGGTCGGCCCCCTTTTCCGCACTGGCGATGACCCGCTCGGCCAGTCGCTGCTGGTCGGGGCCGGTGGCATCAGCCAGCATGCCAGCGTTCAGCATGATGCCGGCCAGGATGTTGTTAAAGTTGTGGGCGACGCCGGATGCGACGTGGGCAATGGCAGCGTTTCTGTCCAGGTGCGCCAGGCCTTCGGAGAGGCGTTGTTTTGTGGTGACATCTCGGAAGACGATCACGTATTGAAGCGAACGGACGTGGGCGTAGCGGTAGACGGTGGTTTCAAAGGTCCGTGTGTCGCCGCGCGGCAGGTCAAACTGGCCGCAGGCGGGGCCGGCCACCCCCGACTTGGCAGCCCCTGCCGAAGCCAGCAGCTCGCCGATCATCTGCTGCTGGTTCTCTGGCACGTGGTCGGTCCAATGTCCTTTGAGCATGTCGCGAAGGGGGAAGCCATACTGCTGGGCGCTTTTGGTGACGAAGGCCACCTTTGCGTCCCCATTGACAACCATGGCCCAGTCGGCAATGCGTTCCAGAAAGTCACGGAAACCAGCCGCCTGGCGCTTAACGATGCACTCTTGAATCGCCAGGTACGAACCGAACAGGACGCACCCCACCAGGAGTGCAGCCCGGCTTGGCCACCCGTCGGTAACGGCGTGCACGCCCATCAACGCCGTACTCGCCCCCAGTAACCAGCGGGGCGCTTTGTATGGCACGGGATTCTCACTTCCCTACTATCCGGTAACGGACATGATCCATAGCAAGCTCTATGCAAAATGGGTGCCAACGCTGCCCAGGGGAGCGACACCACCATCGGGGTGGGTGGCATGGTCTTTGCATATGTGCGGAATTAGACAGGCGATAACATGTGGAGGTGGACCTCCTGGTCGGCTGGAAGAGCATCCCAGTGGCAGCCCGCAGAGTCCTCCTGGTCGAAGATGACGACGAAGTCCGTGAGGCGTTAAGCATGGTCCTGCACCGAGCTGGTCACTTCGTACTCCCGGTGGTCTCGGCGCCGGATGCAATCGAGGCGCTTTCCTTCGTGCCGTTCGACATGGTGCTGTCGGACGTGGTGCTGCCCCATGGCTCAGGCTTTGATGTGATCGCCCATGCCAGGCGCATGCGGCCCGGCCTCCCGGTGGCGTTGATGTCCTCTTTTGTAGCGGAAGATCTTGCGCTCGCACCAGATGCCGCCGATGCGTTCCTGCGCAAACCAGTTCCGGCTTCCCGGGTTCTGGAGCTGGTGGGCAGCCTGGGCCAGCGGCGGGTGGCAGACGCCGACGAGCCTTTGCCGATCCGGCGCCCCGCGCACTCCCGCCTGTACACGGCGATGGATACTGTGCGGGGCCTCTTGCGCCTCATTAGCATGCGCGACCGGTACACGCTGGAACACTCTCGCCGCGTTCGCCGCCTCAGCGGGCGGCTGGCGCGGGCCATGGGGCTGCCGGCGGAGCAGGCCAAGGAGATCAGTCTGGCCGCCTGGGTGCACGATGTGGGCAAGATCTCTGTGCCCTACACCATCCTCAACAAATCCGGCCTGCTCACACCGGACGAACTGGCACTGATGCGCAGTCATGCGGCTGCCGGGGCAGCCATATTGGCCAGCCTGGGCATGCCGACGCAGGTTGTGGAGACCGTTCGGCACCACCATGAGCGTTACGATGGCGATCGCAACAGCCGCTATGCGGCGTATCCGGACGGGCTTGCCGGCGAGCAGATACCGCTGGCAGCCCGCATCCTGACGGTGGTGGATGCGTTTGATGCCATGACAACGCCGCGGTGCTACCGCCATGCGGTTTCGGTGCCATCTGCCCTGGAAGAGATCCGGCAGGTTTCCGGACTGCATTTTGATCCCAATGTCGCTCGTGTCTTCCTGGAGATGGTCACCAATCAGTTGACCCATCAACTATGACTATGGGATACTAACTCTCCAGAAGGTCGTGGAGGAGAGTGGAGTCGGTGAACCGGATTGGTCCCTCGCACCCCCGATTACTACTCGTTGAAGATGATCCGGAACTGGTCAGTGCACTTCAGACCCTTCTGTCCCGAGACTACGAAGTCGACGCTGCCACTGACGTTCCGGAGGCGTGCGAGTGGCTGAAGGGGCGCACTTATGATCTGCTGATTCTCGACCTGATTCTGCCTCGTGGCACGGGGCTTGACATACTTGTCCTGCTGGCACAAAACCCCGACGCCGCGCCGCCGGTGATCGTCATGTCGGCCCTTGGACGGGATGTTGACCTGTCGCGTTTTCAGCCGCTGATCGCCGGGTATCTGGCCAAGCCTTTCGGGCTGGAGGAGGTTGTGCGACGGGTCCGCGAGGTGCTTGCCGGGCGCCGTCAGGCCACTGCCGACCCCCTTCGGACCGGCACCGGCAACGTGCTGCTGGTGGATGACGAACCAGACCTGCTCGCGGCCATGGCCGAGACGCTGACCCGGGCCGGCTACGCCGTCCGGACCGTTTCGGATACGGCGCAGGCAGTGACACTGCTGGGACAGGAACGCTTTGATGCCGTCGTCACCGACTTCATCATGCCCGGCATTACCGGGATGGACCTCCTACAAAGAGTGAAGCAGATTCACCCAGATCTGCCTGTGATCCTGCTCACAGGGTACGCGACATCGGACCTCACCCGGCGGGCGCTGCAGGGCGGCGCAGCCGATGTGCTGGTCAAGCCGTTCCCCCTCCGGGCCCTGCCGGTGGCGCTGGAAAAGTGCCTGCTGCCGCCCAGGCAGCAACCGCTCAGCAGCCCGTCGCTCGGGCGGACGCAGGGCCGCAGCCCCTTTCCCGAGGTTGGCCCGCGCTACCAGGTCGAGAACATTATCGGTGTCTCGCCTGCCATGCAGCGGGCTCGTCTCGCGCTCTCCCGGGTCGCCCTGCTGGACTCCAGCGTGCTGATTTTGGGCGAGACCGGCACGGGCAAGGAGCTGTTTGCGCAGGCCGTGCATGGCCTCAGCGCCCGGGGCGGCGGGCCATTTGTGGCCCTCAATGCCGCCGCCATTCCCGAGAGCCTGCTGGAGTCGGAGCTGTTCGGCTACTCTGCCGGTGCCTTTACCGGCGCACGCAAGGAAGGCCAAAAGGGCAAGTTCCTTCAGGCCCACGGGGGGACGCTCTTTCTGGACGAAATCGGCGACCTGCCCCTGTTGCTGCAGGTCAAGCTGCTGCGCGTGCTGCAGGAGGGCGAGGTCGACCTGGTAGGCGGCGGCTCCAGGCGGGTGGATGTGCGCATTGTCGCGGCCACGCACCGGGACCTGGGGCGCATGGTCGCCGAAGGGACGTTCCGGGGCGACCTGTATTACCGGCTGAACGTAGTCTCGCTCCAGTTGCCGCCCTTGCGTGAGCGGCTGGACGACATACCGCTGCTGGCCGAACATTTCCTGAGCGAACTGCGGTCCCGCTATGGGCGCCCGGGTGTGCGGCTGAGCAACGACGTGATTGGCTTGCTGTTGCGCCATAGCTGGCCGGGCAATATTCGTGAACTGCACAACGTGGTAGAGCGGGCGTTTGCCTTTGCCACGGGGGACCTGATTCTGCCCATTGACCTGCCCGCGGGCTTCGGCGGGGAAGGCGGGGGGAGCCGGCCGGCTGCCCGGGCGCTGGACCTGGCCAGCCAGGAGCGGGAGGCGATTTTACGGGCGCTGGAGCAGACCGGCGGCAATAAGCTGCAGGCAGCCAAGCTGCTGGGCATTTCGCGGGCGAACTTATACGTAAAGATCAAAGTGCTCGGGATCGCCTGAGCGCGTGGCGTAGGTGGGGGCGGTGCATGTGGATGCACCGCCTCTTTTGGTTGCCATGGAACGTTTTTTACCGCAGTCGCCCATGCCACTTCGTGGCACCACGGAGGACGAAAATGGTTGGTGTCGGAACAACAGTTTCGGGACAGAATCGGACACAGTTTTTTACCACAGATATCACAGATGTCACAGATGAGGAGGAGACCTGGAGTTGAGGCCTAGTATCAGTGATATCTGTGTCATCTGTGGTCAATATATGTATTTCAGAATCTCTCTGTTGTCCCCAACCGCGTCAGAAATGAGTTAGGACGCACGGTTGTTCGCACCTCACATACTAGGAAACCGCCCTGTGCCAATCTGCGTCATCCAATAATCCGCGTAATCCGCGGTAAAAAACGTCCCATTCCTGCCCGTGCCACCAGCCTGACTGTCCAGACAGAATGTCTGGACAGATTTTTTTCGCGACCGCATTTTGATATCGAACGAAACGTTCTCGACCTACGTATAAAGTGACAGGTAGCGATCATTATGAGGGGAGATGTTTGATGTGGGGCTGAAGCAGATCACGGGCGTAAGGCGGCTGGCGAGTTACGGCGTGGACCGGCAGACTGGTGTCAAGGAGCCTCTGCTGGTGATCTACGAGAACGGAAAGGCGCAGTTTACCGTTCGGGGCGGCGACCTGGTCTCGGTCACGGCGCTCACCGACCAGGCCGCTCTCGAGAAGGTGATTGACTTCGCCAAACCCATTCCGGAAGATGCGCCCTGGACGAAGGAGCAGGTGTCGGAGCTGTGCAAGCTGGTAGGGCGCATCCCGTTCCCGAAGTTCCTCCAGGTCGAGCATTTGAGAGGGATGACGACGCTGCTGCTGCAGGTGGCGACCGCGGCCGGGCCGGGCATCACGGAACTCCACTATGCCAAGCAGAGCAACCGGCCCGCCTTTAACATCATTCCTTCCACCCATGATGAGGGGATCAAGGTGCCGGAGAAGATGTGCCTGGAGGTGCCCCTGACCTTGGTCCTCGACGGGAGCATGCTCAAGGTGGAGGCCGCGCTGTCCAAGGGCGTGCAGCGTGCGGTGAAGACCAGGGACCCGGAAAAGGCTGAGACCAAGGACGGCGAGGGTGACGAGGACGAAGACGAATAGGGCGATGAAGGCAGCCGAACCCTACGGGGTCGGCTGCCTCTTCAATGGCGCCGTAAGCGTGCCGATACACATGCGCAGTGCCGCCAACCTTTGTCCAACTCCCGTCCAACCCCCATCCAACTCCTAAATAACCCCTTCCAACTCCTAAATAACCCCTTCCAACTCCTGTTCAACCCCTGAGAAACGCCCGCCAACCCCCTTGTTCTCCCCGTGCTCCTATCGCCAACTCCCAAACGATGGGCGCGCCTGCGCATGGGCCGGGGGTTGGCAGTCAAACTCCGGGGGTTGGGCGGGAGTTGGCGGTACTTTCGCGGGAGTTGGCTGGGAGTTGGCCGGGAGTTGGCGGTCAGAAGGCGGTACATTGGCGGGGGTTGGCCAAAGGTTGGCGGTATACTGGTACCCTCCTGGCGGGCTCCCCCTGGTATTCGTGACACACCTCACTACGCAGGTGGCACAACTCTTGCAATCAGGTGCGGTGAACGGCAGGGCCAGGCACCGGACCGCAGCGGCAATCTGGTGGAGAACCCGGCAGCACTGCAGGTCATGATCGATGAAATCGGCGTCCTGGACGACCGGTGCCAGTCGGCGCCATGATCGGCCAACTGGCCGGCCACCTGGCTGCGAGGCCGGAATTACATCTTTTTGGTGTCTAGACGGTTGGACACTGCGTCTAGACACTTTTCTGTTACCCACTCATACACGAAGAAGGAGCTAATCGCATTGGAGAACTCCCTGAGCCAGGCGGATATTGATGCCTTAATGCGGGCGCTCCTCCCCGCGGGCAGCGAGGATCTGTTTCAGTCCAAGGGTAACAACGTGCGCCCTTACGACTTCCGGCGCCCCACCAAGTTTAAGAAGGACCTGCTGCGCACGCTGGTCATGATTCACGATAACTTCGCCCGGCTGCTCCAATCCTTCTTCATGGCGCAGCTGCGCACCAGAGTCCAACTGCACGTGCGCGGCACCAACCAGTACTCCTACACCGAATACCTGCAGCTGCTGCGCAACCCGACCGTGGTGGGCACCTTTCACATGAACCCGCTGCCCGGGACCTGCTTGATCGAAGTGAGCCAGAACGTCGCCTACGCCATCATCGACCGGGTCTTCGGCGGCAGCGGCGCCGATGCCCAGCCGCAGCGCGCCCTGTCCGAAATCGAGCGGGGCGTCATTTTGCGTGTCCTGTCCGAGATGATGAGCCTGCTCCAGGAAGCCTGGCGGAGCGTGGCGGAAGTCAGCCCGGTCATGGAAGGCATCGAGACCAACCCGGTATTTATCAAGCCGACCTCGACCTCCGAGGTCGTGGCGGCCATTACCATCGGCTTTGAAATCGGGGAGCACATGGGCCACTTTACGCTGGCCCTGCCCCACACCACCGTGGAACCGCTGCTCTCCCGCCTGACGGGCAGCCACATGCTGACCGCTGCCCACGAGGGGAACGGCGAGGAACAGGTGCTGCCCGAGTCGCTGAGCAACGCCGAGGTGGAGGTCAGCGCCTTCCTGGGCTCCACGAAGGTCACGGTGAGCCAGTTTGCTGAACTGCAGCCCGGCGACGTGATCCTGCTGGACACCCGGGTAAACAGTGAACTGCCGCTCCACACGGGCGAACGCCTCACCTTCCTGGGCCGCCCCGGCGTGGTGGGCAGGTATATGTCGATGAAGATCACCCGACGGGTTCCTGTGACCCAGCCATGAAAGCGGAGTTCATGAACCCCTTCGTCTTTGCGGGGATGAAGGTCTTGGTCACAGAGGGCGGCGTCAGCCGCTGGGAGCTGGACAAACCGCATCTGGTGCAGGTGGACATGACCCGGCACGCCGTCAACGTGGTCATGGGTGTCACCGGAACGGTCCAGGGAATCGTGGTCTACGGCCTGGATTTGGCCGTGGCCAAACGGATTGTGAAGCACATGGCCGGCCAGGAGATTCCCATGAGCGACCCCGTCGCCCAGAGCGCCCTGGGCGAACTCGGCAACCTGATTACCGGGCAGGCGTCCGGCGTGCTGGAAGAGAGTGGCTACCCGTGCCGGGTCTCGCCGCCTGCCATCGTGCGGGGGACCGCCGTCCGGCTGACGGTCGTCTCCATCCCTATGGTCGCCGTGCCGATTCGCACCGATGCGGGCGACATCATGATCCATCTGGCCTTGGCTGAGAACGAGACCCATGGCGATGCATGCTGATGAGGGAGGGGCCGGGCGAGTATGATCAGGGGATTTGGCGCATCACGGACCGGCATGGCCGTTGAGCAGAGCCGGCTGGATGTGATCGGCAACAACGTGGCCAACGTGAACACCAACGGTTTCAAGCGTTCCGTGGCCGTGAGCACCGAGTTTGCGGCGCTGCTGCTGCATCGGGTTGACCAGCGCAAGGAAGAGGCGCCGGTCATCGGGCAGCTGGGGCAGGGGACCCGGCTCGACCAGGTGACGCCGGACGCCACGCAGGGCGCCCTCGACATTACGGGAGGCCCGCTGGATGCGGCGCTGAGCGGTCCCGGCGAGTTTGTCTACCAGGGGCCGGGGGGGCAGCCGGGGTACACCCGCAACGGCGCCTTTCAGCGCGACGTGCAGGGGCGCCTGGTGACAGGCGAGGGGTATCCGGTGCTGGTCGGCGGTGCGCCGGTCGGGGCCGGCGCCCGGGACCTGCGCATCACCGGCGACGGGGTGGTCATGGCCGATGGGCAGGCCGTGGGCCGGCTCGACTTGCGTGGCGGGGCCGCCACCCGCATCGAGGCGGGCGCCCTGGAGCGCTCGGGCGTCGACCTGGCGGTGGAGATGACCGACATGATCATTGCGATGCGCTCCTTCCAGGCCAACCAGCGGGCCCTGCAGTCGCAGGATGAGACGCTGGCCAGAGCCGTGACAGATATTGGAAGATTGTAGTTGTAAGGGGCGTTGGCACGCCCCTTGCTGTTTTATGGGGGTAGCGAGGTGATTGGATGATTGGTAATGACTGGACCGCCCGAATTCTGGAACGGGGCATCGAAGCGTCTGAACTGCGGCAACGGATTTCAGCGCACAACATCGCTAACATCAATACCCCCGGGTTCAAGCGGACACGGGTTGAGTTCGAACAGCACCTGGCCACCGCCCTGCAAGAGGGCACCGACCCCGGCGACGTCCGGCCCGTCGTGGTGACCGAAGATAACACCCTGGCCCGGCCCGACGGCAACAACTTCGACATCGAAGGCGAAATGACCGCCCTGGCTGAGAACCAGCTCTGGTATGCGGCCTTGACCCGGCAGCTCTCCGACCATTTCGCCCGCTTGCGTATGGTGATTCACGATGGGAGGCGCTAACAGATGACGCTCTTCGGAGGCATGCAGGCCAGCGCCTCGGCGCTTACCGCCGGCCGCCTGCAGATGGATGTGGTGGCCAACAACATCGCCAACATGAACACGACCCGCACGGCCGATGGCACGCCGTACCGGCGCAGGTTCGTGGTGCAGTCTGAGCGGACCGAGAGTTTTGCCGGGGCCCTTGCCCGGGCGGAGGGGAACGGTGCCCAGTCCACCGGCCTGGGCGTGCAGATTTCGGCCATCCAGGAAGACGCTTCCCCCTTCCGGCTCAAGTACGACCCCACCCACCCCGACGCTGGCCCGGACGGCATGGTCCGGCTGCCGAATGTGGACCTGCTCCAGGAGATCACCGATATGATGCTGGCGACCCGTGTGTACGAGGCCAACGTGACCGCCTTCAACGCCGGCAAGGCCATGGCGCAGCGGGCGCTGGAGATCGGCCGCTAGGCGCAGGACAAGGCGTAACGGGCAGGGGGTGACGATTGCATGGATATCGCACGGTTGAACGCACTGCTCGCCCCTGAGCTCTCCCCGGCCCGGACGGAGAAGACGGCCGACACGGCAGCCCCCGGCCTTGACTTCGGCCAGGTGCTCAAGCAGGCCGTGGAGCGGGTGGAGCAGGATCAGAAAGGTGTCGCCGAGGCAGCCACCCGCCTGGCGACAGGACAGGCTGTTGACCTCTCCGAGGTGATGATCGCGTCGGAACGGGCCAACCTGAGCCTCGGTCTGGCCCTCCAGGTTCGCAACAAGATGCTTGAGGCTTATCAAGAGATTATGCGCATGCCGCTCTAATAGGGCGCCGGCTGGGTAGCCGCGCCCGCTACCGGGGGGAGACGGGTTGATAAACAGGGCTTCCGAGGGCGTCGGACGCTTGAAGGTCGGCTGGGGCCGCATGAAACCAGCACAGCGCTGGCTGGCCACCGGCCTGGTGGCGGCCCTCCTTCTGGCGACAGGGGCCGGGGTATACCTCAACCGCCCGGAATGGGTGGTGCTGGTCAGCCAGGCAGACCCAAAGGACGCCGCTGAGATTGTCGCTCGACTACAAGAATTGAAAGTGCCGTACCAGCCCGTGGGCGACGGCTATACCATCACTGTACCTAAAGAAGAGCAGTATACGGCAAAGCTTGCCCTTGCCCAGTCGGGTATTCCGCGCGGGGGCTCAGTGGGCATGGAGCTATTTGATGAACCCAAGTTCGGGGCCACCGACTTCGAACGCAGGGTCAACTACCTGCGGGCCCAGCAGGGCGAACTGGAGCGGGCCCTGACCCGGATTTCCGAAGTGGAGTACGCCAACGTGAAGCTGGCGATTCCCGAGCGCTCCGTCTTCCTGCGGGAGCAGCAGCCGGTAACGGCGGCGGTCATGCTTCAGCTGCGGGCGGGCCGCAAGCTTTCCAACGAACAGGTGACGGGCGTGATCAACTTCATCTCCGGCTCGGTGGAGGGCCTGGCGGTGGAGAACGTGAGCGTGGTCGACCAGTCCGGGCGCCTGCTCTCTGCCGGCCTCGGCACAGATGGGACGGGCAACGCCGGCGACACAGATTTTCTGCAGCGGCAGATGACCTTGCAGCGTGACATGGAGCACCGGGTCCAGACGCTGCTTGAACCCATCTTCGGGGCAGGGAACGTGATCGCCCGGGTCAACCTGGAGCTGAACACCGAGAGCAGCAAAATTGAGAAGCAGACGGTGGGCGGGGCAACGCCCAAGTCCACCGAGGTGGTAAAGGAGATCGTGCAGGGCGGCACCACGACCGGCGCCGGTGCGATTGCGCCGGGCACGGGCGACACCGCTCCCACCTATGTGGGCCAGGGCGGCACGACCACCACGGGCGACCAGTGGAAGACGACGACGACGACCGTCAACGAGATCAGCCAGCAGAAGGAGACGACGCTCGTCGCCCCCGGCGGTGTCAAGCGCATCTCCGTGGGCATCGTGATCAATCGTCCGGACCTGACGCCCGAGCAGATCAAGCAGATTCAGGACACGGTCTCCGGCGCCACCGGCGCCAGCGCCTATGAAATCAGCGTTGCGAACATGGGCTTTAACCGTGCCGATGCCGCTGCGGACGAGGAGGAGGCCGCGGCCGCCACCGGGCTGAGCACGTCGCCCCTCTGGATCGGCGGCGGGCTGGCGGCGGTGCTGCTGTTGGTCGGGCTCTTCATGACCCGGCGCCGCCGGCGTGCGGAGCAAGAGGCGGAGGACGAGGCGCTGCCTGACCTGCGTGCGGAGGCGCCGATTGGCACCACGCTGGATGTGGCGCTTGGCAGCATCGATCCGGCCCGCACCCCGGCCACTGTGGCAGCCGAAGCTCCGCCGGCGGAAGCTCCCGCTGAGACTGGTGCCACCGGCGGT
>Ga0196970_1000815_pt1 | contig 28915 bp, 32 predicted proteins | sample S1v_513CmetaG_FD_148672 | JGI IMG/M metagenome (GOLD analysis project Ga0196970, IMG submission 148672) | Soil microbial communities from Anza Borrego desert, Southern California, United States - S1+v_5-13C | ecosystem: Environmental > Terrestrial > Soil > Desert | place: USA: California... | reverse complement strand
CATTTACTATGCAGCCGTTTGACAGTCGCAGGTTTTGCTGTGTCTGGCCAGCTCACCTTGGCGGCATAGCCTCGGTATGTGGTTCGTGTCCCTTGGGCCGTGGCTTTGCCTCGGGCTTCCTTCGGATCCCGCCTCGCGGCGGACACCCTTGCCTTTGGCTACTGGATCGGACTGTCTGATCCATACCGGACTTTCACCGGATAAGTTAGCGCCCATGCCGGGCGTACCAGAAACGGCCGGCAGGGGCGCAAACCCCTGCCGGCCGTCGCTTTGGGCAGGCTCACTGGCCGGCGCCCTCGATAATCCGGCGAATCTCCTCGACGTTGCGCAGCAGGTCGCCCGCCCGCCGGGCCAGCTCCTCGGCCTGGCCGGCCGGCATGTGCGGCCCGTTGGTGTTCCAGACCCGGCGCAGGGTCTTCATCTCCTTGATCAGGGCGGACATACGCTGCGACGAGGCGGAAAGCGATGATGCTTTCGCCTGGGCCACCCGGGCCGGGTCCTTCGGCCGGGCCGGCGACCGCCCCGGGCGCCGTGCCGGGGCCATGCCCGGCGTTGGCAGGCTCAGCACCTGACCCATGACCGGCAGCATCACACGGTGCCCCCGGTCCATCAGCAACCGGGCCAGCGCCTCGCGCCCCTCGGCCTCGCCATGCACCAGAATCGTCTGGCGCGGCAGGCGCTGGAGCCCGCCGACCCAGGCCAGCAGCTGCTCCTGGTCGGCGTGGGCCGACAGCCCATGCAGCGACTCAATCCGGGCCCGCACAGCGATCTCTTCGCCGTGAATGCGGACCGGCGCCGCACCCTCCAGGATGCGCCGGCCCAGCGTGCCCTCGGCCTGGTAGCCGCAGAACAGCACCGTGCAGTCCGGCCGCCACAAGTTGTGCTTCAAGTGGTGGACAATCCGTCCCGCTTCGCACATGCCGCTGGCCGCGATGATCACCTTGGGCCGCCGGTCCTCATTCAAAGCCTTCGAATCCTCGGCTGTACGGGAGAGCGTGAGGCCGGGGAAGGAGAAAGGCTTGTCACCCTGGCGCATCAGCCGCTGGGCCGCCTCATCAAAGACCAGGTGGTGCTTCTCGGTCAGCTCGGTGGCGGCAATGGCCAGAGGACTGTCCAACACGACCCTGAGGTCCTTCGGCAGCTCCCCCGCCTCCACCAGGTCGTTCAGGGCGTAAAGAATCTCCTGGGTACGCCCCACGGCGAAGGCAGGAATCACCACGTTGCCGCCGCCCGCAATCGTCGTGCGGATGATATCGGCCAGGTGCTCCCGGGTCGACTGGGCGGGCTCATGCACCCGGTTGCCATAGGTCGACTCCAGGAGCAGATAATCCGCCTCATCGATGAGGGTCGGGTCCTGCAATATGGGCCGGTCCGGCTGGCCCAGGTCGCCGGAAAAGACGAGCTTCGTGCTGTGGCCGTTCTGGTCGGTCTCGAAGATTTCGACCACGGCGGAGCCGAGAATATGACCGGCATCCTGCAACCGGATCTGCAGATGATCATTCAGGTTATGCAGCTCATCATACTCGACGGGAAAGAACTGCGCCGCCACCGCCCTGGCCTCGGTCTGGCCATAGAGCGGCTCCACCGGGCGCCGGTCCGCCCGCCGGGCTTTGCGGTTTTCCCGCTCTGCCTCCATCTCCTGAATGTGGGCCGAGTCCAGCAGCATGATCGCCGCCAGGTCTGCCGTGGCGGGGTGGGCGTAGATCGGTCCCTGAAAGCCTTGCTTTCGCAGCAGCGGCAGGCGCCCCGAGTGGTCAATGTGCGCGTGGGTCAGAATCACCCCGTCAAGCGAGCCGGGGTGAACGCCGAACGGCTCCCGGTTCAGGTCTTCTTCCTTGCCCTGAAACAGGCCGCAGTCCACCATCAGCCTGAGCCCGCCGGCCTCAAGCAGATAGCAGGAACCGGTCACCATGCCCGCAGCGCCTAGAAACGTTAACCGCATGGCCGTTCGCCTCCCCCGTTACTGTGCGGCTTCGTCCCGGGGCTCCACGTGAACGAGCACGTCAACCACGCCCGGAATTTTGCCTTTCAGCCGGCACTCCGCAATATGGGCCAGCATGTGGGCCTGACCCACGGTCATCGCCGGATCTACCGTCAGGTGCAGATCGACGTATACTTCATCGCTTCTGCCGCGGGACCGGACCATATGGCAGTCCTCCACGCCGGGGATATCCTGCACCACCGGCACGACCACAGCAGGATCGAGCACGGCGGCATCGCAGAGGACCTGCGCGCTGTTTTTGATGATCTCCCAGGCCGAAAAGAAGATCAGCACCGCGATTACCAGGCTGAGCACCCAGTCCAGCCAGGGCAGCCCCAGTTTGACGCCCACCAGGCCGCCAATGACCGCCAGGCTGACCAGAATGTCGCTGCGCGTGTGCAGGGCGTCAGAGACGAGAAAATCGCTGCCGAGCTTCTTGCCCGCCCGGTGTTCGTAAGTGTACACCCCGATATTCACGGCCAGGGTAATCAACATCACGACAAAACTGGCGGTGGAGATGTTCGGCGTCGTTGGGGCGCCCCCCATTCGGTTGACGGCGCCAAGCACCACCTCAAAGCCGACAAAGAGCAGCAGGGCTGCGATGCCGACCGTGGTGAAGGTCTCGAACTTCTTGTGCCCGTAGGGGTGATTTTCGTCGGCGGGAATGCTGGCAATCCAGACGCCCACCAGGCCAATCAGGTTAGATGCCCCGTCGCTGAGCGAGTGAAAGCCGTCGGCAGTCATGCTCAGGGAGCCCGAGAGCCACCCGTACACCACTTTTGCGAGGGCGACTGCAATGTTGAGGCCAAGAACGACGAGGAGAATGTGGCGGACTCGTCTCATCTGCTCCATGACGGCCACTCCTATCTTTGGCGCCGGTATCCACTTCGCGGCAGCGAAGCTGAATCCCTTCATTGAACGGCTAATGTGAATCGATCTACTACCTAGGTATGCGGAACTGCCCCTGTCCGACTAACCGAACTTCGCCGGCCACAAAGACCCCACGGGTGACCCCGCCGCCCGTGCGCTCTACGGTAATCTCCAGACGGCTGGGCCGCCCGATGGCATGCCCCTGCTCACTGCGAATGTGCGGACCTGGCAGCACGCCGTGGCGGACCAGGTATTCGCCCAGGGGGCCGTTGGCGGAGCCGGTGGCCGGGTCTTCTGGCACCAGGTCAAACGGGCTGAAGACCCGGCAGGTCACGTCGGTCTCCTCCGCCAGGCCGCCCGGGGCCCAGACCAGGGTGCAGAGCCCCTCACGCCCCAGGAGGTCCCGCAGGCGGGCCAGGTCGGGCCGGGCGCCCCGCACAGCCTCCAGCGAGGCGAGGGGGATGATCACGGTCTGCATGCCGTTGTCGACGGCCTCCACGGGCAGGGCGGCATGCAGCGGGGCGCCCAGGGCCTCGGCCAGCTCAGCCCGCTGCGCATCGATGACCCGGACGACCCGGGGCAGGGGTTGCTCCATGCGTGCCCGCCAGGCGCCCGGGGAGGCCTGCGCCTCCACCGTCACCGGCACGATGCCCACACCCGTCTCCAGCCGGACCGGCCCGCCCTGCGGAGCCGCTGCCACGCACGCAGCGCCCAATATCGGGTGGCCGGCAAAGGGGATTTCATCGGCCAGGGGCAGGGTCGGAATGAAGATGCGGAGCCGCCGGTCGGCACCCGCGGCCCGGGCGGGCTGGAGAAAGACCGTCTCCGAGTGGTTCAGCTCCCGGGTCAGGCGGCGCATGGTCTCATCCGGCAGGTCAGCCGGGGCGTCAAAAACCACCAGTTGGTTCCCGGCCAGCGGCTCCGCCGCAAACACATCGACCCACGTAAACGGCAAGAACGCCATCCACACTCACTCCGTTACAGTACTGATACTCACTATACATCAGCCCAAAATGACAGATGAGCCAGAGGGCATGCCCCTGGCTCACCTGGTACTTACTTCGCAGCGTCCTCGAGGGAGTTGGTGATCTTGGCCTTGTCACGCAGCTCGGTCAGCCAGGGCTGCAGCAGCTCCTGTACCTTGCTGTCGATGTACAGCTCGGTCACCTCGGCCTTCTGGGCCTCAAAGGTCGGAGCAGCGCCCTTGGTCTCGAGCACCTGGGCCACGTGCCAGCCGTAATCGGTCTGGAACGGAGCGGAAATCTCGTTGACCTTCAGGTTGAAGACCACGTTCTCAAAGGCGGGCAGCATGGCGCCGGCGCCGAAGGTGCCGAGGTCGCCGCCGGACTCCTTGGCGGCAGGCTCGGTGGACTTCTCCTTGGCCAGGGCGGCAAAGTCAGCGCCGCCTTCGAGCTGAGCCTTGATCGCCTTCGCTTCTTCCTCGGTGTCAACCAGGATGTGGCGGGCGTGGACTTGACGCTTGTCGAACTGGCTCTTGTTCTCTTCGAAGAAGGCCTTCACGGTCTCTTCCTGCAGGGTGATCTGCGGCTTCAGCAGCTTGGTCACCTTGACCCGGAAGTCCTGGTAGTCACGCAGCTGCTCCAGGGTCAGGTTGTTGGCGGTCAGGGCTTCCTGGAACTTGAGTTCGCCGCCCATCCGTTCCCGGATCTTGGCGATCTCGGTATCGATTTCGGCAGGGGTCACCGTAACGTTGTTCTTGGCCGCTTCCTGATCAACCAGCTTTTCCTGGATGATTTGCTCAACGACCGAGGCACCGCCGGTGGCGACCATCCGATCGTAGATATCGGTCTTCGTGATCTTGTCACCATTAACAGTAGCAACGGCGGCGGTATCCAGGCTGGCGGCCTTCTCGCCGGACCGCTTGCCGAGCATGTAACCGCCCGGGGCAGCGACGATCAGGGTGATCAGGACAGCCGCGACGATACCGGCGCCCTTGTTGGCATTGGACAACGTAAGCTCCTCCTTTACGAATGTCAGACCGTAATCGATTCGTATTTTATCATGTTTTCTCCTGCCGTGGGGCATTCATCAAGCTTCCTTCATTAAGGCATGCACCCGGCTTGTACCTCTTGTGCCAATCGGTCATCAGACGAGTAATATGCGCAAGCGGTTCATATGATGATTGCAGGAATATCTCTCGACTATTTAGAATATATATTAGTGAAAATAGTTCCGAGGAGGTGTGTTTCATGCTCTTCCCGCGGGTGCGTATCGCCCTGGTCGCGCTTCTGGCCGCCTTATCCCTTGGTGGATGCCTGACGACCGGACCCGTCGTCCCAGGCCGGATTTTCGTGCTTTCGGATACGGTCCTCTCAGTCGTAGAGCGGTCCAAGGTAGTGAACACCACGCTCCCCGCCGAGTTGCGCCTGCCGACGCTGGGGCCGACCGGCGAGTACCTGGCCGGCATCGTGGGTGAAAAACTGGTGCTGGTCGGAACCACGAAGGCGAAGCCGGCCATGACGCCGCTGACAGAAGTAAACCAGGCGTCCCTGATCGCCTGGGCACCCGCCGGAGACCGCCTGGCGGTGGTTACCGCGAGAGAATCGATCACCATCTTCGACCTCAAGGGGAACCAAGGCCCGGTATTCCAAGGCTTCGACGCCGGTATCCAGTCCGTCATCTGGTCGCCGGACGGCGCGTACCTCGCCGTTGTGACGAACGCGGGCGGTTCCAATCCGACCGTGTGGATCGCCGACCTCGCCTCCGGCCAGACCCACATTGCAGCGAAGAACGCCATGGCTCATACCTGGGCGCCGGACAGCAAGTCGCTGATCTTCTCCGTCTGGGAGGATCGCGGGCCGGACCGGCTTGCTGCTCTCCGCCTGCCGGGAGAGACAAAGGTACTGTTCAGTGAAGAGACCCTTTCTGCTTTCCGGCCAGACCTGGCCGAACTGCTTGACAAAAACAACCCCAGCATCTACTGGGCCGGCTGGTCGCCCAAAGGCGACGTCCTGACCGTCAACTTCAAGGCAGCGGGACCGGACCCGCGGTATGTATCGCTGACCATGGACCTGGACGGAAAGCTGCTTGCCGCCTGGATTCTGCCGGTCTATCCCGAGACGCAGCCCAACATGTTCCCGCCCCTGCCCTGCAGCCCCGGCCCGGCTGCCTGGGGCCTGAACCAGGAGCGCCTCATCACCCGCCTAACCAACCCGGGCTGCGAAGGGAAAGTGGCCATTCTGGACGCCGTGTCAATGAAACCGCTGAGCGAACTGCGCACGGTGCCAAAGTCCATGGTGCTCACATCGCCGGACGGCGCCTGGGTCGCACTCCGCAATCCGGATGGCGAGCGGGTCGAAGTGACGAACCTCGCCGATAGCAGCAAGACCGTCAGCCTGCCGGTTAAGGGAGAGCTACTCCTCTGGACCAAGCGGTAACGGCTTCGAAGGCGTGCAGCCCTTTGGCCGCACGCCTTCGCTTTATTCTCTACCGCACGCCCAGCCGCTTCTTGCCCTCATCGGTCATCCGCTGGGGCGTCCAGGGCGGGTTGTAGGTGATATCCACCTTGATATCATCAAACCCAAGGGGCGCCAGCGCCTCGTACACCCCGTTGACCATGGCGCCTGAAATGGGGCAGCCCATGGTCGTGAAGGTCATCTGCACATAGCAGCGGTTGTTCTCCACCATCAGTTCATAAATCAGCCCGAGGTCGACGATATTCAGACCCAGCTCGGGGTCGACGACATTCTTCAGCAGCATACGTGCCTGATCAACCTGGTCCATCTGCATTCACTCCTTCTTACAGCCTGGGCGCCGCCGTGGCGAGCACGGTCAGCGGCTCGTCCGTCGCCCGGACAGCGTGGGTCTCGCCGGGTGGGTAGAACCGAATGGAGCCCGTTTCAACCGGTGCCCACTCGTGTCCGACCAGCACCTGCCCCTTCCCCTTGACAACCTGCAGGCAGACGCTCGACGAACTGGTATGCGGCGCCACTTCCTGGCCCGGCTGCAGATTCATCAGAATCACGCGCATGTCCTGGCAACTGTGCAGAACCTCACTGACGATGCTCTCGTCGGAAAAACGCATGTGCTGCGCAAGTTTCACTTCCACGGCCGTCCCTCCTCAGCGCCCTCACTTGGTATGGCTCTATCGTAGCAGTGGAGCCGGTCGCGGTTAGGTGCGGCGGCGCGCTGCCTGAAGGTGATAAATGTCACATGAAGTGTGCCCAAATGTCACGAAGTCCCATAAAGAAACGGGGCGGCCTGTACTGGCCTGCCCCGTTACCGCTCTATTGTTCGCCCATCCATTCCCGCAGCTTTTTCTCGTTGGCGATGACGATCTCTTCGCCTTCCACTTTGATGCAGCCCGTGCGCCGGAAGTCGGCCAGCACCCGGGTGACCGTTTCGCGGGAAGTGCCGATCATGCCGGCGATGTCCTGGTGCGTGAGCCCCAGGGTGAATCGGCTGGTGCCCTGTTCATCTGCCGTTTTGAGCAGCAGGCTGGCCAGGCGCCCGTGGGTGGTGTGGACCGCCAGGTCATGCGCCGTGTCGCGGGCGGCCCGCAGGCGCTGCCCGATGAGCCGGAAGGCGTTGGCCGCCAGTGTGCGCGAATCAGGCATGAGCGCCATCAGGTCATCGACCCGGAGGGCGTAAACGACCGCATCTTCCACCACCTGGGCCGTGGCCGGGTAGGGCGCCTTGTCTGCCAGCACGACCAGGGCGATGGCCGAGGCGGGTCCCCAGACTCGGACCACTTGCTCCTGCCCGCCCGCCGCCAGGCGGGTGACCCGCACTTTGCCTTCCTTTACGAAGTAGAGCGTCTCACCGGGGTCACCTTCGTTAAACAGAATGGTTCCCTTCCGATATCGCCGCTCCCGGGAAATGGCCGCCACCTGTGCCAACTCTTCGCCCGAGAGACCCTCCAAGAGGGGAAGACTGCTCAAAAAAGCCAAGTCGGACAGCCTCTCCACCTCCAAACGCTTACAGTTTCGCATCCACCAGTATACGACAAGTAAGGGGGTGAAACCTCCTTATCCTGTGCCGGCCGCCGACCGGTTATCCAATTGCGCGCGGAAGGTTATTCCGCTATAATTTTGAGGGTGTTTTGGGCAAAGAGGAGGACGCGCCGTGGGACTTGAAATCGGGATTGTTGGACTGCCGAACGTCGGAAAGTCCACCCTGTTTAATGCGATCACCAAGGCCGGGGCTCAGGCGGCCAATTATCCGTTCTGCACGATCGAACCCAACGTGGGCGTCGTGGACGTGCCGGACCACCGGCTGCCGGTGCTGGCGAAAATGTTCAAGTCGGGCCGCATTGTGCCTACGGCCGTCAAGTTTATTGACATTGCCGGCATTGTAAAGGGCGCCAGCAAGGGCGAAGGCCTGGGCAACAAGTTCCTGGCCAACATTCGCGAGGTTGACGCCATCGCCCATGTGGTCCGCTGCTTCGAGGATCCGAACGTCACGCACGTCCATGGCAACGTCGACCCCCTGCGTGACATTGAGGTCATCAACCTCGAACTCATTTTGGCCGATATGGAGACGGTGGACAAGCGCTACGACCGCATCGCCAAGGCGGCGAAGAGCGGCGTGAAGGAAGCCCAGGTCGAGTACGGCCTGCTGACCCGCATCAAGGAAGCGCTGGACGCCGGCAAGCCTGCCCGCACGGTCCAGCCGCAGAACGATGACGAGGTCAAGGTGATGAAGGACCTTCACCTGATTACGGCCAAGCCGGTCATGTACGTCGCGAACGTATCGGAGAAGGATGTGGCCAATCCGTTCGCCGTGGAAGCGGTGCGGAAGGTCAGGGAACTGGCCGAGTCGGAGCATAACGAAGTGGTGCCCGTCTCCGCCCAGATTGAGGCCGAACTGGCCGAAATGGGCGATGAAGAGCGTGAAGTTTTCCTGGCGGACCTGGGCGTCACCGAGTCCGGTCTGGACCGGGTCATCAAGTCCGGCTATCATCTGCTCAACCTGATGAGCTTCTTGACCGCCGGCGAAATGGAGACCCGGGCCTGGACCATTCGCCGGGGCACCAAGGCGCCCCAGGCCGCGGGCGAAATTCACTCCGACCTGGAGCGGGGCTTCATTCGGGCCGAAGTCGTCTCGTACGATGACCTGGTCACCTACGGCACGATGGCTGCCGCCCGCGAGGCCGGTAAGGTCCGGCTGGAAGGCAAGGAGTATATCATGCAGGACGGCGATGTCGTCCACTTCCGGCACAACGTGTAAGGGCCGAAACGCACGCGAATGCGCGCGGATGCTCCCGAACGTTTCCATTCGTTCCCGAACGTTTCCAAGGCGTTTATCTGCAAAGCAACAAAGCCCGCCGGCTCTGCGTCGGCGGGCTTTCTCCATTTTGCCCCAGACGTGCGCGGACGCTCGCGAGCGCTTCTACGCGCTTCCAAGCGATTTTGCGCGGCGCCAACCCGTGAAAACCTCGAACAAAACGTCGGTTCGTACGTCTCTTAGGTGTTGAGGAAAGGGGGCGGCCGTCGTGGTCTCCATCATCGTTAAAGCCGTCATGCACCCTGTTGAGCGCTATACCGTCGTGGGCGGGCTGGTCCTGAGCGGTCTTGCAGCAGTCGCCACGGCGTTTCTGATGGGCAGTGCGGCACCTGTCATTACCGCCGTGTCTGTGGTCAGCACACTGGTTATGGCCTTCAACCCGGCCGGCCGGCTGGAGTATCGCAGTGAGGCGGACGGACTGCGCATCGGGAAGACGGTGCTGCGCTATGCTGATATGGTCGGCGCCCGCATTGTCCGGCTCGATGGCACATGGATCTACCGGGGGCTGGTCCTGCCCGGGTATTGGTGCGGGAAGGCCTGGTCCTCCTGGCTGGGACGGTTTGAGCTGCTGGGCAGCACAGGCCTGGGCCAGGGCGTGCTGGTCACCATGGCAGACGGGCGCCGGGTGGCGGTGACGCCGACGAACCCGGTGGGTCTGGTGGTGCAGTTGCAGTGCGCCATGCGAGGGGCCCGGCACGTTGGGCGCCGGCTGGGGTATACTGGACACTAACAGGAGGAGATGTCGCGATGAAAAAGTCACGTTCCGTGCAAGAACAGGCGGTTGTCCTGGGCCGTGTGAAGGCCGCCAGGCAGCTGCAGGACCACCGGCCCCGGGCCCACCAGGACCAAACCAAGTACAACCGCACAAAAGCGAAGCGCCTCTGGCAGAAAGACCAGGAGGCGCTTTGTTTATGGTTTCATCCTTACGCGATCCGGTAGGTCCGCCCCTCTTCGGCCACCTCCACCGCGGCGTGCACCGGGCGGGCCTCGTCCAGGAGGGCCTGGGGCGCCAGCCCCGGGTACAGGTGGGTGAACAGCGCCCGCTTCACCCCGGCATCCCGGGCGAAGGCGGCGGCCTCAGCGGCTGAGAGATGCCCGAACTGCTTCTTGGACTCGAACTCCTCGGTCAGCGAGGCCTCAATCAGGAGCAGATTCGCTCCCCGGGCGGCTTCGACCAGGGGCGGGCAATAGCCGGTATCGGCCGTGTAGAACAGCACAGGGCCCTCGGCGCCAACGGGCTTGATGCGCATGGCGTAGCAGGGAATCGGGTGGTTGGTGCGGGTGAACCGAATCTCCAAATCGCCCAGCACCAGGGGCTGCTCGGGGTCGTACGTATGCAGGTCCTGCCACTGCTCGCCGCCTTCAATCCACTGATGCTTCTCGGCGGGCTCGGCGGGCGCGTAAATCTGCAGCTTCGCTTCGGTGCGGCCGGCCTGCTGGGCGCCCATCTGGGCGAAGCGGAGGCAATGCACATCGGCAATATGATCTTCATGCAGATGGGAGCAGACCACGGCGGTCAGATGCTCAATCGGCAGCCGCTCCATCAGGCGGGAGGCCACCCCGTTGCCGGCATCCAGCAGGAGCCGGGTGTTGCCGTGCTGCACCAGGTAGCCGTTCATCGCCCCACCGGGGGCCGGGAAGGGCGAATAGCGCCCCAGGACCGTCAGTTCCATCGCTGAAGACCTCCGTCTCGCTTCGTTCGCGGGGCCGTGCTAGCGGCGGGCCCAGAGGAAGCCCAGGGCCGAGGCCGAAAAGAGCATCGCCGCCATCAGGAAGACCAGCACGGTCTCCATCGGGTTGAAGTTCATGCGCTGCCTGAAAACGTTGAAGGAGTGCTCCAGGTCGCCTTCCGTCAGGGCCTGGACGAACGTTTTGCCCTTGCGCATGCGCCGGATCACGACATAGACCACGTTGAACATCGGAATGAAGAAAACCAGCAGCGGGGCCGCCAGACCGGCCAGGGTCGCCGCTTTGAAGTAGCCGGTGACAGCCAGGGCGGCCAGGAGGAAGCCCAGGAAGTTGGAACCGGTGTCGCCCATAAAAATCGAGGCCGGCGGGAAGTTGTACCGCAGGAAGGCCAGGCAGGAGCCCAGGGTTGCCGCCATCCATATGGCCGTCTGGCCCGAGCCCTGGGTCAGGGCCATGACCAGCAGGGTGAACGCGGCGATCGATGTCAGACCTGCCAGCAGGCCGTCCATGCCGTCCAGGTAGTTGAAGGCGTTGGTCAGGCCAACCAGCCATGCCACCGTGAGGGGAATGTCGACCCACCAGGGCAGATTCAGCATGCCGGGCCCGAAGGGGTTGGAGATATGGTCGATGGTGTAGCCCATCGCCACCAGGACGATGGCAGGCAGGAACTGCAAAACGAGCTTCGGCGCAGCGGGCAGGTCGGCGCCTTTGCACTTGCAGTAGTCATCCACCAGCCCGGCGAACAGGGCCAGGGGCATGGTAATGCCGAGGGCGAGGTTGGGGGCCAGCAGCAGGGCTGCGACTTCGACGCCGGCGAAGAGCGCCAGCCCGCCCAGCAGGGGCGTGGCTTTGGCGTGAATATGCCGCCCGCCGGGCTGCTTGATCAGACCGGTTTTGAAGGCCAGCTTTGCCATCTGCGGCGTCAGCCAGTATGTGATGCCAAAGGCGATGCCCCAGGTGAGTAGAACGCGCAGTTCGATCGACACGGCTATGTCTCCTTGCTGTGAAGGGCTGGGGGCTTTCCTCCCCGATTTCGACAAAAACCGAGTGGATTCCTGTTCCAGCGGCGTACCAAGAGGAGTCTGTCGGATTTCGACGAAAGATTTGAACGCAGATCTGCCAGGAGAGGTGTAACAAACGATGCAATTCGTCCGGTTCTTTTGGGGGGACAAGGCCCGGTGGGGGCGAGTGGAGGGTGACATCGTTCAGGAGTTAGATGCAGCCCCATACCTGGGCGGCAGCGAGGTGGGACGGGCGTTTCCGCTCGATGATCTGGAGTTGATGGCGCCGGTGGAGCCGTCCAAGATCATCTGCATTGGCCGCAATTACGCGGACCATGCGGCCGAACTGGGGAATCTGCCGCCCTCGCAGCCTATGTTCTTCCTGAAGGCGCCCTCGGCGCTCATCGGCCCCGGCGATACGATCAAGCTGCCTTTCCCCGAACATGCCGTGCACTGGGAAGCCGAGTTGGCCGCGGTAATTGGAAAGCGGGCCAAGCAGGTATCGCAGGCCGAGGCCCTTTCCTATGTATTCGGCTATACGATCGCCAACGATATTTCTGACCGTGACATTCAGAAGGCGGAGGTGCCGTTCGGCTTCGGGCGGGCCAAGTCGTACGACACGTTCTGCCCGTGCGGGCCGGTGCTGGTAACGGAGGGCGTCAATCCGCTGGATGTGCACATCACCCTGACCTGCAACGAGGAGGTACGCCAGTCGGACAGCACCGCCTTGATGATGCATAATTTGCCCAAACTGATCAGTTTTTTGTCAGAGATCATGACGCTGATGCCCGGCGACCTGATTCTGACGGGAACGCCCAAGGGCGTGGGCGCCATGAAGGCCGGCGACCTGATTGAGATTTCGATTCCGGGCATCGGGACGCTGGCGAACCCGGTAGCGTAAGTCTCGGCCCGCCTCACGCTGCTGTGTGGGCGGGCCTCTCCTTTAGCGCACCAGCCCTTGCTGCACTGCCTCGAGGAAGGCGCCCATGGCCGGCGAAATGCGCTTGTCACGGTGGTACACCAGCTGCGTCGACACAGGGATGGCCGGGCCGGCCCAGTCCAGTTCCACCAGACTGCCCTGCTCAAACTCGGCCGCGCACGTCACATGCGGCAAGACTGCGATCCCGAGCCCCGCCATGACGCACTGCTTGATCGCCTCGACGCTGTTGAACTCCATGATGGGACCGGGCTTCACGCCCGCCGCTGCGAGCACCCGGTCAAAGGCGATGCGGTAGGTCGACTCAGCCTCGGTGTGAATCAGGGGCGCCCCGGCCAGGTCGGCGGGCATGACTTGCCGCGCGGTGGCCAGGGGGTGCCATGGGTAGACCACCACGCTGATGCGCTCGGCAATCAGGTTGCGGACCACCAGGTCAGACGGCTCCTCGGCCTGCGGCGAATCCATGAGCAGGGCCAGGTCAAGGGCTCCAGACCTGAGCCCTTTCCGCAGAGCCGAGCAGCCGCCGGCGTGAAGCTGCAGCTGCACCTGCGGGTAACGGAGCCGGAACGTGCGCAGCACCGCCGGCAGCCGGAAGACGCAGTGCGACTCTGCCGCCCCGATGCTCAGGGCGCCCCGGAAGGAGTCTGCCTCAGCGCTGACCTGCGCCGCTTCCCGGGCCAGGCTGAGCATTTGGGCGGCGTAGGGGCGCAGGCGCCGACCGGCCTCGGTCAGGGCCACCCGCTTGCCCAGCCGTTCAAACAGGGGCTGGCCGATCTCTTCTTCCAGGGCCCGGATCTGCCCGGTAATGCTGGACTGGGCGTAACCCAGGGCATCTGCGGCTCGGGTGAAGTTGAGCAGGTCGGCCACGGTCAGGAAGCTCTGCAGGTGGCGCAGGTCCATGGCGCAATCATCACCTTTTCCGATCGATATGATGGTAACCTCTGTGGTTTCCGATTGATACTCTCATGATACAATAGCGCCATCGTTGGCAACAGAGAGAGATTCAATCGGAGGGTGCCGCCATGAACCATGCCGCCGCTGGTGCCGGCCTCGCCCGGCAGATCCGTCTGCCGCAGGCCGTTGCGTTGTATGTGGGGTCCGTGCTGGGTTCCGGGGTTCTGCTGATTCCGGGCTACGCGGCTGATGCCGCCGGTCCGGCATCGGTCCTCGTCTGGCTGCTCATGTCGCTCCTGGCACTGCCCATGGCGCTCACCCTGGGCGTTCTTTCGTCCCGTCACCCGGATGCCGGGGGCGTTTCGGCCTTCGTGCGCAAGGTCTTCGGCCCAGCCGCTGGCGCCGTTGCCGGCTGGCTCTTCCTGGCTTCGGTGCCCATCGGAGGGACGGTGGCGGCGCTTGCTGCTGCATCGTATGTGCAGGTGGCGGCGGGTCTTTCCCATGGCGCAGCGGTAGCCATTGCCGCACTGATTCTCGGCGCCGCACTGGTGAACAACTATATGGGTGCCGGATTCCTCGGTCGGTCGCAGGTGGCGATTTCCGGGGCGATTGTGGTGGTGCTGGCCGCGGCGGTAGCTGTTGCGGCGCCCCATGTGGAGGTGGCGCAGTTCTCGCCGTTCGCACCCCGGGGCGTGGTTGGCATGGGACAGGCGGCGGCGCTGATGTTCTGGTGCTTCATCGGCTGGGAAGCGGTGACCCACCTGGCGGAGGAGTTCACGGATCCACGCCGGGACACGATCGGGGCGATTCTGGTGGCGGCCCTTGTGGTGGGTGTGGCCTACACGGCGGTCGGCCTGGTGACGGTGGGTACGGGGAGTTACGGTCCCGGGGTGTCGAGCGGCGCCCTGGCCGCCATGGTCAGCCGGTTCCTGGGTCCGTGGGCGGGGTTGGCCATTGCGGTGATGGCAGTCTTCATCTGCCTGGGCACAATCAACGCCTACGTGGGGGCGGCTTCCCGGCTTGCCTACTCGCTGGCACGCGAGGGCGCGGCACCTGCATTCTTGGCAGTCCTTCACCCGACTGGCCGGACGCCGCACCTCGCGCTGCTGGCGGTAGGCGGGGCTGCCGGCCTGGTACTGCTGCTGCAGGCCGGGGGGAGCGTCGGTCTCGACTTTCTGCTGTCGCTGCCCAATGCCACCTTCATCGGAACCTATGTGCTGGGCTCCCTGGCCGCCGTGCGGTTGCTGCGCGGCGACCGATGGATGCAGGTTCTGGCCTGGATTTCCCTGCTGATGTCGTGTACGCTCTATGCCTTCCTGGGCTGGGCAGCGCTTTACGCTCCGCTGGTGGGCGGGGCGGTTTGGCTATATGTGCGCCGGAAGCGTTGAATCAAAAGACCTCAGCCTGGACGGGCTGAGGTCTTTTTGCACGTATAGGGCTAACCAAGGAAGAGTGTAAGCACAGCCACAGATTCCGGCGTGGCGGTCTGTCCCTTGCGGGCGGGGTCGAGGGCGACGACCTTCCCCTGGGCGGGGGCGGTCTTTTCGCTCCGGTCGGCCGGTTGTGGCGTGGGCAGGGCCTGGGCCATGGGCGGCATCTCCTTCCGGTGCAGTCGGACTTCATCTGTCAGCATAACACGTAGGCAGGTGGCAAAACAAGATTTTATATGCGCAAGTTTAAGAAGTCAGAGGTGGCAGGGCGATAGGCACCACGTGGGAGGCTCCACATAACATGGGAGTGGACCTTTACACAGATAGGATGGTGTTCTGCGAACATGGAGTCCACTGCTCGTGACATGAACGCCCCGATGGGCTGGACCCCGGCACCGGCGCCCACGATGGGCCCCTGGAGTGCAGCGCCGGGCGGCGTGATGGGTAAGCAGGCTGGCGCGATGGGGATGCCCGGTATGGCGCCTGGTGCTGGCATGATGATGGGGATGCCCGGCATGGCGCCTGGGGCTGGCATGATGATGGGGATGCCTGGCATGGCGCCCGGTGCCGGTATGGCCATGGGTATGCCCGGCATGGCGCCGGGCGCTGGGATGATGATGGGCATGCCCGGTATGGCACCCACCCAGGCCATGATGCCTACGCAAGCCATGATGCCCGCCCAGGCCATGATGCCTACCCAGGCCATGATGCCTGCCCAGGCCATGATGCCTGCCCAGGCCATGATGCCCGGCATGGCCCGCCCCATGACGTGGAGCTTCAACCTCCCCTGGATGATGCCCCCCACCCAGATCAACACCGCCCCCATGGCCGTCCATGGCTCCGCGACCGGCGGCGGTGCCGAGATGCACGTGGGCAGCACCACGCAGGCCGCAGCCAGCGGCGAGCTGCAGGGCAACTTCAAGGTGCCGGGGTTCGCCATCAACATGGATACACCGCTGCTCCAGGGCAACATCAGCTGGCCCGGCTGGGCGGGAACCTTCCAGCTCCCCGCCTGGGCCGGCGCCCTGCGCCTGCCCGGCGTGCACGGCGGCACCATGGGCGGCGACGTGCACGGCATGATGATGCTGCCTGGCATGCAGGTCACCCTGATGCCCGACGGCCCGGCGGACGACGCCGAGTAGAAACCCACGAGGGCCGCCTGAGCCAGGCGGCCCCCTTTCTTATCCGAACAGCGTGGGCAGCCGGAACTGCTCCTGCAGCACTAGAGCCCCGGCCCCAATGGCGCACGCCTCGGCACCCAGGGCGGACAGGACCACCTGCACCCCCGCCCGGGGATGGGCCAGCGCCCGCTGCTCCACCGCCCGGCGGGCCGGGCCCAGCACATACTCCCCGCCCCCGGCAATGCTGCTGCCAATCACAACGAGCGCCGGGTTAAACGCATTGATGATGTTCGCGATGCCCACGCCCAGGTACTCCCCGGTCACCGACAGGGCGTCGCTGGCGGCACCGTCGCCGCCCCGGGCGGCCCCCACCACTGCCTCGACGCTCGCCGCACCGGCCCGGGCCAGCAGGGCAGTCTCCGAGGCGTACAGTTCCCAGCACCCCCGGTTGCCGCAGCGGCAAACCGGCCCCGCCACATCGATGGTGGTGTGGCCAAGCTCCCCCGCGACGCCCCCGGCGCCTCGGTAGACCTCCCGGTCGAAGAGAATCCCCGCCCCCAGCCCGATGCCGACACTCAGGAAGACCAGGTTCCGCACGCCCCGGGCGCAGCCCGCCCAGAGCTCTCCTACAGCCCCGGCATTCGCCTCGTTGTCCACAAAGACGGGCACCCCCAGGCGCCGGGAAAGGAGCGCCGCAATGTCCACGCCTTCCCACGGCAGGTTCGGGGCGAAGAGCAGCCGCCCCTGGCCATGGTCCACCAGGCCCGGCACACCTACGCCTACACCCAGCAGGCCCCGGGGGCCGGCGGTCAGCGATGCCATCCCCTCTTCGATCAGGGCGGCAACCTGCTCCAGGCAGACCTCGGGCCCCACGGCGCAATCCCACGTGACCCGGCGCCGCCATCTCACGTTAGCCCGCAGGTCCATCAGCACCACCAGCAGGTAGCCGACGCCCAGGTCGACCCCAGCCACCACGCCGGCCTGCTCGTTGAGCATCATGAGGTGGGGCCGGCGCCCTCCGCTCGACTCGCCCGGGCCAAGCTCCACCACCATGGACTCGGCGGCCAGTTCATCGACCAGCGCCGACACAGTAGCCTTATTCAGACCGCTCATCTTCGCCATCGCTGCCCGTGAAATGGGCGATTGGCGCAGGAGCAGATTGAGCACAATTCCCTTGTTCAGTTCTTTGACGAGTCCCTGGTCGCCCGTGCGGACCTGCGTCATTTGTTGATCTCCCCAACCACGTCAACCGGATGGACCCATCGTAAACTTTTCGTACTTCAGTGGTCAAGTGAGAGGAAATCCGCAGGCGCCCACCGAAATCTCGCCACAACATAGTTTGATGATCAAACTAAGTAGGAGGCTACCCACATGACTACCCCGCGTTGGCAGACCAGTGTCGGCATTTGGGCCTTTGGTGCAACCGCGACCCGCTTCGTGCCCGGCGGCTACCACCCTGAGGCCATGGCCGCAGATACCGTCGAAAAGGTGAAGGTCGCCGTTGAAGGCCTCGGCCCCCTGGTCGACGGCTACGAGTTCCACTACGAGACCGAAATCACCGACGGCAACGCCCATCAGATCCAGGAAGCCCTGGGCAAGGACCATGACATCTACACCGTGTGCTACGGCCTGGTGCCGAACCCCCGGTTCAAGTACGGCTCCCTCGCTAACCCCGACGCCGCCCTCCGGGCCGAGGCTGTCGACCACATCAAGCGCGGCATCGACCTGGCGGCCTCCGTTGGCGCCAAGTTCATCTACTGGCCGGGCAACGAAGGCTACAACTACCCGTTCCAGCGTGACTACGCCAAGACCTGGAACTGGTTCCTCGAAGGCATCCAGGCCGGCGTTGAGCATGCCAACAGCAAGAACGTCACCTTCCTGCTGGAGCACAAGAACAGCGAGCCCGCCATGCAGATCCTCATGCGTAACATCGGCACCTCGATGTACATCGTCAAGAAGATCAAGGAGATGGGCACCGATACCCGCAACCTGAAGGTCAACATGGATTGGCAGCACCTGATCATGAACAACGAGCCGCTGGGCGAATGCGCCGCCCACCTGCTGTACGAAAACATGCTGGGCCACCAGCACGCCAACTCCGGCTGGGGCTCGTTCGATGACGACAACATGACCGGCGCCCAGTTCATCGAGCAACAGATTGACCTGATCCGTGAGCTGCAAAAGGGCGGCTACGGCAAGAACGGCGAGCGCATCGGCTTTGACCTCTTCCCGTACACGGAGGACGCCGTTGAGGCCGTCAAGCGGTCGGTCATTCAGTTCGAGTACATGCGGGAAGTCGCCCTGCGCATCGACGATGCCGAAATGCAAGCTGCCAAGGAGAAGGCCGATGCCGTGGGCGCCTACCGGGCGTTCTGGAAGGCCCTCGGCCTGACCCCCGAGTTTGAGAAGACCGTCTACGAGCGCTACAGCAAGCGGGGATAATCATGCAGCCGTTGTTTATCGGCATTGATATTGGCACGTCCGGCGCACGGGTCATCGCGGTGGATGCAGAAGGCCGGCTCGCCGCCATGGCGACGCAGGAGTATCCGCTGCTGATGCCGCTGCCCGGCTGGACGGAGCAGAACCCGTCCGACTGGTGGGATGCGGTTGCCGCCTGCCTCCGGAAAGTGACCGCCACGGTAGATGTCGGTCGGGTCCAGGGCATCGGCCTTACGGGGCAGATGCACGGCTCCGTCTTCCTGGATGCTGCGGGAGATGTGATCCGGCCGGCCCTGCTCTGGAACGACCAGCGGACCGAGGCGGAAGTCGCGGAGATTAACGAGCGGGTGGGCTACGAGCGCCTCCTCGCCCTGTGCGGCAACCGTGCGCTGACGGGCTTTACCGCCCCGAAGGTGCTCTGGCTGCGGAACCACGAACCGGAGCACTACGCCCGGCTCGCGCACCTGCTGCTGCCGAAGGATTACATTCGCTATCGGCTGACCGATGCGTTCGCTTCGGAGATGTCGGATGCGTCTGGCACGCTGCTGCTCGATGTGGCGGCACGGACGTGGTCCCTGCCTGTTGTAGAGGCCCTGGGCATCGACCCGGCGGTTCTGCCGACGCTGCATGAGGGCACTGGCATTACGGGGTATGTAACCTCTGCCGCCTCGGCCACCACTGGCCTGCCTGCCGGCATTCCCGTGGTGGGCGGCGGCGGCGACCAGGCCGCCGGGGCCGTGGGCGTGGGCCTCGTCGCCCCGGGCATGGCTTCGCTCAGCCTGGGCACTTCGGGCGTGGTGTTTGCCGCCAGCGCCGAACCGGGCCATCTGTCGTCGGGCGCCGCAGCCACCCCCGCCGGCCTCCCGCCGGAAGCGCTCTCAACCGTGCACTCGTTCTGCCACGCAGTCCCGGGCATGTGGCACGTCATGGGCGTGATGCTTTCGTCCGGCGGCTCCCTGCGCTGGCTGCGCGATGCCCTGTACCCCCGGGAGACCGCCGAGGCCCGGGCCGCAGGCCTCGAGCCCTACGATACCCTGACCGCCGAGGCCGCGGGCGTGGCGCCCGGCGCCGAGGGCCTCCTCTTCCTGCCCTACCTGACCGGCGAGCGGGTTCCCCACCCCGACCCCAAGGCCCGGGGCGCCTTCGTCGGCCTGGGCCTCGGCCACGGCCGGAGCCACATGGCCCGGGCCGTGCTGGAGGGCATCGCGTTCGGCCTGCGTGACAACCTGGACCTGATCCGGGCGCTGGGCGTACCGGTCGAAGAGCTGCGGCTGACCGGGGGCGGGGCAAAAAGCCCGCTCTGGCGGCAGATTCTGGCCGCCGTGCTGGAGGCGCCCCTCCGCCTGCTCGCCGTGGATGAAGGCCCGGCCTTCGGCGCCGCAATCCTGGCGGCGGCGGGGACGGGCCACTTCCCGGACGTGCCCGCCGCCTGCGCTGCCATGGTCCGCCCCGCCGAAGGCGTGGCCGTGGACCCCAGCCTGGCAGGTGCGTATCAGAAGTACCTGCCGGTCTTCCGCAAGGCGTATATCCAGTTGAAGCCGGTGTTCCCCGAACTGGCCAAGTAAACACTCAGAAAGGCTGCATGACAAGCAAACGTCATGCAGCCTTTTCCTTGACAATCATCTCTGGCCCGGATAATGTTTAGGTAGCTAAAGGATGGTGCACGATGTACGACTCAGACTACCTCGCAAGCATGGTCTTCTGGGTGAAGCGGGCCTACCTGGCCGCCCGGAAGTCCATGGACCATTCCCTGGCCGAGTTTCACCTGACCGGCTCCCAGTTTGAGCTCCTCCGGCACGTGCTCGACCAGGACGGCATTGAACTGCGGAGCCTGCAGGAACGCCTGCATATCTCCTCTGCCACCATTACCCGCCTGGTTGATGGTCTCGTGAGCAGGGGCCTGGTTCGCCGTGTCACCGCCCCGGAGGATGCACGGGTCAAAATGCTCTTCGTCACGGACCTCGGCCGGGAACTGGGGAAAGAGGTACACCGTCGGGCTGCGGAAATTGAAGCCCGCATGGTGGCAGGCTTCTCACCCGCTGAACAGGCCCTGGCCAAGGAGTTCTGTGCCCGCATGGTCACCAACCTGGGAGAGGGGGATTCTGTGGAGAGCGACGCAGAGTAGTTTTTTGTGGACAATTAATTAGCTAGCTAGACTTTGTGTGCCTAACAAATATGCGGACAGGGGGATGCAGAATGTCGGTCAGGACCACCGCACAGAGGGAACCGGGTTCCGGGCTTTCGTTCCGAGCGGGGCTCCGCATGGGTCTCAGTTCCGGCCTGCTAGCCGGCGCTGCCAACGTGCTGCTTCTCTTTTTGGCCCGGAGCCTGGGAGTCAGCCTGTTAATGCCCAGCCCCACCGGGACGTACATGCCCATGCTCTGGGTCTTCCCCGCCAGCCTCAGCCTGCTCGCTGCCCTGGCGGCGCCGGCCGTGCTAGCCCTATGCCAGCGGATTGCGATGAGCCGCTCGCTGGCGGCTTTCCGCCTCGTCGCGGTCGCAGTACTGCTGCTCTCCTTTGCCGGCCCCTTCGCCCTGCCTGCCCAGGTCGACCTCGCCACGAAAATCACCCTCAATCTCATGCACGTCGTCGCCGCCGTGCCCATCCTGGCCATCGTCAAACCCGAAATGAGAGGAACGAAGTAGCAGATGTCGCGCATTCTCGTGACCGGCGCCACTGGTAACGTTGGTACCGCCGTAGTTCAGTCGCTGCTGGAGGCCGGGGAACCCGTCGTTGCCGCCGTCCGCAACATCGCCAAGGCCCGGGCCCAGTTAGGCAGCGAACTAGATTACGTCACCTTCGATATCACCGACCCCTCTACATTCACACCGGCCCTCACCGGCGTGGACCGCATCTTCCTGATGCGCCCCCCGGAAATCACCGACATGCACCGGGTGCTCAAGGACCTGCTCGACGTGGCCGAGCGGGCCGGGGTCCGCCAGGTCGTCTACATCTCCGTCTCCGGGGCCGACAAAATCCCGTTCAACCCGCACCGTGCTGTCGAACGTGTGCTGCAGGAGTCGAAGATACCCTGGACCATCTTGCGGCCTGGTTTCTTTATGCAGAACCTGAATATGCACCACACCCAGCTCATTCGGGAACGCGGTGAAATCTGCGTGCCAGCCGGTCGCGGAAAGACGGCTTTCATCGACACCCGAGACATCGGCGCCGCCGCGGCACGGGTTCTGGCAGAACCGGGGCACGAATGTCGGGCATACACCCTGACTGGAACCGAGGCGCTGACCTACTTCGAAGTCGCAGAGATTTTCTCGGAGGTGTGGGGCCGGCCGATCAAGTACAGCAACCCGTCCCCGTTGGCCTTCCGCCGGGTCATGCTGGCCCAGGGCTACCCCAGTGAGTTCGTCAACTTCATGATCATGCTCTACTTCCTCACGCGGGTGGGGACAGCCGCGAAAGTCACGCCGGACCTGCAGCAACTGCTCGGGCGGGCGCCCCGGTCAATTCGGGCCTACGCTGCCGACTACCAGACACACTTTTCCTGACGGAAGGAAAAAACAAGGCGGGCGCCGCTGCAAGAGCGGGCCCGCTTCGTTTGTACATAGGCCTAGTGCCGGATCTGAATCTCACCGATGCCGCCGCTGATCTCCACGTCGACCCGGTTCTGGGCGTTCTCGTAGTTGGGCGTCATCCAGTAGCCGTCTTTGCGTTCAAAGGCACCATTGATCTCGATGGAGCCGATGCCCTTGCTGGCCCGGACCTTCGCTTCCATCCCGTCGGGGATGCGCAGCGTCGTCTGGCCAATGCCGTTGTCCATCTTGACCGAGAAGTTGCCGGTATTCGGCAGGGTCAAATCGACTTCACCGATGCCCGTGCTCACATCCAGGCGGTTCAGCGTCAGGCCCGTCAGATCAATGTGCGCTTCACCGACGCCGGTGCCCACCTTCAGGTCCATGGGCAGGTTCTTGGCCAGCTTCAGGTCCCACACGCCCTGGCCCCGCCGGGTGTTCACGTTGGGGATGCTCAGGCCGCCGGACTTCAGAATGAACGTCATGTCGCCGTTGCTGCCGTAGTAGTCCTTGTCGATCCGCTCACCGTTCAGCCGGCCCACGGTGCCCTCGACCAACTTATCCGTGCTGTCCGAAGCCTCAAGCCGGAACTCACCGACGCTGGAGTTGATCTGCACAGTCGCCCGCTTGGCGTCCTTCAGGTCTTCGCTGATGGTGATCCTTTCGGCGGGACTGGTGGTCGTTTCCCAGTTGCCGGTGAAGTTGATGCCGAGGTTGTTGCCAAACCAGACGGCGCCGGAGACGATGGTGACGATGATGCCGAGGGCCAGCCAGGAGCCCCAGGAGGTGCGGCGGCCGATGATCATGTCAAGGCCGACGGCGATCAGCCAGACGGGCCACAAGCGCCACATCATCTCCCACACGTTGAACTGCAACAGGTTGAAGTTGTCGGCGAGGAAGGCGAGGCCAACCAGGATCAGGATCGCCGGCCCCACAACGCTGCGGGGCCGCCGGGGCCGCTCCGGCTCGACAGGAGGCGTGGGGGGTGTCGGGGGTACGGAGTTCTGGGGGTTCATCGGATTGGGTTCCACGGTCGTATCCTCCTTAGCGCTTGAAGACGCGGCCCTCGGTGAGGGCGTACACGCCGATCAGAATCATGCCGACAGGAATGGCGAACTTGAGGAAGGCGCCCATCAGGGAGCCGATGAGGACGAGGGAGCCGATGGCGCCGAGCACGGCGGCCACGATCAGGGCCCAGGAATAGCGCTGGCGGTCAAAGGCCCGGTACCAGACGGCCACGAAGGTGGCGGCCAGTCCAAGCAGGAAAAACGCGCCGCCGTCAATCAAGTGGAAGCTCACCGTTTCGATGAAGGTGACACCAGCGAGCGACAGCATCACGCCGCCGGGAATGATCGGCCAGACCTGGTCGGGCCGGGTGACGTGAACGGCGAGAAACGCGGCGCCCAGAAGCAGGAAGAAGATCGTCCCCAAGATGTTGCCGCCGTTGGGCATCATGATGGCCACGCCCACGAAACCGAGGCCGGCTGCGGGGAAGAGCGCCCACCACTGCCGCTTGTCGTTGGCAAAGACCGTCGTAAAAACGGCGGCTCCACCGAGGAACATCAGTCCGATAACAGTGTCACGCAGAAAGTGGACGATGTTGAACTGTCCCAGCAGGAAGAGTGTGCCGAAGCCGATGAGCAGCGCTCCGATCAGCCAGTTCTTATCAATCCGACGAGCGTCCATCAAAATCACCTAACCCTTATCTCTGTCTGCAATCTCACTATAAAGCGAATCACGTCGCCAAACATGTGCCGGTGCGCATATCCTTGGCTGCTGCATCTATGCCATTCGTCATGGTTTCACCGGCTCACATCCTATGAGACTGCTGAAACCCTCCCCTACCCTTCAACATTTCGCGAGATTTTTTGTCGGCAGGCAAAAAGGGCACGGGAAGTTCCCGTGCCCCCTACAGTTTCTCCCCGTCCAGATAGATCACCGGCTGGCTGAGGACGCAGTCATAGTGCGTCTCCGCCTCGTTCGCCCCGCCAAAGTGGGTGTTGCCGCCCAGGGCGATGTGCGCCGTGCCCGCTGCCTTTTCGTCCAGGGGCGCCCGTCCCCGCAGGCGGGCGCCCGGGTTGGTGCCTACGCCGAACTCGCCCAGGGTCCAGGCGCCGGAGTTGGTGTCCGGCTGGCCGAGCCGGCGTTCCAGTTCCCGGGCTGCCGCCCCGCCGGCCACGGCGACCACTCGCCCGGCCCGGAAGGTCAGGGCCACAGGCTCGTCCAGCGGAATGTCGCCTATGCTCAGGTCGATGACTGCCTTTCCTTCGGCGCTCGTCTCCAGTGGCGCCACGAACGCTTCCCCGGCGGGCAAGTTGCCGTAGGCGCCCGGGCTGCGCAGAACGCCCGGGTCCTGGTGGACGGGGCGCCCCGCTATGCTGAAAGTCAGATCGGTTCCGGCCTCTGTGACCAGCCGTACCCGACTCGCCCGAGCCAGCCGGGCCGCCATCGCCGCCGTCGCCTCGGCAATGGCCAGGCAGTGGAACGCCAGGTCCTCCTCAACCACCCCCAGGTCGATGCAGGCACCGGCGGCCCACCGGCCCCGGCCCGCCGACCGAAATGCGGCCAGCCCCGCCCGGAGCAGGGGCGACTCCCGCTGCAGGTCCAGCCCGGACATCAAAGAGATGATCACGTCGGCCTTGGAGACCTGGCGCATGAAGGCGGACGGCACGATGGCCAGGGCCGGGCCCGGGGCGGTCGGGGCGGCGCCGGTGACCGCTGGTACCACCCGGACCTCCGCCCGCCCCGCCCCCAGCGCCCGGGCAGCCGCGCAAAGAGCCTCGCCGGCCGCCCGGAGAGGCTCATCCACAATCGCGAGCACCCGTTCCCCCGGGCGCAGGCCCATGCCGTTTCGCAGCTGATTGACCGCCCACCTGGGGTTCACAGGCCACGGCCCCCTTATGCCTCCGGCTTGAACTTCACATCGGTCAGGCCCACGGTGTTGCCCAGCACAATCTGCTGGACCGTCTCGGCCGACACGTTGCCATTGAGCACCTCTTCGACCGGGTCCGTGGTGATGTAAACCGTGGTCGTGCCGAGCATGTAGTTCAGCACCGCATCGCCCGCGCCTTCGGGAATGGCGATGCCGGCACCCAGGTCGCCAGGCCACTCAAAGAGCAACACATGCACCTTGTGCCCGGGGTGATATCCCCAGCTATATGTATACTGGGTCGGCCGGGCCGCAATCACGCCCTTGATCAGCAGATCCAACTGCGGCACCCGGAAAAAGACCAGCTTCCGGCCATCCGGAGATGTGGCAGTAGCAGCCTCGGTCGGCATGTAAATCGTAGGTTCCACGGGCGCACTCCTCCAATCGAGCTTACAGCAAACGCCTGCGACGGCGGCGGCGGAAAAACACGACAACCAGCCCGACGAGCAGGGCTGCAAGCAGGAGCCACTGCCACCCGCCCAGACCAAAACCCGAACCGGCAGTAACGGCGGCAGCCGTCACCGCCACCGGCGCCGCCGCGACTGCCGCAGCAGCGGTCACCGGCACGCTGCCAACATCCTGGCCGCCAACCTGTACGGTCAGGCGCCCCACCACGGCATCTGCCGCAACGGGGGCCGACAGCTCATCCTGCAGCGTTAGCGTACGATCCGATCTGATCGAAGCACCAAGCGGCACGGCAGCCCACAGATCCTCAGCCGCCCGAATCGATACCTGATCGGCCGCACCAGGCAGCAGGGTCCGCCCCACCTCGTCGCCCTTTTGGACGACACGCCGGGTCTCGAAGTGACTGAAGCCGTAATCCAGCAACTTGATGCTCGACGTCCAGAGCAGGTTCTCGGCGCCCAGGATCACCGCAATCAGCTCCGTGTCACCCCGCTTGGCCGACGCGACGTTGGTCAGCAGCGCCTCTTCGGTGAAGCCATTCTTTACACCCGTGACGCCCACGTAATACCCAAGCAGTTGGTTCCGGCTGAACAGCTTCCGCGGCGGATTTTCCTTGAAGCCAGGAATTTCTTTCTCCTCAATCAGCACCAACCGGCGGAACTCCGGGTTCTGCATCGCATACCGGGCGATCAGCGCCAGGTCGTGCGCGGTCGTGTAATGCTCTGGATGGTGCAGGCCGTGGCTGTTGACAAAGTGCGTGTTCACTGCCCCGATCTCCCGGGCCTTGGCGTTCATCCACGCCGCAAACTGCTCTTCGGTCCCGGCCAGATGCTCCGCAATCGCCACTGCGGCGTCGTTTGCGCTCTCCAGCATCAAGGCGTACAGCAGGTTCTCCAGCGGCTGCTGCTCGCCCAAATCAAGATAGATCGTGGAACCGCCGGTATCGTATGGCTTCTGGCCGGCGGTGACCACGTCGGTCAGCTTCCCCCGCTCCAGCGCCAAAATCGCAGTCATGATCTTCGTGGTGCTGGCCATGGGCAGTTTTGTATCGCCTCCGTGGGCGTACAGCACCTGACCCGAGGCCATATCCATCAGTAAATAAGCGCGCGCCGGAATCACCGGCGGCTCATCAGCTGCAGATGCCGCCGCCGGCGCGATCAGCATCATCAAAAGAAGAACCAGTGCGATCAGCCGTCGCAAAGGCGCCCAACCCCCGTCGGTCAATAGAGTATGTACATAATATCGCTTGGACGGATGACTGTCGATGGCACCGGGCACCATAACTCGTGAACATAAGGGAACAAAGGATGGTGTCCATGATGGAGTACGAAGCCACGTTGGCCAACGGCCAGGTGCGGATTCACCTGCCGTTTGCGGTCGACCCGCAGCGGCTCTCGCGCCAACTGCTCCGTGAAGGATTCCCCCTGGCCCACGAGCTCCATACGACCGATACCCAGGGGTGGGGCCACGACTTCCAAGCCAACGGCTACTACCCTTACTGGGTCTACCCGGACCCCGAACACCCGGGCCGGTCGGTCTTCGCCTTCAATCCACAGCCTGAAGATGTGGTCGACAACGGCGGCGCCGATGAGCATGTCGAACTGGGCGAGCGTTCTGCCAGGGTCGTGCGACGGTGGGTCCCGGTGCTCGAACGGCTCAGGCAAGCGGAGAGACCGTCATGACATCCGGGCGCCGATGGGCCTACATCATCGGTGCGATTCTGGCAACGGCGCTGGTCCTGGTCTTTATGATTCCCCAGTCACGGCAGTGGCTGCCGCTGGGTCAGCCTGAGGCGCAAAATCAGAACCAGGGCCAGGCCGCCGCCACGGAGCCACCGCTGCCGCCCAAAGCAACGGTGGACTTCGGCGCCCAGCCCATCACACCGGTCATGGAGAACGGCGTGCCGACATACGACCTCGTGCTGAAGAAAGTGGCCTGGGATGTGGGCGGCGGAAACTGGAAGGCCGCCTACTCGGTCAACGGCATGGTGCCGGGCCCTGAACTGCGGGTCAGGGAAGGTGAGCTGACCCGCTTTCGGGTCAAAAACGAACTGGACGAATCGGCCAGCATTCACTGGCATGGCATGATTCTGCCTGCCACGCAGGACGGCGTCGCCCATCTGACGCAAGACCCGATCGATCCGGGCGACACCTTCGTGTACGAGTTCAAACCCGGGCCGCCCGGAACCCACATGTATCATTCACACTTCAACGGAGCCAAACAGGTCACACAGGGTCTCATGGGCGCCTTGATTGTCGAACCCAAGGACGCCAACCACCCGACCCATCCCAGCAAGTACGACAAGGACATCGTCCTGATCATCGGCGATACGGGACTGGGGCTGACCATGAGCGGCAAGAGTTTCCCCTACAACTTGCCGTTCAAGGTGAAGACGGGGCAGCGGGTTCTGCTCCGCATGATCAACCTGGGTGTCGGCAACCATCCCATGCACATGCACGGGCATGATTTCCGAGTCGTCGCCAAGGACGGCAACGCCATCGCCCAGCCCATGGTCTGGAACACGGTCGACATCGCCCCCGGCGAGACGTACGACGTGGCCTTTACGGCCGACAACCCGGGCTCGTGGCTCTTCCACTGCCACATTCTGCCGCACGCCGAAGGGCCGGACGGTATGTTTGGCCTGACGGCCCTGCTCGAATACGAAGGGTACGAGCCCGATCCCACCAGCACACACCGTCATCTGGCCCCCAGCGAAAAGCGTCTGCCCGGCGTGCCGGGCAAGCACGGTCACTAGCCCAGCGAGAAGGGCTTCACCTCACCGTTGTAGCCCAAAACGTAACCCAATCCCCAAATGACCGCGAGCAGCAAAATCATCCAGAATGCCACTTTGATCGCCGGATTCTGCTTCATCAAAGACTGCCCCCCATCGCATCCTGCACGGACGGCCGATTGGCCGTCCCTTTCCATTATGTCTCCGTAACGATTGTACGTCCGCAGGGAATTCACCCGCAACGGTGGCATACCCGGAAAGCGATGGTGGCATGGTAATGGGCGAAGCAGGATTCGCAGTCAGAGGAGGACCAGTCCGATGGGCAAACGCGTTCTCGCATCCCTTATTGTGCTCATGATGCTGATGGTCGTCCTGCCCTGGACGGCATCGGCCCAGCAGCCGACCCTGCGCTGGGGTTCCCGGGGCCCGTCCGTTACCCTGGCCCAGCGCAAACTGAGCGCCTGGGGCTACTACAAGGGCGCCATCGACGGCGTATACGGCAGGAAAATGTACGGTGCGATCATTACGTTCCAGCGTCGGAACGGCCTGACCCCGGATGGTGTCGTCGGCCCCCGCACCTGGGCGGCGCTCGGGGAGCGGGGCACTACCGGTGGCGGCGGCGGGGGCGGTTCCAGGGCAGCTTCCCGCACGGACGATTCGGAACTGCTGGCAAGGGTGATCTCGGCCGAGGCCAAGGGAGAGCCCTACGAAGGG
>Ga0196970_1000814_pt1 | contig 28948 bp, 31 predicted proteins | sample S1v_513CmetaG_FD_148672 | JGI IMG/M metagenome (GOLD analysis project Ga0196970, IMG submission 148672) | Soil microbial communities from Anza Borrego desert, Southern California, United States - S1+v_5-13C | ecosystem: Environmental > Terrestrial > Soil > Desert | place: USA: California... | reverse complement strand
CGGTGTAGCGGCGCAGGTGGCAGGCGCCGCGGTTGGAGGTGGCGTAGGTCAGGCCCATGCCCTGGATGCCACGCGAGTCGTAGGCCGGGAACTCCTGGCCCTTGACGCCCATGTGGAACTCCGGATGGCCGTACTTCTCGCACAGCCGCTTGGAGCCGAGGCCGAGGTCGGCGCCGAAGCCCTCGGCCTTGCCGGTCAGCTCCGCCGCCTTCACCAGCGCCTCGGCCGAGCCAAAGCGGAACTCGATGCCGCCGGTCTCCTTGGTGGTGATGGCGCCGGTCTCGAACAGCTCCATCGCCGCCGACACGGTGGCGCCGAACGAGATCGGGTCGAAGCCCTGCTCGTTGCAGATGAAGTTGGCGTAGGTCAGCGCCTCCAGGTCATCGACCCCGGTGTTGGAGCCGAGCGCCCAGGCCGCCTCGTACTCCAGGCCGCCGGACGCGCCCCAGTACTCCGGCTTGTTGGAAACCGAGAAGTGCGTCTTGTCCATCTGCGAGATGCGGCCGCAGGCGATGGTGCAGCCGAAGCAGGCGGCGTTCTTCACCAGGTTCGGCTTGCCGTCGCTCGGCCGCTTCTCGGCCATGGCTTCGGCCGAGATGTTGCGGGCACCCTCGAACTGCACGTCGCGGTGGTTGCGCGTCGGCATGGCGCCGGTCTCGTTGATGACGTTCATCAGCACCTGGGTGCCGTACGTCGGCAGGCCCTGGCCGGTCACCGCGTTGCCGGACAGCACCGCCTTGCCGGCCTCCGCCGCCTTCAGGAAGGCCGGGAAGTCGCGCACCTTGACGCCCAGCGTGCCGCGCAGCGCGATGGCCTTGAGGTTCTTCGACCCCATCACGGTGCCCACGCCGGAGCGGCCGGCGGCGCGGTGCAGGTCGTTGACGACGCAGGCGTACTTGACGCCCCGCTCGCCGGCGAGGCCGATGGAGGACACGCGGATCTGCGGGTCCTGGTGCTTGGCCTTGATCGCCTCCTCGGTGTGCCAGACCGTGGTGCCCCACAGGTCGTCGGCGGGCAGCAGCTTCGCCTCGCCGTTCTCGACGTAGAGGTAGACCGGCGTCGGCGCCTTGCCCTCGACGATGATCATGTCCCAGCCGGCGTTCTTCAGCTCGTTGCCGAAAAAGCCGCCGGAATTCGAGCAGGCGATGGCGCCGGTCAGCGCCCCCTTGGTGATGACGGTGTAGCGCCCGCCGGTGGAGGCCATGGTGCCGGTCAGCGGCCCGGTGGCGTAGATGATCTTGTTGTCCGGCGACAGCGGATCGACCTTCGGGTCGATCTCCTCCACCAGGTACTTCGTGCCGAGCCCGCGGGAGCCCAGGTACTTCTGGGCCCAGTCCATGTTCAGCGGTTCGCTCTTGATCGTGCCGGCGGTCAGGTTGACGCGCAGGATCTTACCAGCCCATCCCATCGTCGTGCCCCCCTCAGTTCGCCGCGGCCGACGCGGTCCTGGACGCCCAGGCGCGCATCTTGTCGAGCCCGGTCCATTCCGCGTCCACATAGGTGATCGCCTGCGTCGGGCAGGCCGAGGCGCAGGCGGGCGAGCCCTGGCACAGGTCGCACTTCATGACCTTGCCGGAGGAGGCGTTGTAGTTGATGGTGCCGAACGGACAGGCGATGGTGCAGACCTTGCAGCCGACGCACAGCTCCGAAAGGACCTCCTTGGCCCCGGTCAGCGCGTTGACCTTGATGGCGTCCACCGGGCAGGCCTGCATGCACCACGCCTCGGCGCACTGCGTGCAGGTGTAGGGGACGAACCGCGCCTCGGCGTCGAAGGTGAAGACGCGGATCCGCGACTTGGAAGGATTGAAGACGCCTTCGTTCTCATACGAACAGGCCATCTCGCATTGCCGACACCCGGTGCATTTGCCGGGGTCGATGTTCAGCGAACGCTGCATCGGCGCACTCCTCGGACGGTGTGACCAGTACCCTGTGGGCGACCGATTTTTCCCGCGCGCCTCTGAGAGAACGCAAAACGGATGGTCGCCCTTATCAGTTGTTTGTAATGCAAAGCGTATACGCGCACGCGGGCTCCCGCAAGACCGGGACTGGCGCGGACGGATCATACTATCGGCCAATGGACGAGGGCGGTTTGCCCGTGGGGCGGACGCGCCCCAGATCAAGGCCATGGCACGGCCCGGGGCCTCCCGGAGCCGAACGCATTCCAGGGAGAAGAGACGCATGAGCACGCGACGGATGGCGGAGATGATCTCCGACATCAACCCGATGGGCACCGACGGGTTCGAGTTCATCGAGTACACCGCCCCCGATCCGACCCAGCTCGCCGCCCTGTTCGGGAAGATGGGCTTCCGCCCGGTGGCGCGGCACCGCTCCAAGAACGTGACGCTGTGGCGGCAGGGCGGCATCAACTTCATCGTCAACGCCGAGCCGGACAGCTACGCCCAGGCCTTCGCCAAGGTGCACGGCCCCAGCGTCTGCGCCATCGCGTTGCGCGTCGCCGACGCCGCGCACGCGCACAAGCGCGCGCTGTCGCTGGGCGCCAAACCGGGGCCGAGCACCGCCGGGCCGATGGAGCTGAACATCCCCTCCATCCAGGGGATCGGCGGCAGCCTGATCTATCTGGTCGACCGCTACGGCGACCGCAGCATCTACGACGTGGATTTCGAGTTCGACGAGGGCGAACCGGCCGAGCCGCCGGGCGTCGGCCTGCAGTGCATCGACCACCTGACGCACAACGTCCACAAGGGCCGCATGGAGGAGTGGGCGGACTTCTACACCAAGCTCTTCAACTTCCGGGAAATCCGCTACTTCGACATCGAGGGGAAGCTGACCGGCATCAAGTCGAAGGCGATGACCAGCCCGTGCGGCAAGATCCGCATCCCGATCAACGAATCCGCCGGCACCGGCGGCAAGGACCAGATCGAGGAGTACCTGGAGGCCTACCACGGCGAGGGCATCCAGCACGTGGCGCTGAGCACCGACGACGCCTACGCCACCGTCGAGGCGATGCGCGAACGCGCCAACGAGTTCATGCCGCCGCCGCCCGACACCTATTACGAGATGCTGGCCGAACGCCTGCCGAACCACGGCGAGGACATCGCGCGGCTGAAGCGGGACAATTTGCTGATCGACGGCTCGCCGGGCGGCGGGCTGCTGCTGCAGATCTTCACCAAGACGGTGATCGGCCCGATCTTCTTCGAGGTCATCCAGCGCAAGGGTGACGAGGGCTTCGGCGAAGGCAACTTCCGCGCGCTGTTCGAGAGCATCGAACGCGACCAGATCAAGCGCGGCGTGCTGAAGGAGGCGTAGAAGCGGTCCCTCTCCCCTCTCCCGCGAGGGGAGAGGGGCTTCTCTTTGCGCCGATTCGCCCCGCAACCAATGCGCGCCGGTGGACTCCTGCCCGTTATTGCGCCGCGGAATCGCTGGCGCTCTGCCCGTCCGGTCCCCATATGGCACCCACCGACCGCCTTCCGGCGCAGAACGCTGGTTATGCGGCTTTCCCGCACGCTATAGTCGGGCCGGGGGGAAACCCTCCGTCGCGAAGGTCCTGTGGAGCGCTCCGGTGAGCAGAACGGTAATAATTGTCGATGACAGCAAACTGTCCCGAATGCATTTGCGCGGCCTTGTTCTGCGCCATCGCCCGGACTGGACCGTGAAGGAAGCGGGAAGCGGCGACGAACTCTTCTCCGCCCTGGCGGAAGGTCCTATCCACATCGCCATAATCGACTACAACATGCCGGGCATGAACGGGCTGGAGGTGGCGGCCGAGCTGAAGCGCCGGCAGGGTGACGTGCACGTCGCCGTGGTCACCGCCAACGCCCAGGATTCCGTGGTCGCCGGCATCCGCGACCTGCACGCCGCCTTCCTGCCGAAGCCGGTGGACGAGGAGCAGGTGTCGCGCTTCCTGGCCTCCACGCTGCTGCCGCGCCGTCCCGGCGCCTCCGCGTAACCCCCCGCAGCGGACCCGGCATGGACACCCTGAACGACACCGAGCGCGACGCGCTGACCGAGCTGGGCAACATCGGCGTCGCCAAGGCGTCGGTGGCACTGGCCAAGCTGGTGGGCGGCGAGGTGGGGATGTCGGTGCCGGACGTCCGCATCATGCCGCGCGGCGCGGCGGCGCGCGGACTGGAGGACGCGTTCTCCGCGCAGCTGGTCGCGGTGTCCGAGTGCTTCGACGGCGCGCTCGCCGGGGCGGCGCTGCTGGTGTTTCCGGAGCGGCACTGCCACGAGCTGGTGCGCGCCGTGCTGCCGCCCGAGGTCGATGCCGCCGACCTTCCCGAGCTGGAGGGAGAGGCGCTGGCCGAGGTCGGCAACATCGTGCTGAACAACTGGCTGGCGGTGGTCGCCAACATGCTGGACGCCAAGCTGAACACCGCGCTGCCGACGGTGCTGCGCGGCGACGGCGCGGCGATCCTCGCCGGCTGCGGCGTGCCCGTCGGGGATGCGGCGCCGACCATCGTCTTCACCATCCGCTTCCACGTGCACGGCACGAACATCGCCGGGCAGATCCTCATCGCCATGGACGCCTCCGCCGAGGCGGCGCTGCGCGGGCGGATCGCCCACACCATAAAGAAGATCACCGGCTGAAGCCGGGCAGAGAGGATCGACCTTCCATGGCCCTCGTGAAGAAGACGCAGATCGCCAGGTCCGGTGCCGCCAAGACGCCGGTCATCGAGGACGTGGCCGGACAGGACGGCGCCACCGCCGACGCGCAGAAGCGCCGCGTGCGCGCCACCACCCGCCGCCGCAAGGCGGCCGAGGGCATCGCCGCGGCCTCCGCCCAGCTGGCCGGCGGCGTCGCCCAGGCGGCCGCCGCCGCGGAGGAGCTGCGCAAGGCGATGGAGCAGGTGGCGGCCAGCGCCGAGGAGGCGGCCTCCGCCACCCAGCAGTCGCAACGCGCCATCGACCGCTCGGCCGAGCACGTCGCCCGCGCCCGCGCCAGCGCCGAGGCGTCCATCACGCGGGTCGAGGCGCTGGAGACGCTGATCGGCGGGATCGCCGGCCGCATCCTCGGCTCGGTGGACGCCATCGTCCGCGCCGCCGAGCGCCAGGAGGGCGCGGTGGCGCTGGTCGAGCGGCTGGAGCGGCAGGCCGGGGAGATCGGCGAGATCGTCCAGGGCGTCGCCGCCATCGCCGACCAGACCAACCTGCTGGCGCTCAACGCCGCCATCGAGGCCGCGCGCGCCGGCGAGGCCGGCAAGGGCTTCGCCGTCGTCGCCGATGAGGTGCAGGCGCTGGCTGAGCGCTCGGAGCGCTGCACCCGCGACATCCAGGACCTCGTGGCGCAGATCCAGGCGGCGGTCGGCGCCATCGCACAGGGCATCGTCGGCACCGCCGCCGCCGCCAAGGCCGAGGTCGAACGCGGCCGGCAGGTCGCCGGGCAGCTGGAGCGGGTGCGCAGCGACATGGCCGCCGTCGCCCGCGGCAGCCAGGAGACGGTGAAGGCCGCCATCGAGGCCGAGCAGGCGGTGCGCGAGGCGCAGCGCGGCGCCGAGAACATCGCCGCCGCCGCCGAGGAGCAGTCCGCCGCCGCCGAGGAGGCGCAGAAGACCGTCGGCCAGCAGGCCGAGGCGCTGGGCCAGAGCGAGGCCGCCGCCTCCCAGCTGTCGGAGATCGCCGACGAACTGACCGCCAGCACCGACGTGCGCCGCAGCGCCGAGGAGGTGGCGTCGGCCGCCGAGGAACTGTCCGCCGCCATCGAGGAGATCAACCGCGCCGCCGCACAGATCACCATCGCCATCACCCAGATCGCCCGCGCCGCGGAATCGCAGTCGGCGGCGACGCAGCAGTCCTCCTCCGCCGTCACCGAGATCGAGGCGAGCGCCAAGCTGAGCGTCAACCGGGCCACCGACGCGCTGGAGCGCAGCCGCTCCATGGCCGCGCAGCTCGGCGAGATGCGGGAGTCGATCACCCGGCTGGCGGCCGGCGTGTCGCAGTCGGTCGATGCCGGGCGTAAGAGCGCCGAGCAGATCGGCGAGCTGGAGCTGGTCGCGCGGCGCATCGACAAGATCGTCGATGCCATCACCGTGATCGGCATCCAGACCAGCATGCTGGCGGTCACCGGCTCGGTCGAGGCGGCGCGCGCCGGGGAATTCGGGCGCGGCTTCAACGTCGTCGCCTCCGACATCCGCAACCTGGCGCAGGACGCCTCGGACAACGCCGACCGGGTGAAGGATCTGGTCAAGAGCATCCAGGACCAGGTGACCCGCGTGCGCCGCGACATCGAGGAGATCGCCGCGTCCTCGGCGATCGAGGCCACCCGGCACCAGGAGTTCGCCGCCAGCCTCGCCGCGGCGGCGGGCGAGCTGGGCAGCGTCATCACCGGCAACCAGGATATCCTGGCCAGCGCCGAGGAGATGATGAACGCCGTGCGCGAGACGCAGGCCGGCGTCGAGCAGATCGCCGCCGGCGCCGCCGAGGCCAACATGGCCGCCGGCGAGGCCGCCAAGGCGGCGCGCGAGCAGGCCAAGGGGGCGGAGGAGCTGGCCGCCGCCATCGAGGAGATCGCCATCATGGCCGACGAGCTGCAGGGCGCCGCGTGATGGCCACCCGCGCCCCGCGCAAGAAGGCCAGGGCGGCCCCCAACGCCGGAGGCGGCGGCGAGGCGGCGGCGGGCAGCGCCCGCTTCGTCACGCTGCGCGTTGGCGCCAGCGTGCTGGCGCTGGCGCTGCCCGAGGTGCGGGAGATCGTCCGGCGGCCGGAGATCGTCCGCATCCCCTTGAGCCCGCCCAGCCTGGAAGGGCTGGCGCGGCGGCACGGCGTGGTGCTGCCGGTGATCGGGCTGCGCAGCGTGCTCGGCCTGCCCGGCGCGGCGGCGGACAAGGACGCGCGCGTCGTGGTGGTCGGCCACCGGGGGCAGCCAGTCGGGCTGGCGGTCGACCGTGTCGAAGGCATCGTCACCGTTGCCGACACGCGCATCGACCGCGACGCCGGGGACGCCGGCGTCGATGCCGCGCTGCTGGCCGGCGTGATCCGCGACCCCAAGGGCGGGACCGTCGCCGCGATCCTCGACGCCGGGACGCTGGTCGAGCGGCAGTTCGCCGAACTGGCGCGGCCCGCCGCAGACCGCGCCGCGCCGCACGACGGCGTCGCCGCGGTCGCGGCCGAGGCCAGGGTGACGACCGTCGGGCTGGTCACCTTCACCGTCGCCGGGCAGGAGTTCGCGCTGCCGATCTCCGACGTCGAACGCATCGTGCCGCGCCCGGCCGAGGTGTCGCGCATGCCGAAGGCGCGCGCCCACCTTCTGGGCGTGATGGCGCTGGGCGATGGGGCGCTGGGCGACGGGCTGCTGCCGCTGGTGGGGCTGCGCGAGCTGTTCGGCCTCGGCAACACCGAGGCCGGTCAGGGCCGCGTCGTGGTGGCGCGGCTGGGCGACGGGGCGCCGGTCGGGCTGGCGGTGGACGGCGTGCGCGAGATCCTGCGCGTCGATCCGGCCCTGGTCGCCCCGGTCCCGGCCATCCTGGCCCGCGAGGCCGAGTTCGAGGACATCCAGTCCATCGTCCGCCTGGACGGGGGCAAGCGTCTGGTGTCGGTGCTGTCGGCGGAGCGCATGCTGGCGCACGCGGCCGAGGTGGCGGCGGCGCTGGAGGAGCACAGCGGAGGGGAAGCAGCCATGGCCGAGCGCGGCGCCCTGGGCACCGGCGAGCCGTTCGTCGTCTTCCGCCTGGGCGAGGCGGAGTACGGCCTGCCGGTCTCCGCCGTGCAGGAGATCCAGCGCCGGCCGAAGACGCTGTCGCCGCTGCCCAAGGCGCCGGAGTTCGTCGCCGGTCTGGTCAACCTGCGCGGCGCGGCGCTGCCGGTGGTGGACCTGCGCCGCATCCTGCGCCTGGGCGAGGTGGTGCTGGACGAGCGCCAGCGCGTCGTCGTCCTGGCGGTGCGCGAGTTCCGCGCCGGGCTGATCGTCGATTCCACCAGCGGCGTGCTGCGCATTCCCGCGGAGTCCATCGAGCCGGCGCCGGCCGTGACCGAGGCGCAGCGCCAGTTGATCGGCCGCGTCGCGTACATCGACGGGCAGAAGCGCATGGTGCTGCTGCTGGAGGTCGAGGCCCTGTTCGACATGGAGCACTTGGCAGCCCTCCTCGAAACCGCCTGAGGCCCTGGCCATGAAGGTGCTCGTGGTGGACGATTCGGCGCTGATGCGCCGCCAGCTCACCGACATCCTGTCGTCCGCCGGCATGCTGGTGGAAACCGCCCGCAACGGCGCCGAGGCGCTGGAGCTGGTGGCGCGCTTCCAGCCGGACGTGGTGACGCTCGACGTCACCATGCCGGAGATGGACGGCCTGTCCTGCCTGAAGCGCATCATGGCCGAGAACCCGCGCCCGGTGGTGATGATCTCCGCCCTCACGATGCCGGCGCCGAGACCAGCATGGAGGCGCTGCGCCTGGGCGCGGTGGAGGTGGTGCACAAGCAGGGCGTCGCCGGCGTCGGCCTGCGCCGCATGGCGGACGACCTGGTGCGCATCGTCCAGGGGGCGGCCGGCGCCAAGCTGCGCCGCGCGCACGGCCTGCGCGAGCGCTTGCAGCGCACCCGCGCCAGCATCGTCGGCGACCGCGAACTGCCGGCGCCCGCAGCCCCCCAGCCCGGCGAGCCGGTGGAGGCGCCGCCGCCCGACGCCGCCGGACCGGGCGTGGTGTTGATCGGCGTGTCCACCGGCGGACCCAGCACGCTGGAGGAGATCCTGCCGCAGCTGCCGGCGGACTTTCCCTGGCCGGTGGTGGTGGCGCAGCACATGCCGCCGACCTTCACCGCCACGCTGGCGCGGCGCCTCAACGACGTCTGCGCCCTGACGGTGGTCGAGGCGGCGCAGCCGACGGTCCTGGAACCCGGCATCGTCTGCATCGCCCGCGGCGGCGCCGACATGGTGCTGACGCGCCGCGCCGGCCGGCTGCTGGTGCAGCCGGTGCCGGCCGACCCGGCGCGGCCCTGGCACCCGAACGTCGACCGCCTGGTGGAGAGCGCGGTGCAGCACGTCGATGCATCGCGGCTGGTCGGCGTCCTGCTGACCGGGATGGGGGTGGACGGCGGCGCCTCGATGGCCGAGATGCACGCCCGCGGCGGCCGGACCATCGCGGAATCGGAAGCGAGCGCCGTGGTCTTCGGCATGCCCGCCGACCTGATCCGCCGTGGTGCCGCCGACGTGGTGCTGCCGGCCGAGCAGGTGGCGGGGCAGTTGGTGCGATGGCTGCGGCCGGTGGCTCGGAGCTAGTTCGTTTACTCGGCCGTCATCCCCGCGAAGGCGGGGATCCATAAGTCGCATGACATGCAGCTCTGGAAGTTATGGATCCCCGCCTTCGCGGGGATGACGGAAACAAGAGAGGGGTCGGGTTGCAATGGGACTGATCAAGGCCAAGAAGGACACCGGCGCCGCGCCGCCGCCCTCCGGCGACCCGCTGGAACTGCTGGAGAGCCGCGACCCCGCCGACCGCCGCCGCGCGGCGCACCAGCTCGCCTCCCGTCCGGGCGCCGCGGCGCCGCTGTGCGCCCGCCTCGCCCGCGAGGACGACCTGAGCGTGCGCGAGGCGATTCTCACCGCGCTGCTGCGCGGCCACCCGCCCGAGGCGGTGCCCGGCCTGCTGCCGTTCCTGGAGAGCGAGGACGCCGGCCTGCGCAACGCCGCCATCGAGACCTTGCAGCAGATGCCGCCCGACCTCGTGCTGCCGCACGTCGGCGCGCTGCTGGCGCACGAGGACTCCGACGTGCGCATCTTCACCGTGCAGCTCGTCGCCAAGCTGCCGCATCCCGAGCGCTTGGCGCGTCTCATCGCCGTGCTGGAGCACGAACCGCACGTCAACGTCTGCCTCGCCGCCGTGGAGGGCGTGGCCGAGGCCGGGCGGCCGGAGGCGCTGCCGGCGCTCGACCGGCTGAAGGCGCGCTTCCCGGACGACCCGGTCGTCGCCTTCTCGGTGGACGCGGCGCACCGCCGCTTCGCGCAGGGCTGAGCCGGTTGGCCCCGCGCGACGCCAAGGCGAAGAAGCCGTCCTCCGGCGCCACGCCGGAAGAGTACGAAGCGCTGTGCGACTTCCTGCGCCAGCGCACCGGCCTGTCGTTCGGGGAGAACAAGCGCTACTACGTCGAGCGCCGCGTGGTCGACCGCATGGCCGCGGTCGGCGCCACGGATTTCCGCGACTACCTGAACCTGCTGCGCTTCCAGGCCTCGGGGGAGGAGTTGCAGCTGCTCGTCAACCAGATGACGGTCAACGAGACGTACTTCTTCCGCGAGAAGTACCAGTTCGACTGCCTGGTGAGTTCGGTGCTGGACGAGATCGTGCGCGGCCGCAAGCCCGGCGACCGCATCCGCATCTGGTCGGCCGGCTGCTCGACCGGCGAGGAGCCGTACTCCATCGCCATCATGCTGCTGGAGTTCTGGAAGCGGGTGGACGAGTTCGAGATCGAGCTGCACGCTTCCGACATCGACAGCCGCGTCCTCGACGCCGCCCGCGCCGGGCTGTACGAGGAGCGCTCGCTGCAGTTCCTCCCGCCGCACCTCGTGTCGAAGTACTTCGCGCTGGAGGCGCCGGGCCGCTGGCGGATCATGCAGGACCTGCGCGATTCCATCGACTTCTCGCACATCAACCTGCGCGACCCCGAGCAGGTCGGGCGCTTCCGCAATCTCGATGTCATCTTCTGCCGGAACATGCTGATATATTTCGACGATCTCGGACGGCGCGAGGTCGCCGCGGGGTTCTGGGACGCGCTGGCGCCGGGCGGCTTCGTCTTCCTCGGCCACTCGGAGAGCATGGCCCGCATGTCGTCGCTGTACGTGCCGCGCCGCTTCCCGGAGGCGATCGTCTACCAGAAGGGCCAACAGGAGGGGAGGCAAGCATGACGGAGGCGACCCGCCGGGTCCTGGTGGTGGACGACGCCGTCACCGTGCGCGCCTACACGCGCCAGGTGCTGGAGGCCGACGGCTTCGCGGTGGAGGAGGCGGTCAACGGCATCGAGGGGCTGGAGCGCGCGCTGCTCAACCCGCCCGACCTGCTGGTGGTGGACGTCAACATGCCGAAGATGGACGGCTACGCCATGCTGCGCGCCGTGCGCCGCGAGGAGAGCCTGCGTGCCGTACCCGCCCTGATGGTCAGCACGGAGGCCAAGGAATCCGACCGCCAGAAGGCGCTGGCCTCCGGCGCCAACTGGTACCTCGTGAAGCCGGCGCGCCCCGACGCGCTGACCTTGTCGGCGCGCCTGCTGACCGGGCGCCCGGTGGCCGGGGGTGCGGCATGAGCGAGCTGTTCGACCAGTTCCTCATCGAATCGCGCGAGCTGCTGGACGGCATCGGCGCCGGGCTGCTGCGGCTGGAACGCAACCTGGAGGACAAGGCGGCGGTCAACGAGCTGTTCCGCGCCTTCCACACGCTGAAGGGCGGCACCGCGCTGTTCGACTGGCCGGCCTTCACCCACCTCGTGCACGCGGCGGAGGACCTGCTGGCCTCCGTGCGCTCCGGCGAGGTAGCGGCGACGGCGGACCTCATCGACCGGCTGTTCGCGGTGGCCGACCAGAGTTCGCGCTGGATCGACCACATCGCGGAGCACGGCGGCCTGCCCGCCGACGCCGGTGAACGGGCCCGCGTGCTGGAGGAACGCCTGCGCGCGGTGCCCGGCGATGCGGTTCCGGACGTCACGCTGCCGGACGCGTTCGGCTGGCTGCGCGACCTGTCGCGCGAGGAGCGGGAGGCGTTGCGCGCCGCCGGGCCGGCGCTGACCGCAATCGCCTACGATCCCGACCCGGAGTGCTTCTTCAACGGCGACGACCCTCTGGCGCTGTGCCGGCGCATCCCGCGCCTCGTGCTGCTGCGCGTCGAGGCGGCGGAGCCGCTGCCGGACCTCGCCGCGCTCGACCCCTACCGCTGCCTGCTGCGCATCCGCGCGATCAGCGCCGCGCCGGCCGGCGACGTGGCGCCGGCGTTCCGCACCGCGCCCGATCAGGTGCGAATCGCCCCGGTGCCTGCCGACCTCGTCGGCCCCGCCCCCGCGCCGCCGCCCGCCGCCCCGGCCCCGGGCGCCGCGACGATGGCCGAGGCGATCCTCGGCGAGCAGCGGCGCATCCTGGCGCTCGACGCGGCGCCGGGGGAGCTGGAGGGGCGGCTCGCCTCGGTGGAGCGGACGGCGGTGAACGTGCTGACGGCGCTGGGCCGTTCGGGCGAGGTGGCGGCGGTGCAGGCCGCCGCGGCCTCGGCGCGCGCGGTCGGGCGTCCGGGGCCGCTCGCCAACCATCTTGCCACGCTGCTGGCCGCGGTGGCCGCCGAGGCGACCGAGGCCAAGCTGAGCGAACCGGCCGAACCCCGCACCGCCCGCCGCGCGCTGCGCGTCGAGCCGGAGCGGGTGGACCGCCTGCTGTCCCTGGTCGGCGAGTTGGCGGTGGCGAAGAACCGCCTGCCGCCCCTGGTCCGGCAGGCCGAGGGCGACCGCGCGCTGGCGCGCACGCTGCGCGAGGTGACCGACACCATCGACGGGCTGTCCGACGAACTGCAGAACGCCGTGCTGCGGCTGCGCATGCTGCCGCTGGCGACGGTGCTGCAGCCGCTGCCGCGCATGGTGCGGGACCTCGCCCAGCGGCTCGGCAAGCGGATCGAGCTGCAGGTCGGCGGCGAGCGCACGGAGGCCGACAAGGACGTGCTGGACGTGCTGGGCGAGCCGCTGATCCACCTCGTCCGCAACGCGGTGGACCACGGCATCGAGGCGCCGGAGCGCCGCGCCGCCGCCGGCAAGCCGGAAGCCGGCACCATCCGCATCGACGCCCGCCAGGACAAGGACAGCGTCGTCATCGAGATCGCCGACGACGGCGGCGGCATCGACGCCGCGGCGGTGCGACGCAAGGCGGTGGAGAACGGCGTGATCGACGCCGACCGCGCCGCCGCGCTCTCCGACGCCGAGGCGCTGCCGCTGATCCTGCTGCCCGGCGTCAGCACCGCCCGGGCGGTGACCGACCTGTCCGGCCGCGGCGTCGGCATGGACGCGGTGCGCACGGCGGTGGAACTGGCCGGCGGGCGGGTGGAGATCGCGTCCGAGCTTGGGCAGGGCACGCGGGTGCGGCTGGTGCTGCCGCTGACCATGGTCATCACCCCGGTGATGGTGGTGGAGGCGGCGGAGGGCCTGTTCGGCATCCCCACCTCGGCGGTGGCCGAGGTGGCGAAGGTGCCGGCCGCGGACATCCAGCGGGTCAAGCACGCGGAGAGCGTGGTGCTGCGCGGCCAACTGATCCCGGTGTTCCGCCTGCGCCGGCTGCTGGCATTGCCGGACGGCGAGGGCGACGGGAAGACCGCCACCGTGCTGGTGCTGCGCCTCGACCGCGAGCCGGTCGGGCTGCTGGTGGACGGCATCCGCGACCGCTTGGACGCGGTGCTGAAGCCATTGTCGGGCGTGCTGGCGACGTTGCGCGGCTACAGCGGCACGGCGGAGCTGTCGGACGGCCGGTTGCTGCCGGTGATCAACCTCAGGGAGTTGCTGTGATGCCGATCCGCTACGACGGCGCGGTCGCGCGCTTCGAAGGGGCGTGCGGGGTGGAGGAGGCGCTTCCGCTCAGCGACTGGCTGCTGGCGACGCCAGACGTGCGGCTGGACCTGGGGGCTTGCACGGAGCTGCACACGGCGGTGCTGCAGGTGCTGATGGCGGCGCGGCGGCCGGTGGACGTCGCGCCGGAGGATGCGTTTTTGAAGCGGTGGCTTCCCTCTCCCCTCTGGGGAGAGGGTGGCCCGTAGGGCCGGGTGAGGGGGTTGGCGGGGGACTGGGGACGGACGCATCGCGGGACCCCCTCACCCTGACCCTCTCCCCAGAGGGGAGAGGGAAACAGGCGTCCTCTCAAATCACGTTCAGCTCCCGCAGCGGCTTGCCCTCAGCCAGCCGCTCGTAGCGGAACGGCGTCAGGTCCAGCGTGCGGTATTCCCCGTACACGATCCGCTCCGCCAGCCCACGCCCGACGCCCGGCGCCTGTTGCAGGCCATGGCCGCTGAAGCCGTTGGAGAACAGCAGGTTGGTCACATCCGGGTGCGGGCCGACGATGGCGTTCTGGTCCACGTCGTTGTACTCGTAGTGCCCGGCCCAGGCGCCGGTCACCTTGATCGCCTCGAAGGCCGGCACGCGCTCGGCCAGCGCCGGCCACAGGACCTCGTCGAACAGGTCGTGCTCGACGGTGAGGTCCAGGGTGTCGGGGTCGCGGCCGGCCGGCGGCGGGGCGCCGCAGATGAAAGTCCTGCCCTCCGGCCGGAACCACACGCCGGACGGGTCGATGACCAGCGGGCAGCCGGGCAGCTCCTGCTTGCAGTCGAAGACGAAGACGCAGCGCTTGCGCGCCGACACCGGCAGCTCCACCCCGGCCAGCGCCGCCACCGAGCGCGCCCGCGGCCCGCCGGCGTTCACCACCACCCCGCACTCCAGCCGCGTGCCGTCGGCGAGGCTCACCGACGCGACGCGCCCGCCGCGCACCTCCATGCCCGCCGCCTCGCCGGTCAGGAAGGTGACGCCCAACGCCTTCGCCTTGCGGCGGAACGCCTGCATCAGGCCGTAGCCGTCGAACCAGCCCTCGCTCTCCTCCAGGCCCAGCGAGCCGAGGACGATCCCCTCCGTGCTCAGCCACGGGAAGCGGGCGGCCAGCTCGTCCGGCGTCAGCAGCGCCACCGACACGTCGCAGGCGCGCTGGATCGCGTGGTTCTGCCGCAGGATCGGCTCGCCCGCCGGGGTGGCGAGATAGAGATAGCCGGGGGTGCGCAGGCCGAGGTCGACGGCGTCGCCGTCCACCGACAGGTGCGTGGAGACGCTGCGCAGGAACTCCAACCCGAAGCGCGACAGCGCGATGTTGGCGGGCGTCGAGAACTGCTGGCGGATCGAGCTGGCCGACAGCGCCGAGCTGGCCGTCGCGTAGGACGGGTCGCGCTCGACCACCGCGACGCTGCCGCCGAAGCCGGGGTCGTTGGCCAGGAAATAGGCGGTGGCGCACCCCATCACGCCGCCGCCGACGATCACCACGTCGAAGCGCTGAGTCATGTCTCGGAATCCTCCTGGCCCCATCGGGCCAGAGCGGGAGCGTGGCGTCAACTACTCCGCGTCGGGCTGGCGCTCGGGTGCGGCATCCGCAAACGCCGGCAGCGCGCGCGCCGCGGCGGCGATGCGCACGATGGTCGGGTAGGGCGTCAGGTCGCAGTCGAAGCGCTCGGCGTTCGACACCTGCGGCACCAGGAAGACGTCGGCCAGCGTCGGCTGGTCGCCGTGGCAGAAGCGGCCGGTGCGCGGGTCGCTGGCCAGCATCGCCTCCAGCGCCGCGAAGCCCTCGGCGATCCAGTGGCGGTACCAGGTGTTGCGCGCCTCCTCGTCGAGGCCCAGCGCCTTGCCCAGGTGCTTGAGGACGCGCAGGTTGTTCAGCGGGTGGATGTCGCAGGCGATGGCCAGCGCGATGGCCCGCACCCGCGCGCGGTCGGCCGGATCGCCGGGCAGCAGGGCGGGGTGGGGGTGCACCTCCTCCAGGTACTCAACGATGGCCAGCGACTGGGTGAGCAGCGCGCCGTCGTCGGTCTCCAGGGCGGGCACGAACTTCTGCGGGTTGAGCGCGGCGTAGGCCGCTGCCTGCTGCTCGCCCTTGCGCAGGTGGACGAAGGCGTGCTCGGGCGCCAGCCCCTTGAGGTTCACCGCGATGCGCACCCGGTAGGCGGCGGAGGAGCGGAAGTAGCCGTACAGCTTCATGGGGCACCACGCATCAGGGAGGGCAGCAGCAGGGAGATCGTCGGGAACAGGACCAGCAGGGCGATGCGCACGAAATCCGACACCAGGAACGGCATGATGCCGCGGAAGATGGTCTGCAGGTCCACGTCCGGCAGCACGCCGCGCAGCACGAAGACGTTCATGCCGACCGGCGGGGTGATCAGGCTGATTTCCGTCATCACCACGACGATGATGCAGAACCAGATCAGGATCATGTCCGGATCCATGCCGAAGTCCAGCTCGATCATGATCGGGTAGAAGATCGGCACCGTCAGCAGGATCATCGAGATGCTCTCGATCAGGCAGCCCAGCACCAGATAGATCAGGATGATCGCCAGCACGACGGCGAGCGGCGGCACGTTCAGCCCGGTCACCCAGTCCTTCAGCGCGTCGGCGAAGCCGGCGAAGGTGACGAAGTTGGCGAACAGCGTGGCACCGATGATGATGACGAACAGCATGGCGGTGGTCCGCGCGCTGTCCACCAGCAGGTCGATCAGCACCGGCACGGTCAGCCGGCCGCGCGCCAACGCCATCAGGAAGGCGGCGAAGGCGCCGACTCCCGCCGCCTCGGTCGGGGTGAAGAACCCGCCGTAGATGCCGCCCATGATCAGCGCGAACAGCGCCAGCATGCCGGCCACGCCCTTCAGCGCCATCAGCCGCTCGCGCCACGGCATGCGCTCGCCGGGCGGCCCCAGCTCGGGGCGCAGCCACGTCGTCACCGCGATGGCGGCGAGGTACAGCGCGATGCCCAGGAGGCCCGGCAGGATGCCGGCCATGAACAGCTTGCCGATGTCGGCCTGGGTGAGGATGCCGTAGATCACCATGATGACGCTGGGCGGGATCAGGATGCCCAGCGTGCCGCCGGCGGCGATGGACCCGGTCGCCAGCGTGTCGTGGTAGCCGAACCGGCGCATCGGCGGCATGGCGACCTTCGACATGGTCGCCGCGGTGGCGAGCGAGGAGCCACATACCGCCGCGAAGCCGCCGCACGCCACCACCGATGCCATGGCCAGCCCGCCGCGCCGGTGGCCGAGGAAGGCGTAGGCCGCCGTGTACAGCTCGTTCGAGATGCCGGCGCGCGTCACCAGGTTGCCCATCAGGATGAACAGCGGCAGCACCGACAGCGTGTAGGAGAATCCGCCCTCGAACGTGCTCTGCCCCAGCATGGCGAAGGCCGGCCCCCAGTCCACCATCAGCGCGAAGCCGACGGTGCCGACCAGCGCCATGGCGAAGCCGATGGGCATGCGCAGGAAGATCAGCCCGAACAGGACGCCGAAACCGACCAGGGATTCGGTCATGGGCGCCGCCCGGACAGGTCGTTGACCGCCAGCGTCATCTGCATCAGCGCCGCGATGCCGGTCGTCACCGCCATCAGGTAGGCCACCGGCGCCAGCGGGAAGCGCAGCACGTTGGTGTGGCTGCCGTCCTGCCCCAGCCGGATGCCGCGCCCCCACAGCTGCCACGCCAGGAACGCCAGCACCACGGCGCTGAGCACGCCCATCACGCCCTTCAGCAGCCGCACGGCGCGGCGCGAGGCCACCATGTCGACGAGGTCCACCGCCACGTGCTCCTCGCGTTCGGTGGTCAGCGGCAGGCCGACGAAGATCAGCGCGGCCAGCAGCAGCGAGGTCAGCTCGTACGACCCCGGCACGCCGACGCCCAGGAAATCGCGGCCCAGCACGTCGGCGGTGGTCATTGCCGCCATGCCGAACAGCAGCACCGCGGCCAGCACGCCCAGCGAGCGGGTCAGCAGGCCGATGGGGGAGGGAGCGGCCGCGCCCCGCTCGCGTTCGTCCGGCACCGCCACGGTCATGACGGCAGCGTGACGCCGGTGGCGGCGCGGATCTCCGCCAGCGCTGCCTTGCCGTCGATGCCGCGCTTCTCCTGCGCCTCCTTGGCCCAGGCCTCCTCCAGCAGCTTGGCGTTGTCGGCGATGGCCTTGACCAAGGCGGTGTCGGCGGCGGTGACCTGGATGCCGGCTGCCTTGATCTTCTCCAGCGCCGCGTTGTCGGCGTCGATCCACGCCTTGCCGACGCGCCGGGCGAACGCCTCGCCGGACAGCTTGGAGATCGCTTCCTTGTCGGCGTCGGGCAGGGCGTTCCACTTGCCTTCGTTCATCACGAAGAACCAGGAGGTGTTGTAGACGCCGCCCGGCACCGTGGTGGAGTACTTGAGATGGTCGGTCAGCTTGAAGGCGGTCAGCGCCTCCAGCGTGAAGGTGACGCCGTCGATGATCTGGTTCGACAGCATCTCGTACACCTCGGGTGAGGGCGCCAGCAGCGGCGTGACGCCCATGCGGCCCATCAGCTCGCTGGAATAGCCGCCGGGCACGCGGAACTTCAGCCCCTTGAGGTCGTCGGCCTTGAGGATCGGCCGCACCCGGTTGTGGATCACGCCGGGGCCGTGGCAGTAGACGCCCAGCGTGTGCACGCCCGCGTGCTCCTTCGCGCCCGCCAGCCGCTTCTGGAACTGCGTCCAGTAGGCCACCGACAGCTTGGCCGCGTCGTCGCCGAGGAACGAGAACTCGGCCAGCCGGCTCAGCAGGAAGCGGTCGCCGGGGGTGAAGCTGTGCAGGCCGTAGGTGATGTCGGCGACACCGTCGCGCGCCATGTCGAAGTGCGCCGGGGCGCCGCCCAGCGGCTTCGGCAGGATGCGCACCTTGACGCGCCCGTCGGTCGCCTTCGACACCTCGTCGGCCCACGGCTCGTAGGCGTTGACCACGATCGGGTGCTTGGGCGGCAGCCAGGACGACAGGGTGAAGGTGGTGGCCGCCTCGGCCCGGCGCGGCAGCAGCGCCGCCCCGAACGAGCCGAGCGCCGCCCCGGCGCCAAGGGCGCGCACGACCGTGCGGCGAGACACGCTGGTCCTCATCTCATTTCCCTCCCTGTGGGCCGCATCTTCTGGCGGCCTCACTTGGTTTCAGATGAAACCGTTGGAGAGGCGGTTGTCAAGTCGGACTGTTGGGTAGGCTGACCGGTTTCAGGCCGGGCGCAGGAAATGGTTGGCGTAGTCGCGTGCGGGGAAGCTCCGCTCGATGACATAGCCGGCCTCGCCGCACCAGGCGCGGAAGGCCTCGGTGCGGCTGCCTTCCACCTCGATGAAGATCAGCGGGCGCTGTTCGGACAGGATGCGCCGGGCGCCGGCCAGCACCTCCATCTCCATGCCCTCCACGTCGATCTTCAGGAAATCGACGGGGCCGTCGATCAGGTCGTCCAACGGCAGAACGGGAATGTCGCCGGTGCCCTGCAGCCGTTCCAGGACGAGATCGGCGCCTTTCGGCAGCGTCAGGCCCAGGCTGCCCGCCGTCGCGCCCACCGCCTTGCCCAGGCCGCGCGCGTCCGGGACGATCCCGTTGAGCGCGAGGTTCTCGGTCAGGCGGCGCACCGCCTGCGGGTTCGGTTCGACCGGAATCAGGCGGCTGGGGCGCAGAAAACGGCCGAAGTAGACGGCATGGTTGCCGATGTTGGCGCCCACGTCCACCACCGTCCCGCCGGACGGTACGCGCCCGCGCAGGAACTCCAACTCCGCCTGTTCGAAGAAGCGGCCGCTCACCAGGAACATGTCGAGCCCCAGGTTCCCCTCCGCGATGCGGAAGCGGAACCGCTCACCGTCGAGGGTGAACTCGGCCAGATCGCGCCCCTCCGCCCGGAATCGGGCGAACGCCAGGACCTGCCGAGCCAGCGGGAAAAGCCCGGTCGCGACGATCGGCTCCAGGAGCGCCAGCGCTTCGGCGTGGCGTTCCGCCCGGACGAGGGCGAGCGCCTGCGCGAACCGCTGCTGGGGGCTGTCGGACGGGGTGGACTGCATGGGGAACTCTAGGCCTGCGCGGCCGGGAGAATACGGGAGGCGGGCCGGCGAAAGCCAGCCGGCAGTGAGGTCAGTCCACCCCTTCCCCGCCCGGCGCCATCGCCTCGGCCTTGGCGTGCAGCTTGGAGAGCAGCGCGTCCAGTTGCCGGACCTCGTCCGCCGAGAGGGACTCCAGCACCTCGCGTTCCATGGCGCGGGCCAACGGGACGATCTGGCGGTAGACGCCCTGGCCCTTGCGCGACAGGGTCAGCACGTTCTGCCGCTGGTCCTGCGGGTTGTCCTTGCGGCTGACCAGCCCGCCGGCCACCAACCGAGCCACCGCGCGGCTGACCTTCGCCTTGTCCATCGCCGTGCGCGCGCAGATGTCCGCCGAGGAGGCCGGGGCGTAGCGCCCCAGCACCGCCATCACCCGCCATTCGGGGATCGACAGCCCGAAGGCGGCCTCGTAGCGGCGGGCGAACGCCTTGCTCACCAGGTTCGACACCACCGACAGGCGGTAGGGCAGGAAGCGGCCCAGCTCGAGGGCGTCGTCCCCGGATCCGACAGGATCGTCCGCGACGGGCTCATTGGTGATCTGCGCCATTGGGGACTTGCGAAAGGTTTCGTTTGAAACAATCCTACTGGCTGAGCATGAAGCGTCAAGCCCCGGCATAATCGGGCATGGGAGGGCAATCGTGAAGAGCTACATCCAATTCCCGCGCGTCGAGGGCAGCGCGTCGCGCCAGGCGCACGCCGACCTGCCGCCAGGCACCTTCGAGCGCGAGCTGGGCAAGGAGGGCTTCTTCGGCCCGGCCACCCACATGTACCACCGCCACCCGCCGACCGGGTGGACCAACTGGGACGGGCCGCTGAAGCCCCGCGCCTTCGACCTGACCAAGCTGAACGAGGAGCACCCCAGCCCGTGGGACGCCGGCCTGGTGCTGCACAACGCGCACCTGCGCATGCGGCTGTGGCGGGCGCCGCGGCGCATGGACCATCTGGCGCGCAACGGCGACGGCGACGAGCTGCTGTTCATCCACACCGGCCGCGGCGACCTGTTCTGCGACTACGGCCATTTGGAGGTCCGCGCCGGCGACTACGTCGTGCTGCCGCGCTCGACCATGTGGCGGATCGAGTGCGCGGAGCCGGTGACCGCCCTGCTGATCGAGGCGACCAATTCCACCTACCGGCTGCCGGAGAAGGGCATGCTCGGCCCGCACGCCATCTTCGACCCGGCGGTGCTGGACGTGCCGCGGCTCGACGATGCCTTCCGGGCGCAGCAGGACGAGGCCGAGTGGACGGTGCGCATCAAGCGCCGCAACGCCGTCACCACGGTGACCTATCCGTTCAACCCGCTGGACGCGGTGGGCTGGAAGGGCGACCTCAGCGTCGTGCGGGTCAACGTCGAGGACATCCGGCCGCTGATGAGCCACCGCTACCACCTGCCGCCCAGCGCGCACACGACCTGGGTGGCCGACCGCTTCGTCGTCTGCACCTTCGCGCCGCGCCCGTTCGAGAGCGATCCGGGGGCGCTGAAGGTGCCCTTCTATCACAACAACGACGATTACGACGAAGTGCTGTTCTACCACGCCGGCGACTTCTTCTCGCGCGACAACATCCACCCCGGCATGGTGACCTTCCACCCCTGCGGCTTCACGCACGGCCCGCACCCCAAGGCGCTGACCAACGCCTTCACGCCCAAGAAGCCGGCCACCGACGAGTACGCCGTGATGCTCGACGCCCGCGACGCGCTGGAGGTCGGCGAGGCGGCCGCCGGCGTCGAGTTCACGGGCTACGTGGACTCGTGGAAAACCCCCAAGGCGGCGGAGTGAGGCCATGAAGCTCGCGTCCCTGAAGGCCGGCGGCCGCGACGGCACGCTCGTCGTCGTCACCCGCGACCTGACCCGCGCCGTGGCGGTGCCGGAGATCGCCGAGACCCTGCAATCCGCGCTCGACCGCTGGTCGGAGACCGAACCGGCGCTGCGCATCATCGCCGAGCGGCTGGAAACCGGGCACGAGGACGGCGCGATCCCCTTCGACCCCGCGCAATGCGCCGCCCCGCTGCCGCGCGCCTACCAGTGGTGCGACGGCTCCGCCTACGTCAACCACGTGGAACTGGTGCGCAAGGCGCGCGGCGCCGAGATGCCGCCGAGCTTCTGGACCGACCCGCTGATGTACCAGGGCGGCTCGGACCGCTTCATCGGCCCGTGCGACCCGATCGAGGCGATCTCGGAGGACCACGGCATCGACCTGGAGGCCGAGATCGCCGTGGTCACCGACGACGTGCCGATGGCGGTGACGCCGGAGGAGGCCGGGCGGCACGTCAAGCTGCTGATGCTGGTGAACGACGTGTCCCTGCGCGGCCTGATCCCGGCGGAGCTGGCAAAGGGCTTCGGCTTCTTCCAGTCGAAGCCGGCCAGCAGCTTCTCCCCCGTGGCGGTGACGCCGGACGAGCTGGGTGACGCGTGGCGGGACCACAAGGTGCATCGGCCGTTGCTGTCCTGGATCAACGGCAAGGCGTTCGGCCGGCCCGAGGCCGGGGTGGACATGACCTTCGACTTCGCCCGCCTGATCGCCCACGCCGCGGCGACGCGGCACCTGGGGGCGGGGACGGTGATCGGCTCCGGCACCGTGTCCAACAAGCTGGACGGCGGGCCGGGCAAGCCCATCGGCGAGGGCGGCGTCGGCTACTCCTGCCTCGCCGAGGTGCGGACGGTCGAAACCATCCTGGAGGGCAAGCCGGCGACGCCGTTCCTGCGCTTCGGCGACCGGGTGCGCATCGAGATGACGGACGCGCAGGGGCGCAGCATCTTCGGCGCGATCGACCAGAACGTGGTGAAGTACGAGCCTCGAAAGCTCTGACTTTCTTTTTCATCATCCCCGCGAAGGCGGGGATCCATAACTCCCAAAATATGCGGTTGTGGAACTTATGGATCCCCGCCTTCGCGGGGATGACGGCCAAAAGAGTTCAAGATGTGGGAGAAACCATGGCCAAAGCCTTCGCATCCCAGGCCGACCTGGACGAGAAGCGCGAAACCTTCGCCGAGCTGGCGGACGGCGTGTACTGCCTGACCGCGGAGGGCGACCCGAACTCCGGCGTCATCGTCGGCGACGACGGCGTGATGGTGATCGACGCCCGCGCCACCCCGGTCATGGCCGAGGACCTGATGCGCCACATCCGCACGGTCACCGACAAGCCGGTCAAGCATGTGATGCTGACCCACTACCACGCCGTCCGCGTGCTGGGCGCTTCGGGCTATCACGCGGACAACGTGATCGCCTCGGACGAAACCTACGCCCTGATCCAGGAGCGCGGCGCGCAGGACATGGCCTCGGAGATCCAGCGCTTCCCGCGCCTGTTCAAGGCCGTGGACACCATCCCCGGCCTGACCTGGCCGACCATCGTCTTCCACGACCGCATGGTGATGTGGATGGGCAAGCGCGAGGTGCACGTCATCCACGCCGGCCGGGGCCACACCAAGGGCGACACCGTGGTCTGGCTTCCCAAGGAGAAGGTGCTGTTCTCCGGCGACCTCGTGGAGTACGGCGCCACCCCCTACTGCGGCGACGCCTACTTCACCGACTGGCCGGGCACGCTGGACCGCCTCGCCACCTTCGGCGCGGAGAAGATGGTGCCCGGCCGCGGCGAGGCGCTGACCAACCCGGGACAGGTGCGGGACGGGCTGGCGCAGACCCGCGGCTTCCTCACCGACCTGACGGCGGTGGTGCGGGAGGGCGTCGCGGCCGGCCATGCGCTCCAGCAGGTCTACCGCACGGTGCTGGAGCGGCTGGAGCCGAAATACGGCCACTGGGTGATCTTCCAGCACTGCATGCCGTTCAACGTCACCCGCTGCTTCGACGAGATGAGCGGCGTCACCGACCCGCGCATCTGGACCGCGGAGCGCGACATCCAGATGTGGAAGGACCTGAACGGCTGAGGGGTGGGCGGATCATTGGTGGCATGAGGCGCAATGCCGCACGGGGTGCTGCACGGGGCGCGGGTATATGCTGCGCCGGGGACCGACAGGAGGAGAGGCCCGCGTGGACCAGATCGAGCAGCGCGCGCTGAACATGCCGCGCATGATGCGCCGCCTCGGCGTCGACAGCGAGGCGGCGTACGGCTGCGGCCTGGGCCTGATGATCGCCCGGGCGGCGCGGCGGTGCAGCCAGTGCCGCACCGTCGAAACCTGCACCGCGTGGCTGGCCCGCCCGGCCGCCGACGCCGCGCACCGCGACTTCTGCCCGAACGCCGCGCTGTTCGAGCGGCTGGCGGGGTAACCTCAGCCCACCTCGCGCTTGAGGGCGTCGCGCGCCTCGGTGGACAGCACCGGCAGGCCGTTGCGCGCCTCCAGCACGTGCACGTCCGACGCGTTGAGCGTCTTCAGCGCGAAGCCCGTCACCTTCGGCGGCGTGCCGTCGAAGATCCCCGGCTTGGCGTCGTACACCGGCGCGAAGGTGCAGCCCGCCAGCATGGCGCGCAGCATCAGCCCTTCGTCCGAGCCGCCGCCGCCCGCCGCCCCGCCCGGCGTGCCGAAGACCAGCCGCTCCGCCTCGTCGTCGCTGAGCAGGCCGCGCTCGTTCAGCACGTCCACCATGGCGGTCGAAACCACCACCGGCGTCGCCTTGCCCTTCCAGTAGAAGCGCCCGTCGTCCCAGCCCACGTCCAGCGAGCGGAAGATGACGTGCGGCTCGCGGCCACCGATGGTGCCGGCGACGACGTAGTTCAGGCGGACCAACCCGTTCCAGGCGTCCGCCGGTGCCAGGATGCACGAAACCGCGTTGCGCGTGATGCGCAGGTAGGTGTCGTTGACGCCCGAAGGCTCGAATTCGAAGAGCATGCCGGTCAGCCTCCGCCGCACTCGAAAGGACCCGTTCGGAAGACTCAGGTGGCGCGGGATCGCCACCCAGCAATGTCTTCATGCGGGTGAACCACTTTTGATGATGCTCGTCCGGATAAGCCTCGCCGGATCGCCGGACATGGGACATATAAACAGCAGCGAAACGCAGAAGGCCCACATGACCGAGCAGGAAAGCGATAGCCGGAGCGGCGGACCCGACCTGCGTCATCCCTGGCGTTGGGCGTACCTCGGCGTCGGCTACGCGGCGCTGGGGCTGGCGGCGGCCGGCGTGGTGCTGCCGCTGCTGCCGACCACGCCGTTCCTGCTGGTCGCCGCCTGGGCCTTCGCCAAGGGCAGCCCGCGGCTGGAGGCGTGGCTGTACCGCCACCCGCGCTTCGGCCCGTTCCTGATCGACTGGCGCGACCGCCGCGCCATCCCCCGGCGCGCCAAGGCGGCGGCGGTGGCGGGCATGGCCGGCAGCTGGTGTCTGGTGGCCTACGGGGCGGAGCGGCCGACGGTGCCGGTGATCGCCGGCGTCGTCATGGCGGCGGTCGCGCTCTATGTCGTCACCCGGCCGACACCCGAACGATCCTCCGCGGAATAGGGTCTTTCCTGGAACGATTCTTGCGCGCGGCACCGTGACGCAGCGTGGCACGCTTTGGTCACGCCAGTTTTGTACGCTACCGTGCTGTGGTTCGGTGGGGCGCCCGCCGGACGGCCGGGGCAAGATCAGCACAAGAACGGGAGAGACCCCGGTCTCGGGCGCCCACCCATCGGACCCCTGGGGAGGACACGCCATGACGCACGGCGACCACGCGGCCACGCTGGCCGAGTTGCTGGACGATCCCATCATCGACATCCTTCTGCACGGCGACGGCCTGAGCCGCGACGACCTCACCTCGCTGATCGAGGACGTGCGCCACAAGCTGCACCACGACCCCGGCGCGCCGGAGGGGTGATCTCGCCCCGGCCGGCAGGGTCTGATTGACAGAGGGGGGCGGGCTTCGGCACAACGGGCGCCTTCACGCCCGGCCGGAGAGTGCCATGCCGACACCCGAGACCGCCCCCGTCACGCCCCTGTTCGACGCCCCGACCATCGCCCGCCGCATCGACGGGATGGCCGCGGAGATCGCCGCCGCCATGCCCGGCGACGTGACGGTCATGGTGCTGCTGAAGGGCAGCTTCGTCTTCGCCGCCGACCTCGTGCGGGCGCTGGGCCGCGCCGGCATGACGCCGCAGGTGGATTTCCTGCGCCTCGCCAGCTACGGCGCGGGCAAGGAAAGCTCGGGCATCGTGCGCATCATCGGCGACGTGCCGGAGGGCCTGGCCGGGCGCCGCATCCTGCTGGTGGACGACATCGCGGATTCCGGCCGCTCGCTGGACGCCGCCGTGCGCCTGATGGAGGAGGCCGGCGCCGCCGAGGTGCGCATCTGCGCGCTGCTGGACAAGCCGAGCCGCCGCGTGGTGCCGGTGCCGGTGGAGTTCGTCGGCTTCTCCGTGGACGACCTGTTCGTCGTCGGCTACGGCATCGACTACGCCGAGGGATACCGGTACCTGGACTATGTGGGTGCGGTCGGATGACGCGGAGGGCCAATGGGTCCCATTGGCGTGGCGGCATGGACGACGCTTGGCGGTTGAGTCATACTGAAGCTGTTCCGTCGTTGCGACGAAGCGAGGGCCGCCCCGCCGGCACCTGAGTATGACGACCACCGGCGCCCGCGCGGCTTCGCCCTCTTCCGTCCGGCGGAGGGTTCGAGCAAGGAGACCGCATCATGCGTCTGCCGCTTCAGGTGAGTTTCCGCAACCTGCACCCGTCCGAATTCCTGGAGGCCAAGATCCGCGAGAAGGCCGCGAAGCTCGAGAAGGTCTTCGACGGCATCACCCGCTGCGACGTGGTGGTCGAACGGCCGCACCACGACCAGCGCAAGGGCTGGATGTACCATGTCCGCATCGACCTGACGGTGCCCGGCGGCCGCATCGCGGTGCGCGGCGACGACAGCCACGCCCACACCGACCCGCGCGCCGCCATCCGCGACGCCTTCGACGCCGCGCAGCGGCAGCTCAGCGACTGGATCGCCCGCAAGCGTGAAGTCGAGGCGCTGGAAGCCGCGGATTGAGTGTTCTCAATCCCTCCCCCGCCTCCGGCGGGGGAGGGACTTGAATGCTCCACTTGACCACCGTCAACCCTGGCCGGCCCGACCTGTGGCAGAGTACGGCCGTTCCGCCGTAATCCCGCCCGGAGGTCCCGACCGTTGCCCGTTGCGGTGCTGCTCCCCATCGGCCTGAGCATCATCATGTTCACCGTCGGGCTCCGCCTGACCGTGGCCGATTTCGTGCGTCTGGCCGAGCAGCCGCGCGCCATGCTGGTCGGCCTCGGCAGCCAGCTCGTGCTGCTGCCGCTGCTGGCCCTGCTGATCCTGTCCGTGCATCCGCTGCGGCCGGAGTTCGCGGTGGGGCTGATGGTGCTGGCCGCCAGTCCCGGCGGCATCACCTCCAACCTGCTCACCCTGCTGGCCGGCGGCGACGTGGCGCTGGCGGTGTCGATCACCGCGGTGACCAACACCGTCTCCATCCTCACCCTGCCGCTGGTCACCGGGGCGGCGACGGCGCTGTTTCTCGGCACGCAGAGCGCGGTGTCGATCCCGGTGCTGCCGACCATCGGCGGCGTGCTGCTCACCACCGCGCTGCCGCTGGCCGCCGCCATGCTGCTGCGCCATGCCAAACCCCGTGTCGCCGACCGGGTGGACCGCGCGCTGCGGCGCGTCGCCGTGGCGATCTTCGCCGTCATCGTGCTGGGCGCGTTCTGGAGTCAGGCGCCGCAGATGGTCACGCACGGCGCCGAAGTCGGTCCGGCGGTGCTGGCGCTGAACGCCGGCAGCATGGCGCTGGCCTACCTGTGGGCGCGGCTGATGCGCCTGGACGACGCCCGCGCCACCGCCATCGTGCTGGAGTGCGGCTTGCAGAACGCCGCGATGGCGATCACGGTGTGTGCGGTGCTGCTGGGCAATCCGGTCATGGTCGTGCCGGCCATCCTGTACGCCCTGGTCATGAACGTCACCGCGGTGGGCGTCGTGCTCGCCCGCCGCCGTCTGAGGGAACCCCTATGCGTGCCTTCCTCGCCCTGATCGTGCTGCTGGCCGGCCTGTCGCCGGCCTTCGCGCCAGCGCAGACGACCGACCTCAGCCCCCGCTTCGCGCTGACCGACCACACCGGCCGCGCGGTGACGCAGGCCGACTTCGCCGGCCGCTTCCTGCTGCTGACCTTCGGCTACACCGCCTGCCCGGACGTCTGCCCGACCGGCCTGCAGACCATGGCGGCGACGCTGGACGCGCTGGGGCCGGAGGCCGACAAGGTGCAGGCCGCCTTCGTCACCGTCGATCCGCAGCGCGACACGGCGGCCCAGCTTTCCGGCTACGTGGCGCTGTTCCACAAGCACCTGATCGGCCTGACCGGCGACGAGCCGGCGATCGCCGACCTCGCCAAGCAGATGCGCGTGAAGTACGCCAAGGTGATCGTGCGGCCGGAGGACCCCGACTCCTACGCCATGGACCACACCGCGTCCTTCTTCCTGATCGGGCCGGACGGCCGGCTGCTCGACCGCCTGTCGCACCGCATGACGCCGGAGAAGCTCGCCGAGAAGGTCGTCCAGCGCATCCGGGGCGGCGCATGAGCCAGGACCTGTCCACCAGCTTCGGGTTTCAGGCCGTCTCGCCGGACGAGCGGCGCGCCCGCGTGCGCCGCGTGTTCACCGCCGTCGCGCCGCGCTACGACCTGATGAACGACCTGATGAGCCTGGGCATCCATCGCCTGTGGAAGCGGAGCTTCGCCCGCATGGCGGCGCCGCAGGCCGGCGAAGTGATCGTCGACGTGGCCGGCGGCACCGGCGACGTCGCCCGCCTGCTCGCCGGGTCGGCGCGGCACGTGACGGTCTGCGACCCCAGCGTGCCGATGATGAGCGCCGGCCGCGCCCGCGGCTCCCAGGGCATCGGGTGGCTGGCCGGCGAGGCGGAGCACATCCCGCTGGCCGACGCCTCGGTGGATACGGTGACCATCGCCTTCGGCATCCGCAACGCCACCCATCTGGACCGCGCGCTGGCCGAGATGGCGCGCGTGCTGAAGCCCGGCGGGCGCCTGCTGTGCCTGGAGTTCTCGCGCCCGGTGGCGCCGCTGCGTCCGTTCTACACGGCGTTCTCCTACGCGGTGATCCCGGCGCTGGGCGCCCTGGTGGCGCGCAACCCCGAGGCCTACGTCTACCTCGTGGAATCGATCCGCCGCTTCCCGGACCAGGAGACCTTCAAGGGGATGTTCGAGGCCGCCGGGCTGGTGGACGTGCGCTACCGGAACCTGAGCTTCGGCATCGCGTGCATCCATGAAGGCGTGAAGCCGCGCTAAGGCTTCAGCGCCCGCGCCAGCAGTTCGTCCGCCTGCGCCCCGTCCCACTCCAGCGGCCCGACGACGCGCGCCACCTCGCGGCCCTGGCGGTCGAGGATCAGCGTGGTCGGCAGCGCCTTCGCCCCCAGCGCCTCGCTCAGCGTGCGGTCCTCGTCGAGGTAGCGGGGCAGGTGGGTGACGCCGGTGTCGGCGTAGAACTTGTCCACCGCCGGCCAGCCCTTGCGGTCCAGCGAAACCGGCACGACCTGCACGCCCTCCGCCCCGCGCCGGGCCTGCAGCGCGTCG
>Ga0196970_1000813_pt1 | contig 28954 bp, 27 predicted proteins | sample S1v_513CmetaG_FD_148672 | JGI IMG/M metagenome (GOLD analysis project Ga0196970, IMG submission 148672) | Soil microbial communities from Anza Borrego desert, Southern California, United States - S1+v_5-13C | ecosystem: Environmental > Terrestrial > Soil > Desert | place: USA: California... | reverse complement strand
GCAGGAATTTCAATCGCTATAAATGCGCCGCCAACAATCCATAGTTGTTCAAAGACCCGGACGGTCGGCAGTCATACGTCGCCGCTGTTGGATACATGTGGCGTAATGACTCCGAGGGAATGAGAGTATGGGCCGGGGAGAGGCGGCAGCTGGGATAGCGGGCAGCGGCGCAGAGGAGGGCGCTGCAATAGGTCAAACGGTCGGAAATCTTATAGACACCAGACTTCCTGGCTCTAACGGGCGCGTTAATTTCGGCTGGAATATTGGCAACAAGGCCGAATAGCTGAGAGGATCAAGCGTGGACGCTAAGGTGGTGATAGCGATAGGTGCGGCTTATGCCGGTATTTACTATTTGGCAGCGCGGCGTTTGTTGTTCGAGTTGAAGAATGTAGATCAGGAATACTTCAAGTACTTGGGAGCCAGAGGAGGCGTTGGGCAGAGCAATTCTTCGGCTGTGATAGCGATGATTCTTGACAGTAGCGTGCCGAAGGAGTTTTGGCCCAAGAGCTTCAAGCGTCAGCTTACTGCGGTACGTTCCATGCTCGCGCTGTCTCCATTTGCCCTGGCCGTTATTTTCTTCTTGCTCTAAGGCGAGGCAAATGGACGGAGGAAATCCTCTCCGTGAACGACACGGCCCGCGTCAGGGCCCGGAAGCTGCTCGTGAACTTAGGAAAGAGCGATGAAAGAGTCGGTGACTTTAGCCCCGCCCAATTCCCTGATACTTGTGATGAATCATTCGTTTGGTGAATTGCCGGAGGCCATGAACGGGCAATTGGTTGCCTTTACCGATTCGTGCATTGCGGTGGGTACTTTGTCCGAGGTCGATGGCCAAGCAGTCATCACCATGACGGATAGCTTGGAAGGAATCGAGCGAGGCGAAATAGTTTTCGATGGGTTCCTAAAAGTGCCGCAGTGCGAGGTGTCGGTATGCAGTGCGGCAAATGAGAAGTTGCTGACGATAAAGCTGTCAGCGTCAGAGGCCCACGTTCAAATCTTTGCTAACGATGCTTCCGAGCCAGATGAAATCGTTGTCTTCGTACGGGCTGGTTAGACCTGGATCAACATACCTTTATCGCGCACACGCTGCCCGAAGCAGCGCCCGGGTCTTGTCCAGGTTCTCGGCGCTGACGCGGTTGCCTTGCTTGTTGATGGAGCTGCCGCGTCGGGCGAAACCAAGACAAATTATGTCTACCGGCCTGCCGGCTCGAAAGTGGGCCACGTTGTCCATGTGGTGGTTCCTTCTTCGACGAAGGATGGCGATATCGTCAGATCCTTCATTGAAAATTTTCACCCGTGCAGAACCAGCGGCCCCAGCAGCGAGCCACACGAGACGCTTCACTAACCGGAGCCCCTGCCGCCCGAGCCAGAAGGAACCGCAAGGTGATCATTGCAAGCGACAGGTTTTATCCTGAGCGCCTCGATCGAGACTTCTCAAGGAGAAGTGATGAAAACGCTCATTGCCAGCTTTCCGGCACTTCTTGCGGTCCTGCTGCTTTCATGCGCTAAAAGTTCACCTGATGCGCAGGGCGCAGGGGCTTCGATGGAAGCGGAAGTTTTGCGTCAAGGCCCCTATATTTATTGCAATGTCTATTTGCAAGATGCTTGTTTTGGTATTGGCCAGGGCGATCAATTGGAGATGCAAGTTCCGGTTGATTTTTCACTCTACCGTGTGAGTCTGGCCGGCGGGGCGCGCGCGGAAATTTATTACGGAACGAATCCTGCGTTGCCGAAAGTCGTGAATGGAGAGGTGACGTGGCACTCTGAAAACGGAGAATTCAGGCGTTTTGATGAGGCTGACGCGTCGGGCGAGACCAAGACAAATTATGTCTACCGGCCTGCCGGCTCGAAAGTTGGCAACATTGTCCACGTGACGGTTTATTCTTCTACGGGGGATGGCGATATCGTTAAATCCTTCATTGAAAATTTTCGCCCGTGTAGAGCCAGCGGCCCCGGTCTGCAATGCTCAACTAGCAAATTGTTTGCGATAAACGAAAGCAGAAATTAGCCTCTTTGGCGCAAGCCCACCTCAGCTAGCTTGCCACTTCTGGCGATCCAGGCCACTGTCGGCTACCGGTAGTGGCCGGGAATGGCCCGGTGGATCTTGCGCAGGACCTGCGCCGGCTTCCAGCTTGGTTTGGGTTCTGGCGTGTATGGGTGAGGCGCTGAACGGGTAAGGCAGCGCGAACGGGTTGCCCTTCTATCAAGGTCGTTGCGCTCTGCCTGTCGGGGCTGAAGCCCCTCCTACAACGGCACGTACAGCACGTGTAGACAACGGCATCTGCAAGACCACGAGACGCTGTAGGAGCGGCTTCAGCCGCGACCGTCTCCATCCGACGCGGCGATCTACCCGGCAGGGCAACGGCACCCCCACATTCCCACAAGGGTCTTTGGTCATGCCCGCCAATCTGGCCGGCGGTGTCACTCCGTCACCCGGTATCGCTAAACTCGGGCCATCCCCTGGGCAGGACCGAGATACATGCTTTCCCGATTCCGCGCGGGCGTGGCAGCCGCAAGCCTCGCTTCCCTGGCCGTGTCCCTGGCCGGCTGCGACCGCGCCGCACACCAGGTCGCCACCACCGCACCGGTTCCGGTGACGGTGCAGACCGTCGCGCCGCAATCCTGGAACTCCACCGTCCAGTCCATCGCCACCGTCCGCGCCGAGGAGTCCGTCGCCCTCACCGCCGCCGTCAGCGATGTCGTGGACAAGGTCAATTTCGACAGCGGCGACGAAGTCCAGGCCGGCCAGCTCCTGCTGACCCTGCGCGGCAATGCCCAGCAGGCCGCCCTCAGCGCCGCCCAGGCCACCTACGAGGAAGCCGACCAGCTGCACCGGCGCCAGCAGGAATTGCTCGCCCAGCAACTGGTCGCCCGCTCCACCGTCGATACCCAGCGCGCCCTGCGCGACGCCGCCCTGGCTCGCGTGCAGCAGATGCGTTCGGACATCAGGGACCGCGAAGTGCGCGCCCCCTTTGCTGGCGTCCTCGGCATCCGCCAGGTCAGCCCTGGCACCCTGGTCACCTCGACCACGGTGATCGCCACCCTCGACGCCATCGACCAGGTGCACGTCGATTTTCAGGTGCCCGAAGCCCAGCTCGCGCTCGTCCACATTGGCGACAAGGTCAACGGCGTGGCCGCCGCCTTTCCCGGCGAGCGCTTTGCAGGCGAAGTGTCGGCGATCGATTCGCGCGTGGACGAAGCCACCCGCGCGGTAACCGTGCGTGCCGACTTCGCCAATCCCGATCACCGCCTGCGCCCGGGCATGCTGCTCGACGTGCGCCTGTTCCAGCCCGCGCGCCAGGCGCTGGTCATTCCCGAGATCGCCGTGGTCCAGGTCGGGCGCGAATCCTTCGTGTACCGGGTCAAGGCCGACGACAGCGTGGAGCGCGTGGACGTGCGCACCGGTGAGCGCCGCGAAGGCAAGGTCGAAATCCTCGAAGGGCTCAAGGCCGGCGAGCGCATCGTCGTGGACGGCACCGGCAAGCTGCGCCCGGGCCTGAAGATCCGCGCATCGGGGCCGGTGCCCGCGCGCGCGCAGGCCGCGCGATGAAACTCTCCGACCTGTCCATCACCCGCCCGGTGCTGGCGGTGGTGATGAGCCTGCTGCTGGTGGTGCTGGGGGTGATGTCCTTCACCCGCCTTACCTTGCGCGAGCTGCCGGCAATCGACCCGCCCATCGTCTCGGTGGACGTGGAGTACACCGGTGCCTCGGCCGCCGTGGTCGAAAGCCGCATCACCCAGGTCCTGGAAGACGCGCTGGCCGGCATCGAGGGCATCGAGACCATCGAGGCGCGCAGCCGCAACGGCAGTTCGGACATCAGCATCGAGTTCGTGCAGACCCGCGACGTGGAGGCTGCCGCCAACGACGTGCGCGATGCGGTCAGCCGCGTCGCCGACCGCATGCCGGACCAGGCACGGCCGCCGGAGATATCCAAGGTCGAGGCCGACGGCGACCCGATCCTGTGGCTCAACATGAGCTCCAGCACAATGGACACGCTGCAGCTGTCCGACTACGCCGAGCGCTACGTGGTCGACCGCTTCTCCAGCCTGGATGGCGTGGCCCAGGTGCGCATCGGCGGTCGCCAGCGCTACGCCATGCGCATCTGGCTGGATCGCGACCAGATGGCCGCGCGCGGCTTGACCGTCAGTGACGTGGAAGCGGCACTGGAAAACGAGAACGTCGAGCTGCCCGCCGGCAGCATCGAATCGGCGCAGCGCGACTTCACCCTGCGCGTGGAGCGCAGCTACCTCAAGCCCGAAGACTTCGCCAAGCTGCCGTTGAGCAAGGGCGCGGATGGCTACGTGGTACGCCTGGGCGACATCGGCAAGGTCGAACTGACCTCGGCCGAACGCCGGGCGTATTACCAGAGCAACGGCGCACCCAACGTCGGCCTGGGCATCGTGCGCAACTCCACCGCCAACGCGCTGGACGTGGCGCGCGCGGCGCGCGCCGAGGCCGAGCGAATCCAGAAGTCGCTGCCGGCCGGCACCAACATCTTCGTGGCCTTCGACTCGACCACCTTCATCGACGCCGCGGTCGAGCGCGTGTACCACACGCTGGTCGAGGCGGTGGTGCTGGTGCTGGTGGTGATCTGGCTGTTCCTCGGCAGCGCCCGCGCCGCGCTGATTCCGGCGGTGACGGTGCCCGTGTGCCTGGTGGCCGCGTTCATCGCGCTATACGCCTTCGATTTCTCGATCAACCTGCTGACCCTGCTGGCGCTGGTGCTGTGTATCGGCCTGGTGGTGGACGATGCCATCGTCGTGGTGGAGAACATTCAGCGCCGCATCGACCTGGGCGAACCGCCCCTGGTCGCGGCGCGGCGCGGTACCGCGCAGGTGGCCTTCGCGGTGATCGCGACCACCGCGGTGCTGGTGGCGGTGTTCCTGCCGGTGGGCTTCCTGGAGGGCAACACCGGGCGGCTGTTCCGCGAGCTGGCGGTGGCGTTGGCGGCCGCGGTCGCCATTTCCGCCTTCGTCGCGCTGACCCTGACGCCGATGATGTCGTCCAAGCTGCTCAAGGCGCACGACAAGATGCGCCCGAACCGCTTCCACCACTGGTTCAATGGCCGCATGGAGCGGCTGAGCCTGGGCTACCGGCGCTCGCTGGAGCGCAGCGTGGACCGCAGCTGGGTCTTCGGCGCGGTGATGCTGCTGGCGTTCGTGCTCAGTGCCTGGCTGGCCACGCGCATTCCGTCGGAACTGGCGCCGGCCGAGGACCGCGGCAACTTCCAGATCATGATCGACGGCCCGGAAGGCGCCGGTTTCGATTACACCGTGGGGCAGATGCATCAGGTCGAGGCGATCCTGGCGCCGTACATCGGGCCGGACAACGCCATCGTGCGCGCCAACCCGCGCGTGCCCGGCGGCTTTGGCAGCAGCGAGGAAATGCATACCGGCCGGGTCAGCGTGTTCCTGCAGGACTGGCACAAGCGCGAGCAGCCGACCGTGGCGCTGGCCGATGAAATCCAGAAGAAGCTGGCGGTGCTCACCGGCGTGCGTGCGCGCACCCAGGTCAGCGGCGGGCTGGTGCGCAGCCGCGGGCAGCCGTTCCAGATGGTGCTCGGCGGCCCGGACTACGAGGAACTGGCGCAGTGGCGTGACCGCATGCTGCAGCGGATGGAACAGAACCCCGGCCTGGTCGGCGTGGACTCGGACTACAAGGAAACCCGGCCGCAGATGCGGGTCAACATCGACCGCCTGCGTGCGGCCGACCTGGGCGTGCCGGTGACCGAAATCGGCGGCGCGCTGGAAACGATGATGGGCTCGCGCCGCGTCACCACCTTCGTCGACAACGGCGAGGAATACGACGTGATGCTGCAGTCCGGGCGCCAGGGCCGGATGTCGCCGGAAGACCTGGCGGCGATCCGCGTGCGCGCGGCCAGCGGCGAACTGATTCCGCTGTCCAACCTGGTCACGCTGAGCGAGGTGGCCGAGGCCGGCACGCTCAACCGCTTCAACCGGCTGCGCTCGGTGACGCTCAGTGCGAGCCTGGCGCCGGGCTACAGCCTGGGCGAGGCGATCGCCTGGACGCAGCGGGTGGCCGACGAGGAACTGCCGGAATACGCGCAGGTCGACTGGAAGGGCGAGTCGCGCGAGTACCAGAAGTCGGGCAGCGCGGTGTTGCTGACCTTCGCGATGGCGCTGCTGGTCGTGTACCTGGTGCTGGCCGCGCAGTTCGAGAGCTTCGCGCATCCGCTGGTGATCATGCTGACGGTGCCGCTGGCGGTGCTGGGGGCGCTGGTCGGGCTGTGGGTGACGAACGGCACGCTGAATCTTTTCAGCCAGATCGGCATCGTGATGCTGGTCGGGCTGGCGGCCAAGAATGGCATCCTGATCGTGGAGTTCGCCAATCAGTTGCGCGACGAGGGGCGCAGCGTGCATGAGGCGATCGTGGAGTCGGCGTCGGTGCGCTTGCGGCCAATCCTGATGACCTCGATCGCGACGGTGGTGGGGGCGATACCGCTGGTGCTGGCGGGGGGGCCGGGTTCGGCGAGCCGGGCGACGATCGGCGTGGTGGTGATTTTCGGCGTGTCGTTGTCGACGCTGTTGTCGCTGTATGTGGTGCCGGCGTTCTATTCGCTGATTGCGCCGTTCACGCGCTCGCCCGAGGCGCTGGCGCGGGAGCTGGAGGCATTGGAGGCGCGGACGCCTTCGGTTGGCGGGCACGCCTGAAGATCTGTCGGTGCAGGAGCGGCTTCAGCCGCGACAGCAGGGTGTCACACATCCGTGCTTCGCCGATGTCATCCAGCCGCCACATAAGGCATCGTGTTTGTGCAGAATCGGGCAATCCAATCAATCTGATGGGGGACGGCAGCGCGTGGAATCAATCATTGAGGCAATCAACGGCATCATCTGGAGCAAGGCGCTGATCTTCATGTGCCTGGCGGCAGGCCTGTATTTCAGCGTGGCGACGCGATTCATGCAGGTGCGGGGCTTCGTCGAGATGCTGCGGCTGACGGCACGCGGGCAGAAGTCGGAGGCAGGCGTGTCCTCGTTCCAGGCGCTGGCGATGTCGATGGCCGGGCGCATCGGCATCGGCAATATCGCCGGCGTGGCCACGGCGATTGCCTTTGGTGGGCCCGGGGCGATTTTCTGGATGTGGGTGATGGGTTTCCTGGGCGCGGCAACTTCCTACGTGGAATCGACGCTGGCGCAGATCTACAAGGTCAAGGATGCTGACGGCCGCTATCGCGGCGGCCCGGCGTACTACATCGAGCGGGCGATGGGGCTGAAGTGGTATGCGATGGCGTTTGCCGTGGCCACGATCGTTGCCGCCGGCTTCCTGATGCCAGGCGTGCAGGCCAATGCCATTGCCGACAGCGCGGCCAATGCCTGCACCGGCACCGCGCTGTGCGGCAGCCTGGACGGACAGTGGCTGGGGCTGCCGGCACGCGATGCGTTCAAGCTCGGGCTGGGCATCGTGGTGGCGCTGCTGCTGGGAGTGATAATCTTCGGCGGGGTCAAGCGCATTGCCAGTTTCGCCGAGGTCGTGGTGCCGTTCATGGCCGGCGGCTTCATCCTGATGGCGGTCACCGTGATGGTGCTCAACGTCGAGCGCGTGCCGGAAATGTTCAGCGTCATCTTCAGCAGTGCCTTCGGCAGCCATGCCGCATTCGGCGCCTTGCTGGGCCTGGCGGTGGAATGGGGCGTCAAGCGCGGTATCTACGCCAACGAGGCGGGGCAGGGCACGGGTCCGCACGCGGCGGCCGCGGCCGAGGTCTCGCACCCGGCCAAGCAGGGCTACGTGCAGGCTTTCGCCATCTATGTGGACACGATGCTGGTGTGCACCTCCACCGCGTTCCTGGTGCTGACTACCGGCATGTACAACGTGCATGCGCCAGACGGTGGCGCACCGCTGTTTGCCGGCGTGCCCGGGGTGCAGGAAGGGCCGGGTTTCGCGCAGGCGGCGGTAGAGTCGGTGCTGCCGGGCTGGGGTGCGGGCTTCGTGGCGATCGCGCTGTTCTTCTTCGCCTTCACCACGATCATGGCCTATTACTACATGGCCGAGACCAACCTCAGCTACGTCAACCACAACCGCCCGCGCCCGCTGATGGTGCTGGCGCTGCGGCTGGGCATCATCGCCATGGTGATCTTCGGCGCATTCAACAGTTCGGGGCAGGCGTGGGGGCTGGGCGACATTGGCGTGGGCCTGATGGCCTGGCTCAACATCATCGCCATCCTCATCCTGCGCAAGCCGGCGCTGCTGGCCTTGCGTGACTACGAGCGGCAGAAGAAGCAGGGGTTGGACCCGGTGTTCGACCCTGACGCGCTGGGCATCAAGAATGCCGACCTGTGGCGGCGGCCGAAGGGCTGAGGCGGTCCTTGCCTGCATGAGGCGCGATCCCGGCACGAGCCGGGATCGGCGCCGCGTCGTGCTACTGGCCGGCGCAGATGACGCGCGCGGCAATGGGCGGCATCATGGCGGCGGTCAAAGCGGCTGCCGTCCCGCCGCACTCAGGAACACGCATTGAACGATCCCTGGAAATCCAGGCGCCCGCCGCGCCCCGCCGATGCGCGTCCCCCGCGTCCCGCTGCCGTACCACGTGAACCAGGCGGTGCCGGTGGCGGAGGTGGCGGCACGCGCGGCGAAGAGCTGCGGCTGTACGGCCGCAATGCGGTACTCGCCGCATTTCAACGGCGCCCTTCGGCGCTGCGCAAGCTATATCTCGCCGAGGCGATGATTCCCAGGCTGCAGCCGCTGCTGAAATGGTGCGTGGCCCATCGCGTGGGCTATCGCGTCGTGGAGACGGCCGACCTGGACAAGCTCGCCGCCAGTCAGCATCACGAAGGTGCGGTGGCCGACATGCAACGCGAGCCGGTGCCCGCGCTGGTGGACTGGCTGCCCTCGCTCAAACGCGGGCCGGCGTTGCTGTTGTGGCTGGATGGCGTGGGCAACCCGCACAACTTCGGCGCGATTCTGCGCTCGGCGGCGCATTTCGGCGTCGCCGCGATCCTGTTGCCGGAACATTCGCCGTTGGCCCTGTCCGGTGCGGCCGCGCGCGTGGCCGAAGGCGGTGCCGAGGCGGTGCCGCTGGTGCGCCTGCCCAAGGCCGCGCTGGCCGATGAGCTATTGCATGAAGCGGGCTTCGTGCTTGCGGCGACGCTGGTGGAAGGCGGCGATGACTTGTTCGCCACGCGCCTGCCGTCGCGCCTGGTCTATGTAATGGGCGCCGAAGGCGAGGGCATGGACCGTGGCCTGGCGCAGGCCTGCGACTTGCGTCTGTCGATTCCGGGTACCGGCGCGGTGGAAAGCCTCAACGTGGCTAGTGCCACGGCGGTGCTGGTGGCCAGTTGGCGGGCGCGCGCGCAGGGTTGATGCGGCACACGCGCTTCCTTGTAGGAGCGCCTCTTGTGGCCTTCTCGGCCATCAGCCGCGACCGTCACGTGCCAATCCGCGACTCCGCTCGTCGGGGCTGAAGCCCCTCCCACAGGTGCACCCGTCAGGCATTTGGAATGCTGCTGGTGCCCTTGTAGGAGGGGCTTCAGCCCCGACAGGCGGAGTCGTGATCTCTCAGATCACGGTCGCGGCTGAAGCCGCTCCTACACAGGTGCACCGATCGAGCATTGGGAATGCGGCCGCCGGTTTACTCGCTAGGCGGCTCCGTCGCCTTGTCCTGGCTGCCGAAGCCGCCATCAGCCTCCGCGGCGAGATAGGCGAACACCGCATACGCAGCAGCGTTCTGCGCCAGCGCCTTGGGGTCGATCTTGTCCAGGGTGTCGTCGGCGGTGTGGTGCAGGTCGAAGTAGTCGGTCCCGTCCTGCGCCAGCCAGCCCCAGGCGCCGCCCTTGGCCGCGATCGGGCTGATGTCCGGACCCGGGCCGCCCTTGTTCGGCATGTACTCGATGCCCAGCGGCGCCAGCACTTCGGCGATCTGCCGCGTCGCTTCACGCGAACCTGCGGCATCGCCCGAACCGGTGTTGAAGCCGTAGATGCGGCCGGCACCGAAGTCGCTCTCCGCGCCGATCTGGTGCAACGCAAGCTCGCCAGCCTTGGCACGCGCCTCGGCATACGCCTTGCCACCATACAGACCCTGTTCTTCATTGGCGAAGGCAACTACGCGAATGGTGCGCTTGGGCGCCTGCTTGAGCTGGCCGATCAGGTGGCCAGCAGCCATGGTGATGCCGACGCCGGCACCATCATCGATCGCGCCAGTGCCCAGGTCCCAGGAATCGAGATGGCCGCCGATCACCACCACTTCCTTCGGCTTGCTGCGCCCGGTGATTTCACCGATGACGTTGTACGAGGTCGCCGTGCCGTCCCAGCCGCAGTCCAGCGCCACGTGCACGCGCACCGGGCCCTTGGCGACGAGGCGGGCAAGCTGATCGGCATCCGGGCCGGACAGCGCCGCCGAAGGCACCGGGGTCAGGCCCTCATCGAAACGGGTGATGCCCGTGTGCGGCACGCGGTGCGAGTCGGTGCCGGCCGAGCGCATGATGAAACCGATGGCGCCCTTGCGGATCGCCTCGGACGGCGCGCGGCTGCGAATGCCGCTGCCCGGACCGTAGTCGGCGCCGTCGCGCTTCTTTTCCATGCGGTAGTCGACAAAGGCGATCTTGCCGGCCAGCGAACCGGCGGGCGCGGCCTTCAGTGCGGCCAGGTCGGGGAAGCGCACGATCTCGCCCTCCACGGTGCCAGCCGGGCTTCCGCCCAGCGCGGTGACGTGCAGCGGCTGCGCATTGGCGCCCAGCACCTGCGCCTGTTCGCTGCGGCGCTCCCACTTCGGGAAGGTAACCGGCTCGGTATAGACCTGGTCGAAACCCAGTGCCTTGAACTTGGCCTTGGCCCAGGCCACGGCGCGGGCATCGGCCTCGCTGCCGGCCATGCGTGGGCCGACTTCGGTGGTGAGCGACTCGGTGACCTTCCAGGCGGTGTCGTCAGCCAGCGCCTGCTGGCGCAACTGCGCGGCCACGTCGAGGGCCTTGGCTGGAACGGTGGTGTCGGCGGCGAAGGCGCCGGAGGTGGCAAGCAGAGCGGCGATGGCGACAGCAAGGCGACGCATGGAGGGCTCCGTACAGGAAAGAGCCCGAGCGTAGCAGTGCGCGGCGCCGCCGCCCTGTGCGGGAGGTCACCCTCCCGCGACGCAGGTCACTGCTTGAGCGAGTCGCGGATCTCCCGCAGCAGCACTTCCTCGCTGGGGCCGGCCTCGGCCTTCTTGTGATGGGTGATGCGGTTGATCACCTTGATCAGCATGAAGATGGCAAAGGCGATGATGACGAACTGGATCAGGGTGTTGATGAACTCGCCATAGGCGATGACCACAGGCGGAATCTGCGCACCATCGGGTCCGGTGCGCGCCGGCGCCAGGGTCCAGGCCAGCTTGGAGAAGTCGATGCCGCCAATCAGCAAGCCGATCGGCGGCATGATGACCTTTTCCACCAGCACGGTGATGATCTTGCCGAAGGCCGCGCCGATCACCACGCCAACGGCGAGGTCAATGACGTTGCCACGCATCGCGAATTCCTTGAACTCCTTCAACACGCCCATGGCGCACTCCTTACAGGGGGTTGCGGGAATGCTAGCGGCTGCAGCGTCAGGACGCGATCACGCCATGACGTTCGGCAACGTTTTCCAGCCGCGCGCTGAAACGATCGCCTGGTTTGAGCGCAGCCACGCCGGCCGGCGTACCCATGAACACCAGATCGCCGGCCTTGAGTGCGTAAAGCTTGGACAACTCGTGCAGGATTTCCGGCACGTTCCAGATCATCTGGTCAAGCAGGGACTGTTGCCGCACTTGCCCGTTGACTTCCAGCGACAGGTTCAGCGCTTCCAGTGCACCGACTTCGCCGGCATGCACCAGTTCGCTGACCGGCGCGGAATGGTCGAAGCCCTTGGCGATATCCCAGGGCAAGCCCTTGGCCTTGGCAGCGGCCTGCAGGTCGCGCCGGGTCAGGTCCAGGCCCACGCCGTAGCCGTAGACCAGCGCTTCGGCCTGTTCGACCGGCAGCACGCCGGCCGGCGCGTCCTGGCCCAGGGCCACGACCAGCTCGACTTCGTGGTGCAAATCCTGGGTGGCCGAGGGATAGGGAATCTCGTCGCCGTGGCCGACAACAATCGCGTCAGCCGGCTTCATGAAGAACACCGGTTGGCCACGCTCAGCCTTCGAGGCCGGGGCCTGTGCGCCCATCTCCTTGGCGTGGTCGGCGAAGTTGCGGCCCACGCAATAGATGCGGCGCACGGGGAAGGTGCCGCCGCCAGCCACGGGAATGCGCGGCGTCGCGGCGGCGCGAATCACGTCGTGGGTGGCGTCTGCGGTGGCATCGGGGGTGACAGCGGCGGTCATGCGGCACGTCCTCGCGGGGGAAGCGTGCGAGTCTAGCGGGAAGGCCGCCGCGCGCGCAGCGCCGGCAGCCGCAACCTCAGCGCGACAGCGGCAGGGCGGGTTTGCGCACCACGCGGTATTCGCCATCAACCACGCCGCGGCGCGGGGTGGCCTCGCGGCGGGTGCCACGGCTGAGCAGCTTCCAGGTCACGCCGACCAGGATCATGGCGGCGCCGACGAAGACACTGAAAAAGATCAACACGGCGAGGATCGCCAGGCCGGCCAGCCCAACCGCGAGGCGGACCAGCGGATGGCGGGGCTTGCGGGGTTCGAGCAGGCTGCGAACGTTGCCGAACTGGAAATACGAAGTGCGCATGGGCGGTGGTTTGCCGGGATGAGCCAGGCGGCAGTATCAGCCCCGTGACGGCTGCGTGAGTGAAAAATCGGTTAACCCGCGTGATGCGCTTTGCAGATCAACGGCTTGCGCGCGCCGGGATTCCGTCGCGGCAGTCGGTCTGCACCCACATGGCACAATGCCGGCCCCGCCGGACCAATGCTTGTCATGTCTCTCGCCGATCCTGAGCCATCCTTCCTCGCCCGCCTGGACCAACTCGCGGACGGCGGCTTCCTGGAAGTGGAAGCGCGCGTGGACGGCGAGGTGGAATCGCTGGTGCTGTATCGCGACGGGGCCCAGGTACGCGCGTGGTTGAACATCTGCCCGCACGCCGGCAGGCGCCTGGACTGGGCGCCCGGGCAGTTCCTGAAGACCGCGCAGGGCCAGCTGGTCTGTGCCGCGCATGGCGCCGCGTTCGAGCTGGAGCAGGGCAACTGCGTGGCCGGCCCGTGCCGTGGCGACCGCCTGCGTGCGGTGGGCGTGACCCTTGTCGGGGACGAGATCCGTCTGACTTGAGCTCAGAGCCGGCCCAGCCAGGTCATCAGATGGATGATGCCGACCATCACCACCACGTAGATCAGCGATAGCGGCGCACCCACGCGCCACAGCTCGCGCGGCGTGTAGTTGGCCGGGCCGGTGACCATCGACAGCACCGGGTTCGATGCGGTCATCAGGTTGTTGGACGCCGACAACGCCACGATCAGCGCAAACGCGGTCGGGTTGCCGCCAGCGGCCAGCGCCAGGTTCACCGCGATGGGCACCATCACGATGGTCGCGCCGACATGGCTGATCACCAGCGAGAACGCGGTGGTCAGCAGCGCCAATGCCACCTCCAGCGCCCACACCGGCACGCCTTCGGGCAAGCGCTCGATGCTGTGCCCGGCGACCCAGGCCGCGGTGCCGCTGCTGTCCATTGCCCAGCCGAGCGGGATCAGCCCGGCCATCAGGAACACGGTTTTCCAGTTGATCGAGGCATAGGCCTCGTCCATGCGCAGCACGCCGGTGATCAGCATGCCGGCCACGCCGGTCATCAGGGTCAGCGAGACCGGCAGCTTGGAGGTCAGCGCGATGAGGATGGTGACGGCGAAGATCGCCATGGCGATCTTGAACTTGTGCGGGCGCTGCTCGCCCTTGGGGTAGTCGGTGACGACCACGAAGTCGCGCGTCTCCGCAGCCTGGCCCAGGTCCTGCCAGATGCTGTGGAAGACCAGCATGTCGCCGGCGCGCAGCTTTTCCTGGCGTACGTCCTCGCGAATGACCTGCTTGTCGCGATTGATCGCCAGCAGGCTGATGCCGCTCTGCTTGCGCAGGCGCAGCTCGCCGGCGCTCTTGCCGATGAAGCGCGAGTTCGGCGGGATCAGCGCTTCGGAAATGCCGGCGCGGCTGGGGTTGAACAGGTCGCCCAGGTGGCGCAGCCGGGAAGACATGCGCAGGAACTGGTTCTGCGCGAAGTCGGCCACGTGCTGGCGCGCGCCCATCACCCCGAGCACGCTGCCCACCCAGATGCGCATGTCGGCCGGCGGCGCCAGGCGGGTGTCGTTGCCGGTCTTCAGCGCCAGCATCAGTGGCGCGTTGTGCACGCCTTCGGCTTCGCCCAGGGTCATGCCGACCAGCGGGCTCTCGGCGGTGACCACCAGCTCGAACACGTCACCGTCGATGCCGTAGGTCTTGGCGAAATAGCTTTCCGTGCGCGAGGGGGTGACGCCGTTGTTGACCAGCGTTTCCTCCTCCACCAGCTTGCGGTCGCCGTAGTAGCGGAAGTACAGCAGCGCGGCGACCAGCAGGCCGACGCCGATCGGCAGCGGCGCGAACATGCGCAGCGGTTCGATGGTGGCCATGCCCGAGGGCAGGTTGTTGTTGGCCGACATCAACAGGTCGTTGAGCAGGATCAGTGGCGAATTGCCGACCATGGTCAGCGCACCGCCCATCACGATGGCCGCGGCAATCGGCAGCAGCAGGCGCTGCAGGGTCAGGCCGGTGCGCGCGGCCAGGCGCGAGGCGACCGGCAGGTACAGCGCCATCACCGACGGGTTCTGCATGAAGGACGAGTTGAGCCCGGAGATGGCCAGGGTCATGGTCAGCAGCCGCTTCTCGCTGCCGTGCGCGCGGCGCAGCAGCCAGGAGGCGAGGCGGTTCAGCGCCCCGGTGCGTTCCAGGCCGGCACCGAGGATGGTGGTGGCGATGATGCTGATCACCGCGTTGCCGGAGAAGCCGCCGAAGATTTCCTCCGGCGCGATCAACCCGGTCACACCCAGCACCACCAGCACGATCAGCGCGACCACGTCGGCGCGGATGCGCTCGAACAGGAACATCGCCATCGTGAAGCCGACCAACGCCAGCACGAGCTTCATGTCGTTGGTCAGCGTCAGCGCGGTTTCCATGTCGCGTCGGGTTTCCCGGGTCGGATCGGCTCAGGGCCGATCGTAGAGCAGATCCCAGACGCCGTGGCCGAGCTTCTGCCCACGGGTCTCGAAATGCGTTTGCGGGCGCCATTCCGGGCGCGGCACGTGACCGCGTGGCCCGGCGCGATTGACCAGGCCGGGCGTGGCGTCGAGCACGTCCCACATCTGCTCGGCGTAGTCCTGCCAGTCGGTGGCCGCGTGCAGGCGGCCGCCATGGCGCAGCTTGCGCACCAGCAGCGCGGCGAACGCGGGCTGGATCAGGCGGCGCTTGTTGTGGCGCTTCTTGTGCCACGGATCGGGAAAATAGATGCGCACCTCGTCCAGCGCGCCATCGGCGATTTCCTTCTCCAGCACTTCGACCGCGTCGTGGTGGTAGAGGCGCACGTGACTGCTGCCGTCCTCGGCCAGGGCATTGAGCAGGCGGCCCACGCCGGGGGCGTGCACCTCGATGCCGATGTAGTCGCGCGATGGGTCCTGCTGCGCCGCGAAGCGCAGCGCGGCACCATTGCCGAAGCCGATCTCCAGCACCTTGCGCGCATCACGGCCGAACACCGCGTCCAGGTCGCGCGGCTGTCCAATGAAGTCCAGGCCGAAGCGCGGCCAGGCCTCGTCGAAGGCGCGTTGCTGGGCCGGAGTGAAGCGGCCCTGGCGCAGCACGAAGCTGCGCACCTCGCGGCGGCCCTCGGTGACCGTGAACGGCTTGGGCGGCGCCTTGGCCCCGCTGCTGGCAAACGGGTCGGTCATCCCGCGATCAATCCGTCCACCGGCGAGGACGCACTGGCGTAGCGCTTGCGCGGGATGCGGCCGGCCAGGAAGGCTTCGCGCCCGGCCTCGACCGCCTTGCGCATCGCGCTGGCCATCAGCACCGGGTTGCGCGCGCCGGCAATGGCGGTGTTCATCAGCACGCCGTCACAGCCCAGTTCCATCGCGATGGCTGCGTCCGAGGCGGTGCCCACGCCAGCGTCGACAATGATCGGTACCTTGGCGTTCTCGATGATTTCCATCAGGTTGTAGCGGTTCTGGATGCCCAGGCCCGAGCCGATCGGCGCGGCCAGCGGCATCACCGCCACGCAGCCGATCTCTTCCAGGCGCTTGGCCAGGATCGGGTCGTCGCTGGTGTAGACCATCACCTGGAAGCCGTCGGCGACCAGGATCTCGGCGGCCTTCAAGGTCTGCACCACGTCCGGGTACAGGGTCTTCTGGTCGCCCAGCACTTCGAGCTTGGTCAGGTTGTGGCCGTCGAGCAGTTCGCGGGCCAGCCGGCAGGTGCGCACCGCGTCCTCGGCGGTGTAGCAGCCGGCGGTGTTGGGCAGCATGGTGTAGCGGTCCGGCGGCAGCGCATCGAGCAGGTTCGGCTCGTTGGCGTTCTGGCCGATGTTCACCCGGCGGATCGCGACGGTGACGATTTCCGCGCCGGCCGCTTCGGTGGCCAGGCGGGTTTCCTCGAGATCCTTGAACTTGCCCGTGCCTGTCAGCAGCCGGGAACGGTAGGTCTTGCCGGCAATCACCAGCGAATCAGGGGGGGTAGGGGTGCTCATCGCGCAATTATCACCCATCCCACCGCGCCATCCCAGCAAACGCGGCCTTTGCCCTGGCTTCGATTCAACCGCCGCCGAGTGCGTGCACGATTTCGACCTGATCGCCTTCGCGCAGCAGGTGCTCGGCGTGGCGGCCACGCGAGACGATTTCACCGTTGACTTCGACCGCGACCCGGCGCTCGGCCAGCCCCTCGCTGCCGAGCAGCGCGGCCAGGGTGGTGTCGGGGGCGATACGACGGGCTTGCCCATTGAGCTGGATGTCCATGTCATCATTGTCGCATCGCGCGCCCGACCGGCGCGCGCTTTCGTTTCATGCCGCAGTGCAGCGTGAGCGGCGACAGGCCCGGTGGAAAGATGCACCATGCGCCTGCGTACGCTGGCCGCCAGGCGGTGGTTCAATCGATCCGCATCATCCACAGGGAGTTCCCGATGTCCTCGTCGTTCCGTCCGATCCGTTCTCGCGCCAAGGTGGCTCTCGCCGTGGCCATCGCCCTGGCATCGGCACCGGCCTTGGCCGATTCCGCTTTCAACCAGACCGTTTTCTTCGGCGACAGCCTGACCGACAGCGGTTACTACCGCCCGCGTCTGCCGGCTGCCGTGCAGCCGGTCACCGGCAAGTTCACCACCAACCCGGGCTGGGTGTGGTCCGAATACGTGGCCGACTACTACGGCACCAATGGCGCGCCGAACGGCAATGGCCAGACCGGTGACAACTACGCCGCCGGCGGCGCGCGCGTGGCCGCCACCAACGTCACCGCGTTGGGCCCGGCACCGTCGCTGAGCAGCCAGGTCAATGCCTACCTCACCGCCAATGGCGGCAACGCCAACCCGAACGCGCTGTACACCGTGTGGGGCGGCGCCAATGACTTGTTCGCGATCCAGGCTGGCGCACCGGTGCAGGCGACGATCGGCAGCGCGGTCAGCGCGCAGGTCGGCCTGGTGGCCACGCTGGAAAATGCCGGCGCGCGCTACGTCATGGTGCCGACCATTCCGGATATCGGCCTGACCCCGAGCGCGCGCGCTGGTGGCGCCGTGGGCATGGCGCAGGGCACCGCGCTGGCCACTGCATACAACAATGCGTTGTTTGCCGGGCTGAAGTCGGCCGGCCTGAATGTCATCCCGGTCGATACCTTCCACCTGCTGCAGGAAATCGTCGCCAACCCGGGCGCGTATGGCTTCAGCAACGTGTCGGGCATGGCCTGCACCGCGGCGCTGCCGACCTGCAACCCGACCAGCCTGGCCGCGCCCAACGCGCAGAACACCTGGCTGTTCGCCGATGGCGTGCACCCGACCACCGCCACGCATCAGATCCTGGGCCAGTACGCGATCTCGATCGTTGAAGCACCGCGCCTGCAGCAGGTGCTGACCCACTCGGCCGCCACCGTCGGCCGTGCGCGTGCCGACCAGGTCGCCTGGCACCTCGACGGCAAGCCCGAATCCGATGGCACCCGTTGGTGGGGCAGCGTGCGCGGCGACTACCAGCGCTACGACCACGCCGACCTGTACGACGGCCTGGCCCCGGCTGGTCTGTTCGGCGTGGACTGGAACCGTGGCGACCTGGTGTTCGGCGGCTTCGCCGGCTATGGCCGCATGGATGCCGACTTCGGCAACAGCCGTGGCGACTTCACCCAGAGCGATACCACCCTCGGCGCCTTCTTCGGCTGGTACACCGGCCCGGTGTGGGTCAACGCGCAGGTCAGCTACAGCTGGCTGAGCTATGACGTCAACCGCAAGGTGCAGCTGGGCCCGGCCACCCGCGAGCACAACGGCTCGCCGGACGGCAGCAACCTCACCGCCGCGCTCAACGCCGGCTACGAGATGGGCGAAGGCGTGTTCAAGCACGGCCCGGTGGTGGGCCTGACCTGGCAGCAGGTCAAGCTGGACGGCTATGAAGAGAGCAACCCGAGCGCCACCGCGCTGGGCTACGGCGACCAGGATGTCGATTCGCTGGTCGGCCGCGTCGGCTGGCAGTTCCGCCTCGACGGCGCCGTCGTCAAGCCGTACCTGCAGGCGACCTACGACCACGAGTTCAAGGACAACCAGCAGGCCAGCGCCTGGCTGCAGAGCATGCCGGAAGTGGGCACGTACTACGTGCCGGGCATCGAGTTCGACCGCAACTACGCTACCGTGGTGCTGGGTGCGCGTGCGGGCGTCTGGGGCCTGCAGAGCAATGTCGGCGTGACCACGACCACGGCGCAGAAGAGCGCGCGCGACATGACGTTCTTCGTGAACTTCAGCGGCAGCTTCTGACGGAAGGGCCGGCGCGACCGGCCTTCCCGTGCCGTCATCGGACGCCCTGTTCCCGCATGCGGGGGCAGGGCGTCTGCTTTTGGGTGGCGCCTCGCGTTGCGTTCGCCGGCCACGCCCCCTAGACTTGCGCCAACGCCGCGCGGGCGTAGCTCAATGGTAGAGCTGTAGCTTCCCAAGCTACTGACGTGGGTTCGATTCCCATCGCCCGCTCCAATTCCGCACAGCCGGGCGCTCAAGCGCATGCTGCGCCGGCCCGATACAATCCCCGCACCCCGGTGCATCCCGGGCGCCACTCATCAGGCTCCGTGAGGATTCTTCTTACCGGCAGTGCCGGACGCATCGGCCGCGCCATCTTCAATGCACTGTCGCCCCACCATGATGTCGTGGGGCTGGACCGCTCGCCTTTTTCCACCACCCGCTTCGTCGGCGACGTCGCCGATGAGATGCTGCTCGCGCAAGCGATGGCCGGGGCCGACGCGATCATCCACACCGCAGCCCTGCATGCGCCCCACGTGGGCAGGGTGGCCGATGCGGAATTCCTTCGCATCAACGTGCTCGGCTTGCAGACGCTGACCCGGATGGCGCGTGACTTCGGCGTGCGCACGCTGGTCTACACCAGCACCACGGCGCTGTATGGCGAGGCCGTCGAGCCCGGGCAGTGCACCTGGATCGACGAGCGCACCGAACCGCGCCCCAAGACCATCTACCACCGCACCAAGTTGCAGGCCGAGGCGTGGCTGGCCGAAGAGGCCGGCCACGACCTGGCGGTCCGGGTGGTGCGCATGTCGCGCTGCTTCCCGGAGCAGGCCCATGAGATGGCGTTGTACCGCCTGCACCGCGGCATCGATGCGCGCGATGTGGCCAGTGCGCATGTCGCTGCGTTGCAGACCCGGGGCGCGCCCTTCCAGCGCTACATCGCCAGCGGTCGCACGCCATTCCTGCGCGAAGACCTGGATGCACTGGCGAGCGCGCCGCGCGACGTGCTGGCCGTGCGCTGCCCGGCACTGCTGACCGAGTTCGAGCGTCGTGGCTGGCCGCTGCCGCGCAGTATCGACCGCATCTACGACGCATCGGCCGCCGAGCGCGCGCTGGACTGGCGCTGCCGCTTCGGCTTCGAGGAAGTGCTGGCCCAGCATGATGCGCAGAGCCTGGAGGTGCTGCCGCTGTCGCCCTGGTTCCGGGACCCCACGACCGAATAGGCGCCCGCCTTGCACGTGAGCGTGACGGTTCAGCGCACCGCGGCTGACTTGCTTGAGCCGTTCGCCACCGCCCTGCTACGCTGGCTCATTACCGTTGGTGTCCCACCCCCCGCCACTCCCGAGGCAACAGGCAACCGGCCCGGGCACTGCGTCCGGGTCGCTCCGCGACCGGCCGCGATGAAGCTCGCCATCCTTTCCCGCAACAGCAAGTTGTACTCCACCCGGCGCCTGGTGGAGGCGGCCCGCGCGCGCGGCCACACCGTGCGCATCCTCGATCCGCTGCGCTGCTACATGCGCATCGCCGCCGGCAAGTTCTCGCTGCACTACAAGGGCCGCGCGATCACCGGCTTCGATGCGGTGATACCGCGCATCGGCGCTTCGGTCACCCGTTACGGCACTGCGGTGCTGCGCCAGTTCGAGATGATGGGCACCTATACGCCCAACCCTTCCGACGCCATCCTGCGCGGCCGCGACAAACTGCGCGCGCACCAGTTGCTGGCGGCGCAGGGCATCGACATGCCGATCACCGTGTTTGGCGACAACCCGGATGACACCCTCGACCTGCTCTCCATGCTCGGCCCGCCGCCGCACGTGGTGAAGTTGAACGAGGGTGCGCAGGGCACCGGCGTCATCCTCACCGAGAAGGCCAGCGCCTCGCGCGGCGTGGTCGAGGCCTTGCGTGGCCTGTACGCCAACTTCCTGGTCCAGGAGTTCATTGGCGAGGCCGAAGGCGCGGACCTGCGCTGCTTCGTTGTCGGCGATCAGGTGGTCGCCGCCATGCGCCGCCAGGCGGCCGAGGGCGACTTCCGCTCCAACCTGCACCTGGGCGGCAGCGCCGAGGCCGCCGTGGCGACCGAGCAGGAGCGCGAGGTGGCGGTGCGTTCGGCACGGGCCCTGGGTCTGGAAGTGGCTGGCGTGGACCTGATTCGCTCGCGCCGCGGCCCGCTGGTGCTGGAGGTCAACTCTACTCCCGGCCTCGAAGGGGTCGAGGCTGCCTGCGGGGTGGACGTGGCCGGGGCGATCGTGGCCCTGCTGGAGGCTTCCGTCCGCCCGCGCCGTCGTCGGGCAAGTTCTTAGTAAAAATTTAACGATCGTTTAATTGCGCTGGCGCTAGCCTTTCCCGGACCGCAGCTCTGCCCTCGCAGGAAACGGTGAATCGGGATGTTTCGGCCCAGGCGCCGGCCGCGCCTGGGCCTTTTTCTTCCCGCGGTGCCAGCGCGGCGCCGTTGCCCGGCTCGTTCATTTTCGCTTAGAGTCGACGGCACATTCACCAAGGAAGACCCTGCAATGATGCTGCGCTTGCTCGCCCTGACCGTCCTGGCCCTGTCCGTACCCGCAATGGCTGCTGCCGCCGAGGAGGTACCGCTGGATCTGCGCCAGCCCACCGCCAAGGTCAAAGCGCAGATCGACCAGATCTACGCCGGTTTGTCCGGCGGCGAGGTGTATTCGGAAATTACGCTCGACCAGCGCGGCCAGGTCCGCGAGGCACTGGCCCGAATCTCCACCCAGATCGATCGCAACGGCGAGGGCAGCGTGGCGCCCCAGCAGGAGGCTGCGATGATGAATGATCAGGAACTCGTCAACACCATCTTGACCCAGGCTAGGGAAGATAGCCGTCTGATCTGCCGTCGCGAGAAGTCGGTGGGGTCCCATCGCGTCACCACCAGCTGCATGACCGTTGCGCAGCGACGCCGCTCGCAGGATCGGAGCCAGCAGGACATGTCCACTCTGCAGCGCACCGGTCACAACTCACTGTAAAAACGAGGTTTAAGTGCGCATCCTGGTAATCGAAGACAACAGCGACATCGCCGCCAACCTGGGCGACTACCTCGAAGACCGCGGCCACACCGTGGACTTCGCCGCCGACGGCGTCACCGGCCTGCACCTGGCGGTGGTCCACGACTTCGACGCCATCGTGCTCGATCTCAACCTGCCGGGCATGGACGGCATCGAAGTCTGCCGCAAGCTGCGCAACGAGGCGCGCAAGCAGACCCCGGTGCTGATGCTCACCGCGCGCGATTCGCTCGACAACAAGCTGGCCGGTTTCGACTCCGGCGCCGACGACTACCTGATCAAGCCTTTCGCGCTGCAGGAAGTGGAAGTGCGCTTGAACGCGCTGTCGCGCCGCGGCAAGGGCGTGCACACCCGGGTGCTGGAAACCGGCGACCTGGAATACAACCTCGATACCCTCGAGGTGCGCCGCCGCGGCAAGCTGCTGCAGCTCAACCCGACCGCGCTGAAGATCCTGCAGGCCCTGATGGAGGCCTCGCCGGCGGTGGTGACCCGGCAGGAGCTGGAAACCCGCGTCTGGGGCGAGGAACTGCCCGATTCCGATTCGCTGCGCGTGCATATCCATGGCCTGCGTGCGGTCGTCGACAAGCCGTTCGACGTGCCGTTGATCCAGACCCGCCACGGCATCGGCTACCGGATCGCCTCACCCGATGCCTGAGCGAGGTGGCGCTGCCCGGCCCGCGGACAAGCGTGGCCGGTACCGCCGGCGGCTGCGCAGCCGCATCATCCTGTCCTTCGTGCTGCTGGGCTTCTGCCTGACCAGCCTGTTCGCGTTTGCCACCAAGTGGACGCGTGCGCGCGTGGAAAACCAGCTCGTCGAAGACGTGATGGAACGCAACATCGACGAGTACGTGCGGCGCTTCTACGCCGACCCCAGCCACAACCCGCCGGTGCCGATCGACCAGATCCGCGGCTGGGTGTACTCGCGCGACAAGTTTGACCGTGTGTATCAGGAGCACCCGGACTGGGTGGATCTCAAGCCCGGCGTATACCGCATCGTCAGTGGCCTGGATGAGGAAGGCCGCCCCTTTGCCTACCGCCTGGCGGTGCGCAAGACCGACGAGGCGTGGTTCTTCCTCGCCTACGACATGACCCAGTCGCAGCGCGGCGAGGTGCAGCTCAACCGCACGTTGCTGATTTCGGTGCTGGTATTCAGCCTGCTGTCGCTGGTGCTGGGCTGGTGGTCGGCGTCCAAGGTGATGCGCCCGGTGTCGGACCTGGCGGCGCGCCTGCGCGCCTATCGCGGCGGCACCAGCGAGCCGCAGCCGCTCGCGCCGCACTTCACCGACGACGAAGTCGGGCAGCTGGCCGAGGCTCTGGACGATTATTCCAACCGGCTCACCGAGGTGGTGCAGCGCGATCGCGAGTTCAACGCCGACGTCAGCCACGAGCTGCGCACGCCGCTGGCGGTGATTCGCGGCGCCACCGAACTGCTGCTGGCCCGTCCGCACCTGGACGATAAGATGCTGCAGCGCCTGCAGCGCATCCAGCGCGCCGAACAGCAGTGCAGCGACCTGATCGGCGCGCTGCTGCTGCTCTCGCGCAATGAGCGCGGGCAGGGCAGCAGCAACGTGGCCAAGGTGGCGGAGCAGTTGCTCGATGCCCATCGCGCGCAACTCGGCGGCAAGCCGCTGGAATTGCTGCTGGAAGGCGCGCGCGATCTGGTGATCGATGCGCCCGAGTCCGCGCTCTCCGTCGCCCTGGGCAACCTGATCGGCAATGCGGTCAAGTACACCCAGGAAGGCCAGGTGCGCGTGCGGGTATATGACGATGCGGTCGAGGTCTCCGACACCGGCCCGGGCCTCAGCGAGGAAGATGCGGCCAAGCTGTTCCAGCGCGGCTACCGCGGCACCCACGCCGGGCATTCGCAGGGCGGCGGCATTGGCCTGTCCATCGTCAGCCGGCTGTGCGACCTGTACGGCTGGCGCGTGGGCGTGCGGCCGGGCGAGAGCCGCGGCGTGGTGGCCACGCTGTATTTCGGCAGCGAGACATTGCCGGCCCTGGATGCGCCGCGCGACCCGCAGGGTTCGGCGCCGTAGGAGCGGCTCTTGTGGCCTTCGGCCATCAGCCGCGACCGCCATCTGCCAGATCGCGAGTTCGCCAGTCGGGGCTGAAGCCCCTCCTACAAGGGCGGGATCAGCGCCGGCTCAGCGCCGTGTACCTGGCCGCCAGTTCGCGCGCGCTGGCCCGCAGGTGTTCCGGATCGCCATCGTTGACCACCACGTCGTCGGCGATCGCCAGGCGCTGCTCGCGGCTGGCCTGGGCGGCGATCATGCGGTCGGCCAGGGCGGCGTCGATGTCGTCGCGCTGCATCAGGCGCTCACGCTGCAAGGTGACCGGTGCGTCCACCAGCAGCACCCGGTCCAGCCAGGGGTAGGCGACGCGGCCACCGGCCTCGGTCAACAGCGGGATCGCGACGATGGCGTACGGTCCTGGCGCCGCCACGCACTGCGCGTGCAGGCGCTCGCGGATGGCCGGGTGGGTGATGGCTTCCAGCGCCAGGCGCAGTTCCTCGTCGGCGAACACCAGCTCGCGCAGAGCGCGGCGGTCCAGCGTGCCATCGGCCTGCAGGATTTTCCGGCCAAAGCGTTCGGCAATCCGCGACAGCACCGGCCCCGGGGCAACGACCTCGCGGGCGACGGCATCGGCATCGACGACGGTGATGCCCAGTGCCTCGAACGCCCGCCCCAGCGCGCTCTTGCCTGAAGCGATTCCCCCGGTCAGGCCGATGACGTAGTCGCTCATCGCCGCAGCGCCGGTCAGGTCAGGCCGGCGAACTGCTTGTAGGTGTCCACGATGCGATCAGCCCCCCAGAAGAAGGTGATCCACCCGGCAATGGCCAGGTACGGGCCGAACGGAATGGGGGTGGCGCGGTCGCGGCCCTTGGCCGCCAGCCAGATCGAGCCGATGATCGCCCCCACCAGCGAGGAGATCAGGATGATCGGCAGGATGCCCTTGAGCCCGCACCAGGCGCCGAGCGCGGCCAGCAGCTTGAAGTCGCCATGGCCCATGCCTTCCTTGCCGGTGAGCTGCTTGAACAACCACCACACCGCCCACAGCGAGAAGTAGCCGACCGCCGCGCCGAGCAGGGCCGGCTTGGCGTGCATGTAGAGGTTGTCCATCGAGCCGATCAGGCCCAGCCACATCAGCGGCAAGGTCAGCTGGTCCGGCAGCAGCTTGGTGCGCAGGTCGATGCCCGACAGCGCCACCAGATAGCAGCTCAGCACGATCGCGCCAAAGCCCTGCCAGCCGAAGCCGAAGCGCCAGACGCTGGCCACGACCAGCAAGGAGGTCAGCAGCTCGACGAACGGGTACTGGATGGAGATCGGGGCATGGCAATGGCGGCACTTGCCGCGCAGCGCCAGCCAGCTGAACACCGGAATGTTCTCGTACCAGGACAGCTTGTGCTTGCAGTGCGGGCAGTGCGAGGGCTCGACCACGATGCCTGGCGGCGGTGGCTCGTAGATGTCGGGCATCTCGAGGATTTCGCGCGCGTCGCGCTTCCACTGCCATTCCATGCGCTTGGGCAGGCGCAGGATCACTACGTTGAGGAAACTGCCCAGCAGCAGTCCCAGTCCGGCCGCGGCGGGGAAGCCCAGGCCGGGGTGCTGGTCGAGAAATGCCATTTAGTTCTTATCCGACAACTGCTGCGAGCTTGAAGATCGGGAGGTACATGCCGATGACCATGCCGCCGACGATGGTACCGATAAATACCATCACCATCGGCTCGATCAAGCTGCTGAGTGCATCCACGGCATTGTTGACTTCCTGTTCAAAGTATTCGGCCACCTTGAACAGCATGGCATCCAGCGCGCCGGCCTCCTCGCCGATAGCCGTCATCTGCACGACCATGTGCGGGAACAGGGCGACCTGCTTCATCGCCATGTTGACCGGGTAGCCCACGGAGACGTCATCGCGCATCCGCAGGATGGCCTTCTCGTAGACGCTGTTGCCCGTGGCGCCGGCCACGATGCCCAGCGCCTCGACCAGCGGTACGCCGGCACGGAAGGTCACCGCCGTGGTCCGGGCGAAGCGGGCAATGGCGCTGTTGTGCATGATCTGGCCGATGACCGGGACCTTGAGGATCAGGCGGTCCATGGTGTGCTGCATGGAGGGCGAGCGTTTGTAGGCGAAGAAGAAGCCCACGATGGCACCCGCCGTGACAACCAGCAGGGCCCACCACCACGTCACCATGAAGCGCGATGCCGCAACAATCAGCTGGGTGAAGGCCGGCAGCTCCGCGCCAAAGCCCTTGAACACCTCTTCGAACTGCGGCACGACCCAGATAAGCAGGATCGAACTCACCAGCAGCGCGACGGCCATGACCATCACGGGATAGAACAGCGCCTTCTTGATCTTGCCCTTCAGGGCCTCGATGTTTTCCTTGTACGAGGCGACGGTATCGAGCACCGTCTCCAGCACGCCGGCGCCTTCGCCGGCCTTGACCAGGTTCCTGTACAGCTCGTCGAACTGGACCGGGTGCTTGCTGATCGCCTCGTACAGCGAGGAGCCACCTTCGATGTCCGTACGGATGTTGTCCACCATCTTCTTCATGCGCGGGTTCTTGTGCCCGCTGCCGATGATGTCCAGGGCCCCGACAATGGGCACGCCGGACTTCATCATCGTCGCCATCTGGCGACTGAAGAAGGCGATGTCCTTGGGCGTGATCTTCTTGCCCGCCGCCCCGAACAGCGGCTTGGACTTGGGCTTGACGACGGTGGGCGTGATGCCCTGCTTGCGCAACTCGGCGCGAAGGACATTGGCGTTCTTCGACGCCTGCTCGCCCTTCATCTTGATGCCGCGCTTGTCTGTCCCTTCCCAGACGAACGGCTGCAGCTGGCTGGTGCTGCGGTTGACAGGCTCTTTCTTGATGGCGCTGCGCGCTACTGACATGTCATTTCCCCGGACGGCCATCCCCAGACCGTTATCCAGCCGGATGGTAGCTGGTTCCGGGGCGTCTGGCAGCTCCGGCAGGGGCAAGAGGGGTGGTCGTCACGATTCCGAGGTGCGGAGCCGGCCCCGGCTTTGGCCTCCACGTGTCCAAAAGTGACCTTGAGCGTCACTCCGGCAGCTGGGTCGCAAATGCGTCGGCAGGGGCTTCCAATCGCCCTGGCGCCTGCCCATCATTGCGCCGGGGAGTCAGGACGGAGTGCCGGAAACTTGGCACGCAACATGCGTAGGGCAACAGGCAGGATTCTCTGCCGAGTACCCAGCTGCATGCGGGACCCGGAAGGACGCCTTTCACCAACCAACCTCTAGGGGATGTACTCATGAAGAAGCAGCAGGGCTTTACCCTGATCGAACTGATGATCGTCGTTGCGATCATCGCCATCCTGGCCGCCATCGCGCTGCCGGCTTACCAGAACTATGTCGCCAAGTCGCAGGTCACCGCGGGTCTGGCCGACATTCGTGGCGGCGTGACCGCGTTCGAGGAAGGCATCCAGTCGGGTACGCAGACTGGCAGCCCCACGGCCGCTGATCTCGGTCTCTCCAGCTCGACCGCGCGTTGCGACATCGCAGCGTCGGGCGCTTGGAGTGATGTGAGCGGCCAGACCATTGCTTGCACCCTGAAGGGCAACCCGAAGGTCGCCACCCAGAACGTTACCCTGACCCGTGACGGCAGCGGCGCATGGAACTGCACCAGCTCGGTGGACGACAAGTTCAAGCCGGCCGGCTGCCAGTAATTCGTACAGCCGTACGTCCAAGTAGTCTGGGAAGGGGCGGCTTCGCCCCTTCCTTTTTTTGGGAATTCGCATCGCCTATACAAGTTTGGGGGCTTACATGGGCAGGCAGAAGGGTTTTACGCTGATCGAATTGATGATCGTCGTTGCGATCATCGCCATCCTGGCAGCGATTGCGCTGCCGGCGTACCAGAATTACGTTGCCAAGTCGCAAGTGACCGCCGGCCTGGCCGAGGTGAGTGGCGGCCGCACGATGTTCGAGTCGCAGGTGCTGGCCAACAACGTCACGACTTTCAACCTGGCCGACATCGGGCTTCCCGCCAGCACCGCCAGGTGCGATCTGACAATGGATCCGACCGAGACGGGCTACATCCGTTGCACGTTGAAGGGTAATCCGAAGGTGGCCGGCAAGACGGTTGAAATTGCCCGTTCGGCTTCGGGAGAGTGGCGTTGCAGGGTTGATGCCGCGGTGGACGCGCGCTTCTGGCCCGCGGGCTGCAGTAATTGAACGAGGTTGTACGTGGCGCAAAGGGGACCGCATTGGCATTCGTAGAGCGTTTCGGGGGCGTGCTTCGCCTTGCTGCCCTGCTGGCCATCGTGGCTCTGGTTTACTGGGCGGGACTCTCCGGCCCATTCGTTTTCGACGATTTTCCCGCACTGGTCGATAACGCCAAGATTCATATACCGGACCTTTCCGCGGCGTCGCTGCAGCGCGCCGCCTTCGGCTTCGACCCTGGTGGCACGGGCCGTCAGTTGTCGATGCTGAGTTTTGCCGTCAACTATGCGCTGGGCGGCCTCGATCCGTGGGGCTGGAAACTGACGAGCCTGCTTGTCCACCTGCTCAACGCGTGGCTGGTCTATCTGCTCTGCCTGCGGCTCTTTGCGCTCGCCGGCATGCAGCACTGGCGTCGTGCCTCTGCCTGGGCCGTGGCCCTGTTCTGGGCCGTGCACCCTCTGCAGGTTTCCACGGTGCTGTATGTGGTGCAGCGCATGGAAACGCTGTCGCTGACCTTTGTGTTGCTCGCACTGCTCAGCTACGTCCGTGGCCGGCAGTTGCAGCGCGAGGGCATGAGCGGCTGGATATGGATCGGTGCCTGTGTCCCGTTGCTGATCCTGTCACTGGCGTGCAAGGAGACGGCCGCGCTGTTCCCGGCCTACACGCTGGCACTGGAGTTGACGCTGCTGCGTTTCGGCGCGGCAGATCCAGCCCTGGCACGTCGTTGGCGCTGGCTTTATGCATCTGGTGTTGTGGCCGCGTCACTGCTGTTCTGCGCCGTGGTCCTGCCCCATTACGCGCCGGAATCCAACTACCTCTCGCGAAACTTCAACGCCTGGGAGCGCGTGCTGACCCAGCTGCGTGTACTGCCAACGTATCTCGGCCAGATGCTGTTGCCGTTGCCCAACCGGATGCCGTTCTATTACGACGATCTGGTGGCATCGAA
>Ga0196970_1000812_pt1 | contig 28981 bp, 24 predicted proteins | sample S1v_513CmetaG_FD_148672 | JGI IMG/M metagenome (GOLD analysis project Ga0196970, IMG submission 148672) | Soil microbial communities from Anza Borrego desert, Southern California, United States - S1+v_5-13C | ecosystem: Environmental > Terrestrial > Soil > Desert | place: USA: California... | reverse complement strand
AACTGGCACCATTTCACCGCAGCCTGCCTTCCTGGATGTTTTTCTACAGTTGCCGGGACGGGGCGCTGGCCCGCAGTCTGGCCTCCCCTCAGGTGTGGGATCCAAGCCTATTCGACGGCGATACCTGGACGAGAATCACGTAACACATGCGTCCACGCGGCGAGAACGATACGGAGTTGCAGTCGTTCGTGCTGGCGACACTTCCAGCAGCGACCCAGCAGCGATGATTCCGTACACGAGAGTTTGATATGTCCTCCATTCAGACACGTTTTGACACTGCTGTCTATTCAGCCCCAGAACACGTTGATGATGCGTTGTTCAAAGCTGCGAACGAGCTGCCACAAAAGCAAGCGGTGGTGGATGGCTCGTCTTCGATCACTTACGCTTCACTGTCGGAGTGGGTCGACCAATTCGCAGCTGACCTCCGAAACCGAGGAATCTCGCGGGGCGACCGCGTTTCCCTCTTCTTCGATAAGACCTTCGAGTCGGTTGTCGCCCTTTATGGAGTGTGGAGAACCGGGGCCGTGGCGGTTCCGGTAAACGGAGGACTGCGATCTCGCCAGATTGAGCACATAGTGCGCCATAGCGGCAGCAAGTTCTTCGTCGCTCCTGAGCGAAAGCTAAAGACTGTTGAGCCGTCAATCTTGGCTGGAGTCAGCGTCCTTGATGTTCGCCCTCTATCTGCCGACGGGGATAAGGGCGTGGGCGAATATCACGACGAAGAAGATGATGGCCTGGCTGCGATTCTGTATACCTCGGGCTCGACAGGGCAGCCAAAGGGAATCGCTCTTTCGCACGCGAATATATGCGCTGGCGCACGAATCGTAAGCCAATATCTGGAACTCGGGCGAAACGAACGGATCCTGAGTGTGCTGCCGTTCAGTTTCGATTACGGACTCAATCAACTCACAACCGCAGTGCGCTGCGGCGCTACATTGGTTTTGCAGCGCTCGCCGCTCCCGGCAGACATCTACAGAGCACTGGTCCGCCACGAGATTACAGGCCTCGCGGGTGTGCCGTCTCTCTGGATACAGATGGTGCAGCCAAATTCACCATTCCTTAATGGCGGGGACTCGATCAAGCTGAGGTACATAACAAATTCAGGAGGACTGCTGCCCGTCAACGTAGTGAGTCTGCTTCGGAAGGTACTGCCACATACCAAGGTGTACCTGATGTATGGCCTCACAGAAGCATTCCGCTCGACTTATCTCCCTCCCGAAGAGATCGATCGGCGTCCCAATTCCATTGGGAAGGCTATCCCGGAATGCGAGATATACGTGGTGTCAGAGGATGGGAGCCGTTGCGCGCCGGGCCAAGTAGGGGAGTTGGTGCATCGAGGCCCGACAGTAGCACAAGGCTACTGGCAAGACGCAGAAGCCACAGCGGCGAAGTTTCGCCCGAACCCGTTCGCGCCGGAAAGTGCCGAGCGGGTGGTTTACTCCGGCGATCTGGTCAAAATGGACGAGGATGGGTACCTCTACTTCGTCGCTCGGCGGGATGAAATGATCAAGAGTGTGGGATACCGCATCAGTCCCACTGAAGTCGAAGACATAATTCATCGTTCGGGCATGGTAAGCGAAGTGGTAGCTAAGGGTGTACCCGATGATGTCTGCGGTGCGGTCATCGCAGCGCACTGTGTACCCGTCCGGCAAGATGGTTTCTCGTGCGACGAGTTGCTGGCTTACTGCAAAGCAGAGATGCCCAGTTACATGGTGCCAAGATCCATCTTCCTGCACTCTTCTTTTCCTCGCACCGCATCCGGCAAAATCGATCGCAAAGCGGTAGGAGCATGATCGGACACTTGCAGGCCGACCTGGAACGTTTGTTGTCCTTTCAGGAGCGTTACGACCTTCTGTACCGCAAATGGGTGCGGAGGGTTGGGCGTAACTACTGTGACCTGGCTTATGCGAATGCGTACGACGGTCCTGACACGGCGGTTGTTCAAGCCATTCGAGACACTCTCGACGATCCGTCGACTCTCAATCTTCAGTATTCGCCATACGGTGGTTCGACGATTACGCGACGCCTGATTGCAGAACGTCTCTCGAGACTTCATAAGTTGAGTTTTCAGTGGCAGGACGTGGTACTGACGCCGGGTGCGATGGCCGCGTTGAACATAGTGTTCCGAGGGCTTAAGACCGGCGAAAGCGATGAAGTCATCGTTTTGACGCCGTGCTGGATGGATTACCCGCTTTATCTCGTAAACCTCGGTCTGAAGCCTGTACTTGTCCCCTTGAAGCGCGGCACGTTCACACTTGACCTCTCGTCGATACGCAAAGCATTGAGTCCTAACACGAGGGCTATCGTGTTTTCGCAGCCCGCTAATCCGACTGGCGTCATATACAGCCAAAGCGAACTTACAGAACTGGCGGATACACTGAACAACGTGCGCGGTAGTAAATCGCCGATCATCATTTCCGACGAATGCCATCGTGAAGTTGTGTACCCGCCAAATGTCATGACGTCGCCGACGCAATGCTATGACGCCACAATTGTGGTTTATTCATTTGGGAAGTCGCTGCTGATGCAAGGACAGAGAATCGGGTATCTGGCCATTTCACCGCGCTTTCCCGACCGTGAGCGCGCACGTCTTTCGGCGGAGCGCAACTGCAGAATGATGGGGTTCTGCATGCCTACCGCACTCATGCAGGTAGCCATACGACAACTGTTGGATCATGAACCGAGCATCGATCGCCTTTCGGCGCGACGCGAACGGGTTCTGGCCGCGCTAACGTTCTATGGTTATTCGGTGCTGCCTTCGCATGCAACCTTCTTCATCTATGTGGCCTGTCCTGAGCCAGACGATTTCAGCTTTGCGGAGAGGCTCGCTAGCCGCGGCGTTTTTGTTCTACCTGGTTCCGTGTTCCACGACCCGGGGTATTTTCGGATTTCCCTAACTGCGTCTGACCACATGATCGACAGTGCACTCCCGGTTTTTGAATCGGCGATGCACGAAATCAAAAGGTCGTCATTCGCGGAGGTTGGAGCCTCCGAAGCTTGGCGTCCAACTACTACACCCTGCAATTAACTTCCCTTATCCGCACACCAACAGCCACAGGTTGAGACAGAAATCACATGGACGATGTAGCAAAGACAATAGGTGTTTTCATTCGGCGGCGTTTTAACGTCCGGGACGATGACACCCAGTTCACTCATGACGTTCACTTGTGGGACTCGGGTTATGTCGATTCGCTGGGAGTTGCTGAGATCCTAGGCTTTTTAGAGCGGCAGTTTGAGGTACGTGTTCCCGGAGATGCGATGTTCCGGGACGATTGCACTAGCGTGAACGGACTCGCCCGGCTCGTCTCAGAGCTGCGAGGGGAGCCTGAACTGTCAGGCGGCACGGAAATACCAAGAGTTGGCGTGTCATAGGGATGGTGGGGAGGTCATGAAGTTCAGGGACGCGTCAACGCCGGTCGTCCTTCTCAGGTCCGTGGGCCACGGCGGCCTTTGCATCACGCGAACGCTGGGCAGAATGGGAGTTGTCGTCGACGTCGTGGATGGTGATCCTACGACGCCTGCCTTCTCTTCACGCTTTTGCCAGCGCCGCATGGTTCTGGACCTTATAACCACAGAGCCTGAAAGCGCAGTTCGGCAATTACTCCAATTGCAGAAGCAAAGAGGACAGCGATGCGTACTGCTGCCGGCGAGCGACGATGCCGCAATTTTTGTTGCCGACCACGCAGTCGAACTTAGCAAGGGCTATATTTTCCCGCAAGTCGCGCCCGAACTGGTTCATAGACTTTGCAGTAAGAAGGATATGTTCTTCCTTGTAAGACAGCTTGGGCTTCCTACTCCCGAATCTGTATTTCCCCGTTCACGGCTGGACCTGCTTGACTTCGTTGAAAGAGCAACCTTCCCGGTGCTGCTGAAGGGTATCGATGGGCAACGACTGCTCAGAACGGCACGCAAGAAAATGTTCATCATCAACTCGAGGCGCGAGTTGCTCGACCTGTACGACGCCACTGAAGATCATCGCGATCCGAACCTGATGGTACAGGAGTACGTCGCACAAGGTGAGGACTGGATGTTCAACGGTTATTTCGACGCGAACTCGCAATGCCTATTCGGAATGACCGGCAGGAAGATTCGCCAGTGCCCAGCTTTTACGGGTGCTACAGCTTTGGGCGTGTGTATGCATAACGACGTGGTGGACGAAACGGCGCGACACCTCGTTGAAGCGATCGGCTATCGAGGCGCATTGGACATCGATGTTCGTCGCGACTACCGTGACGGCAAATACAAGATTCTGGACGTCAATCCGAGGGTGGGGGCCAGCTTCCGCCTTTTTGTGGACAGCAACGATTTGGACACCGCCCGGGCGTTGTATCTGGATCTGACTGGACAAACGATCAGTCCAACAGCTCCGCAGTACGGCCGCAAATGGCTCGTTGAAGACCTCGATGTCGCTTGCTCGATACGGTACGGCCGCTGTGGAGAGCTAAATCTTCTCGAGTGGTTGTCATCCTTGCGCGGCGTGCGGGAAACAGCGTATCTCTCCTTCGATGACCCGCTCCCTGCACTTCGCATGGTACTTAACGACGCACGCACGCTGCTGCGCAGGTTAAGACAGCCTAGGGTTCTACCTCAACGAGAGTGTATGCGCGAACGCGAGGCGTAAACACGCTCCTAACTTTCACTCGATCTGGAAAATCCCATGAACAAAGCGATCGTATTGCTTGCTTGCGTTCTTGCGGTTGCCTCTCCATCGGTTTCGCTGGCTCAAGAACCAGCAGAGCAGGGTGGAGAGAATACCCTAACTCCTGCTCGGCAAACTGACAATCGGAGCGACGTTGTCGATGCACTTCCTCCTGAGGTGGCGATTCAACCTGCGTTCAGCCAACGTCACAAGCGTTACGCGTTGCGTCCCAGTGATTCGATGGAAATCAGGTTTTCGTACACACCTGAGTTCAATGAAGTCGTGACCGTTTTGCCAGACGGGTTCATCACCTTGAAGGAGGTGGGAGAGCTGTACGTGCAAGGCAAGACGGTGGAGGAAGCGTCGCAACTGATCCGTTCGGCTTACGCAAAGGTACTGGCGGATCCCGTGATCACGATCGTGCTCAAGAACTTCCAACGGCCCTACTTCACGGTTGGGGGCGAGTTGCTTAAACCTGGAAAGTACGACCTCCATGGCGACCTTACCGTTACCGAAGCTGTTCAGATGGCGGGCGGCTTTCGAGACAGCGCGAAGCATTCAGAAGTACTTCTGTTCCGCCGAGTTTCCGATCAGTGGGTGCAGGTTCGAAAGCTAAACATCAAGAAGATGCTGAGTTCTGCAGACCTTCGTGAAGATCTACAGCTGCTTCCCGGTGACATGTTGTTTGTTCCTAAGAATCGGATATCCAAGTTGCGACAGTGGCTACCAACTTCCAGCGTGGGCGTGCGCCCATATCCATAAACGGCGGAACCGATGAGTCGAGCCGGAGAGGATGCTACATGACCGAGCATAATCTGACCCCAGGGTCGCACGAGCCGATGCGCGCCCCTTACGCGCAGCCGCCTGCACGTCGAGCTTTACGCGAATTAGCAGCGGCAGTGTTTCGCCACAAGCGCCTGTGTTTACTAGCGTTCGGCGCAATTCTATTGGGCGCCATTGTGGCCGCCATCATCAATGGGCCCCAATACCAGGCCAGGATGAAGATTCTTGTGCAGCGCGAGCGCGTGGATCCGGTAGTAAGCGCGCAGCAAGATGCGCCAGTGCAAGCCTCCGGAGCTCCGGTAACGCCAGAGCAGATCAACGCCGAAGTAGAACTTCTTCGCAGCAATGACGTGTTGCGCGAGACGGTTATCGCAACCGGTATGCACCGGCAGGCCGGTTCAATTCGGTGCGCGCTGTTCCGTTGTAGCCGGGAGGAGAAAATTGCCAGAGCCGTGCGGGGACTGTCTGGCAGGCTCAGCATTGAGCCGCTCAAGAACAACAACATCATTACGGTCACGCTTAACGGTTCAAAGGCTGAGCGCACCGCAAAATTACTCAAAGCTTTGCAAGCCAATTACCTGCAAAAGCATCTCCAGGTTCATCGCCTACCTGGGCAGTTCGACTTCTTTAGCCAGCAGGCAGAACACTACCGGCAGGAACTTCAGAACACGCAGCAACAATTAGCCGACCTCAGTGAGCAGCAGCGCTCGCCGGCACCGCTCATCGAGCGAGACATTCGGATAAGGAAGCTGCACGACTTTGAAGCTACGTTGGAAGAAACGCGAGCAGCAGTAAAGCAGACCAGAGACAAGATACGCACATTGCAGGCTCAACTGGTTTCGGTACCCAAACGTCTAACGACGAGCATGCGTGCAGCGGACAATGGAGAGCTGCTGCAAAGCCTGAAGTCGAAACTGCTTGCTCTGGAACTCGAGCGCACGGAAATGCTGTCGAAATTCAAACCAACCTATCGCCCGGTCCAGCAGTTGGAAACGAAAATCGCCCAAACCAAGTCCGCCATTGCAATCGCCGAAAAGAACCCTCTCAGGGATGAAACCACGGACGTGGATCCCACGTACGAGTGGTTGCGTTCTGAACTCGTAAAGGCCCGGGCTGAGTTGAACGCACTGCAGGGCAAGGCGGCGGCAACGAAGGCGACCATTGATCAGTATGAGCAAGATTCGCAAGAACTGAACCTCAAGGGCATTGCTCAAGAGCAACTGACGCGAGCCGCAAAGACGAACGAACAAAGTTATCTCTTCTATGTGCGCAAAAGAGAAGAAGCGCGCATCACGGACGCGCTTGATCAGCGACGGATCGTGAATGTTGCGGTTGCTGAAGACGTAGCGGTCCCGGTCCTGCCGTCGCGTCCAACCTGGATGTACATTGCCGTGGGTCTGATTGCGGCGGTTGTGGGCAGCGCCAGCCTAGTATTTGCTGCTGAACATTTCGACAATTCGTTCCGAACGCCGCAAGAAATCGAAGGCACGCTAGGCATTCCAGTTCTCGCGGCGGTGCCGGCGCAGGCACCTGAAAGCCGGATTGTGCCTGACGAACGCTCGGGAAGAAGTTCTGCTTCCGAGGGTTCACAGTGAGTCGGAACGAATCAGCTGAGATGCAAGTCGTCGATACGCGCTAGAAAGCACATCGCATTTCGACCGGAATTCGACGCCATTACGACCTCGATCTCGAATCTTCGCTCCATCTCGAACTTCGCTTACAACTCCAACTCTCGCAAACCGACACCGGCACTCGTGCGGATCACACAGGCTGCGAGGGCCTTGAATGAACGGGCAAATCGACGATGAGTCCACAAAGGGCATCTCTGTTTAACTTCAACCGGAAGGAAGTCCATCCGGAAGCGCAGAATTCTCGTGAGCGCGCGGAGTCCCCAGGCTTGAGACTGGTGAGTAAGGCAGACTCGCGAGCAGTGGGAAGTGCGTTTGTGGCCGACGCATTTGGGTTGGTCGACACGAGCAATCGCTGGTTGAGAATTCGTTCCGCATTGCTGGACCTCGGTCTAGTCGGACTCGCCGCATGGGCCGCGTTGCAGTCCCCGCTAGCCCATCACTTCGCTGCGCACGGTCGAAGCGATGGACTCGGAGCGTACATAGCTTTCGTGGTGCTTTACGGTTCGCTTGTAGTGCTCTGCTTCCATCTGTGCGGGTTGTATACATGGTGTCAGCATTCGCCTGTGGCACAAAAACTGGGGGCGATTACAACAGCGGTGGTGCTTGCAACGCTACTGATCCTGTCATTTCTGCTGCTGTCACGAGCTGATGTCGTCCCCCCCAGCATTGTTGGCCTGAATGCGTTGCTAACGCTCGGACTGGTCACGACTGTGCGAGTTGTTGAGCAGAAAGTCTCGGAGAACCGGATCCGCTCCGGCCAGACGGTGCGAAACGTCGCCATCGTCGGTTCGGGCAGGTTGGCAAGGAGACTCGCACGATCCCTCGAAGCGGATGAACGCTCGGGCTATCGGGTTAAAGGGTTCATCGACGACGATCCTGATAACGATTTGCCGATGCTCGGACCCATTCAGGATCTCGATCGCATCTCGAAAGCGGAATTCCTCGACGAAGTGTTCATCGCTCTGCCTGGAAAGAGGGAAGTTGTAGAACGTGTTGCCTCCGAAGCGAGGAGCAGGCGTTTGAACGTCAACGTCGTTCCAGATGTCTGCGACACGATCGCTTCTCGGATAGCAGTCACTTACGTAGGTGACTTCCCCGTGATGGCGCTGCACCGCGAGCCCATCCCGGCGTTTGCGCTATCGATCAAGCGTGGGCTGGATCTCGTGCTGGCTGGCATCGCAATTGTGCTCACTCTTCCGTTGATGGCCGCCATAGCGGTGGCTATCCGGCTCGACTCCCCTGGTCCTGCGCTGTACCGGTCGTTCCGGCTTGGTAAGAAAGGCCGCAAATTCGTCTTTTACAAGTTCCGGACCATGACGACCGATGCGGACCGACTGAAGGACGCACTTCGCGTCCACAATGAACGAAACGGCCCATTTTTTAAGATTGCTAACGATCCACGCATCACTCCGGTTGGCAAGTTCCTTCGTCGCAGCAGCCTCGACGAATTGCCACAACTGTTTAACGTAATTCGCGGCGATATGAGCCTCGTGGGGCCTCGCCCGCACCCGGTCGACGACTGCGCTCAGTACTGTCTGGAGCACTTACGGCGATTGGAAATTACGCCGGGGATCACAGGATTGTGGCAGGTTACGGCCCGCTGGGATCCTTCGTTTGAAACGAATGTGGCGCTGGATCTTTACTACATTGAGAACTGGAGTCTGTGGCTGGATTTCAAAATTCTGCTGAAGACAATTCCCGCGGTGCTGAGTGGCTCGGGTCAATAATCCCGAAACTGCTAAAAACGATTCCCCTAATTCTCTTCGCAAACCACATCTCTGAGGGACAAACATGTCGCGCGAAACACGTCGAATTCTCGTAAGCGGTGCTGGAGGCTTTATAGGGCATCACCTGGTAAGCCGCTTGAAGGCCGAAGGCTATTGGGTGCGAGGGGTGGATATCAAATACCCCGAATATGAACACTCGCAAGCAGATGAGTTTCAGCTTTTGGATTTGCGGGACTGGAGCAACTGCCTAGAGGCAACGAGCGGCGTGCAGGAAGTCTACAACCTCGCTGCCGATATGGGTGGGATCGGATACATCACGACATCTCTCGCAGACATAGCGCGCAATAACATCCTAATCAACGCCCACATGTTGGAAGCCAGTCGTACGAATGGAGTCCGCAGGTTCCTGTTCTCTTCGTCTGCCTGTGTTTACAACCAAGCCAAACAGACGAGTGCGGACGTGACACCGCTGAAGGAGGAAGACGCGTATCCAGCTGATCCGGAGCCGGGCTATGGGTGGGAGAAGTTGTTCACCGAGGAGCTCTGCCGATATTACTGGAAGGACTACAGGTTCGAGACCCGGATAGTGCGCTTCCACAATGTGTACGGTCCGCTCGGAACATATGATGGCGGGAAGGAAAAGGCCCCGGCTGCAGTTTGTCGCAAGGTCGCGATGGCACCAGATGGCGGAGCCATCGAGATTTGGGGAGACGGGAGACAGACTCGATCTTTCATGTACGTCGATGACTGCGTCGAAGGGCTTATGCGACTTATGGCTTCGGATTTCCGCCAGGCTCTAAATCTTGGAACTGACCGTCTCGTCACAATAGATGAACTCGTGGACATCGTCAGTCGCATAGCGGGCAAGAGACTGCTCAGGCTTCATGACCTGAGCAAGCCCCAAGGTGTTCGCGGCCGAAACAGCGACAATTCACTGTTGCGCAAGGTTCTGGGATGGGAACCCTCGATCGACATTGAGGATGGGTTAGCTGTCACTTACAGGTGGATCGCTGGCGAGATCCAAAAACAACAGCAACAGAGGCTCGTCGAAGCCGCCTGAGCGAAGTGGCCCAGCAGGAAACAGTCCTACCAACTCAAAATGTTCGACGCAGGCTCATCCTCGACAAACGGCAGGACCTACCTGGCGCTGCCCTCAACGAGAAATCCCAGATGGCTACTGCCACTGTCAAGTCGCCGGTGCCTTTGGCGAGGGCTTGATCTCTATACGCCTTACCGCACTCTGGGGCACGTTAAGAAGCAACTGTTACGCCTCGCTGCAACTGCGGCTTGTGCTGGTCTGCCGGTGAAGAAGATTCGCATTCCGTTCGACGAGTTGGAAAAGTTGGTACGCGACATTCTGGGAGTGAAGGAGGTGGTGCTGGCTTTCTCTTTCGGTACTCCAGGCAAGTATCGTAAAGCCACTGTTCAAGTCATGCACCTCGACGGTGTAGTTGCGGGGTACCTGAAACTGCCACTGACAGAGGCCGCGCTCGAAAGAGTTCGTCGAGAATGCGCGACACTGGAGACTCTTGCGCGTTGCCCCAAACTGAGAAACCGCATCCCACGCCTGCTGCACGCGGGTTGGTCCGGTCAAACATACGTGCTATTCCAAACGGGTCTGCCGGGCAAGCCAGGAAGCACGCGCTTCGGAGTACATCATCAGACATTCCTCGAAGGTCTATCGCAGGCTCGCCGGACAGTAAAGATGGGCGACGCTGTTGTTGGCCTAGTTGCATCGGAAGTCCGGGATACATTGCCGCGGATGGGGACGGAGTGGCAGCAACTCGGAGTTGAAATGCTGGAGTGGGCGGATCAGTGGCTCACTGGCAGGTTCGTCGAATGCGGGATCACGCACGGTGATTTCGCACCTTGGAACACGCGCGAAGACGGTCACCTCTTCTGTTTCGACTGGGAGTCTGCAAGAACAGACGTGCCATGCTGTTGGGATGAGTTTCACTTTCAGACCCAGGTGTCCGCGCTATTGAAGACCTCGACGACGCTCGACCTGGACAGCCCTACAAGACCGGCGCTGTACGGTCTCTACTTGCTGAGCTCGGCCTGCAAACTGTACGACGAGGGAGGGGAAGTTCAACGCGGCATTGACTTCCGACGGCAACGAGTTCAGCAACTCTTGCTCGAGATGCCGTGGACTCCAGTTCGTCGGCATTCAAGAGTCGCCGCTTAGGTCGTGCATGATTTCGATCAATGGCGTAATCAAGCTGGCCGGACATGCGAGTGCGCGTCGATGGATCCAGAAAGCCGGACTAGCAGTCGTCGATCAGGGACTCTTGTCGGGTTCGAACTTCCTGCTGGCTGTCTTCCTCGGACGTTATCTCGTGCCGCAGGTTTATGGCGCTTACGCACTCGCTTACTCCATTTTCCTGTTCACGACAGGAATTTATATGAACGTGCTGACGGAGCCTATGGGAGTGCTTGGACCAGCACGATATCGCGGCCGATTTCGCGCTTATCTCGGCACGGTGCTCTACCTTCACTTCGCCGTGACCGCGCTGCTTTCCCTTGGCCTCATAGTGGCCGGTTACTTTGCAAAAACAGTGGTCGGGAATCAACACCTCGCGATGGCGCTGTATGGAGCGAGTATCGCGACCATATTTTTCCCTTTGTTGGGGCTAGGTCGTCGTTTCGCATACCTCAACTTTCGACCTTCGCTGGCTGTTCGCGGCACGGTCATCTATTCCTTCCTGCTCGTTGGAACGCTGGTGCTCTTGAAACAAGGGGGCCACTTAGGGCCATTGACTGCCTTTCTCGCGCAGGCGCTTGCGGCTACGTGTGGTGCGGTAACCATGTTGGCCACACGGTCGAATAGAGCATCGGAAAGTTCGAGTGATTCGGACCTGCGACTTGCCACGGTATCGCGTGGGCATTGGGATTATGGGCGATGGGCCATTGCATCCACGGGCGCGCAATGGCTCTCGACCGGTGCCTATTACGTCATCGTAAGTGCGATATTGGGGATGAAAGGGTCCGCCGAGCTTCGGATTCTGCAAAACTTCATCATGCCAACAAACCAGTTTTTCGCGGCCATGAGTGTTTTGCTCATTCCGAGGGCCTCCGCCGACTTCGCTGATCATAAGGAAAAGAGTTTTGGTCGCACCATCGCCAGCATGCACGTTCTGTTTATCACGACATCGTTGGGGTACCTGGCCGTTATTTCAGTTTTCGGGCGGCAGATACTCCAATTTGTTTATGCAGGCCGATACACTGAAATCGCTTATCTGATTCCCATCGCCGCTCTTCCCGTTCTCTTAAACGCTATTTCACAACCATTCAGCGTGGGGCTTCGCGCAATGCAGGCTCCGTCACAGGTGTTCTATGGAAATGCAGTCGCCGCAGGGGTGACTATGAGCATGGGAGCATTGCTCACGCTGCATTGGGGACTTCCAGGAGTCCTGGTCGGATTGTTGCTTTCCTCAGTCGCCTACAACGTCGTGCTGGCGCGGCGATATAAGGCAAAGTGCAACGCGTCATTCCGAGCGGGGAGGATGCCCATGACCGCCGAGGAAAGTGCGCCAGCCGCCTAGAATCGAATCCAAAACATCCAGCGCACGATGCGGATGTGAGGCTTGCAAAATTGCGTGTATTAGCCCTTGCGTACGCCTGCGAACCCAGTCAAGGCTCTGAGCCCGGAATCGGGTGGAATTGCGTCCAGCAGATTTCGCGACGACACGAAGTCTGGGTAATAACGCGTTCAGCGAATCGCGCAGCAATAGAGGCGGCTTGCCGCGAACAACCCATGCCGCTTGTGCATTGGGTGTACTTTGACCTGCCGCGCTGGGCACGCTGGTGGAAGCGAAAAACGCGAGGCGTTCATCTTTACTACGTCCTATGGCAAGCCGGAGCATACGTAATCGCGCGAAGGCTGCACGCTACGGTTCAGTTCGATATCGCTCATCACCTGACGTTCGGCAATTACTGGATGGGCAGCTCTCTTGCATTGCTCCCCGTGTCGTTCGTCTGGGGACCTGTGAGTGGCGGGGAGTCTTCGCCGCCGAGCTTTCGACGGACATTCGGATTACGAGGGCGGTTGATCGAATGGGTTCGAGATCAGTGCAGGGAAGTCATGCGTTACAACCCGCTGGTTCGCGCAAGCGCGAAACGTTCTACGGTGGCACTGGCGACTACAGGGGAAACGGCGGCACGGATCGCAGATCTGGGTGCGCGCCGCATTGAGATGATGCAGTCGGTGGCGTTGCCAGCAGAAGATCTCGAGACGCTTCGTACTGCACCGCTTCGGAAAGCGGGTCCGTTTCGGGCCGTGAGCATTGGCAGATTGCTGCATTGGAAGGGTTTTCACCTCGCCATGCAAGCATTCCGCAAGTTACACGACCGTGTTCCCGAGAGTGAGTATTGGATCATCGGCGAGGGTCCTGAAAGGTCAAGGTTGGTTCGGCTAGCGCTGCAACTCGGTATCTCCGAGCGAGTGCGTTTTCTCGGCCGCCTTTCGCGTTCTGAAACGATGCAGTGCATCGCTGAAACCGACGTGATGCTTCATCCCAGCCTGCACGAATCCGGCGGATACGTTTGCATCGAGGCTATGGCGGCCGGCCGCCCAGTGATTTGTTTGGATCTTGGCGGGCCAGCCTTGCAGGTAACCGAGGAATGCGGAATCAAGGTGAAGGCAGTCACACCGGAACAAGCAGTAAACGATTTAGGCACGGCTCTTGTGACATTGGCCGAAAATCCCGAGTTGCGCACGAGGTTCGCAAATGCGGCGCGACGGAGAGCCGAGAAAGACTTCAATTGGGACACGAATGGCGGGTTGCTGGTCAACTGGTACTCTCCAGTAGCGACGGTGAACGGTCCTGCTTCCGTCGTCAACTCGGATGTCAAGATCGCCTGACTGGGCCACGCGGATGTCTGCTTATGTTTCCAGTTGCGACAGTTACGACCAGTTGGGACGACGGTGATCCAGCCGATGTTCGGGTTGCACAGCTTCTGAGGACTCGACGGCTTCCAGGAACGTTTTACATCCCAGTCATGGGACGTCGCGGTCTGCCCACTCTCTCTCAAGCTGCAATGCGCGACTTGGCTTCCGAGGGCTTTGAGATTGGCGGGCATGGAGTGTCGCACAGAAACCTCTCGGGCATGAGTGCTGACCACTGCTGGAACGAGGTGCACGGTGCGAAGCAATTCCTGGAAGACGTGCTGGGGAAAGAGATCGCGATGTTTTGCTACCCTCGCGGACGTCACGACGAAATTGTAGTGAAGACAGTCGCTCGAGCTGGATACATCGGCGCACGTACGACGCGTATGTTGGCCACCGACATAGCATTCGATGCTTATCGCATGCCAACGACAGTGCATGCGTTTAACCATAAGCCTTCGGGGTACCTGCGAAACCTCTTGCGAACACGCAACCTTTCAGGGATTTTCCGTTATGCGACGGTGTATCGCTATTGCGAAAACTGGGTCCAACTCGCAAAAACGCTCTTCGATTCAACCCTTCGCGACGGTGGAGTCTGGCACCTGTATGGCCATTCGTGGGAAATACAGGAACTCGAGATGTGGCCTCAACTCGAAGAAGTGCTCGACTACGTCAGCGGTCGTGATGATGTTCTTTATGCCTGTAACTCAGAGATCGTGAGGCGGCGCACGGCTGAGAATCGCAAGATAGGTCCTGCCGAGCGATCAAACTAAGAGTCTGTCGCAAAGTGCAACACACCTCTTCTTACCTGTATGGCTATCTCCACAGCTTCAGTCAACATTCTCGGCGTAGGAGTACATTCGGTCGACATGCGAGCAGCCTTGAACCTCGCGCATGATGCGATCGAGACGCGCTCCAGGGGATATATGTGCTTCACCGGAGTACACGGCATCATGGAGGCTCAGAGAGACGTTCGGCTCCGCGAAGCCCTTAACAACGCCATGATGAACTTGCCTGACGGAATGCCAACGGTCTGGACCGGACGAATACGTGGGCACAAGCAAATGGGGCGGGTCTTCGGGCCGGATTTTATGTTGAACTTTTGCGCCGAATCAGTGCAGAGGGGATATACCCACTTCCTCTACGGAGGTGCGCCGGGAGTTGCCGCAGCACTTAGGGAAAACCTGCTGGCGCGTTTTCCCGGACTGCGGATTGTCGGTACATTCACACCGCCCTTTCGTGAGTTGAACGAATCGGAGGAACGTGAGCTGGTCGAGTTGCTAGCCACGCTAAGACCGGACTGCCTCTGGGTTGGCTTGAGCACGCCGAAGCAAGAACGCTTCATGTCGCGGTACGTTGACCGTACCCAAGCCACACTGATGCTCGGCGTCGGTGCCGCTTTTGATTACCACACTGGTCGAATCAAAGATGCTCCAGAGTGGGTGAAGAACTCGGGCCTGCAGTGGGTACACCGCCTGATTCAGGAACCCAAGCGATTGTGGAAGCGGTATCTTGTGAACAATCCGATGTTCGTTCTGAACCTCGTCTCGCAACTCGCTGGGTTGCGAATGTACCCTCCGCCGCACCGTCGTGCCGAGTCACGAACCCAGTCGGAGTGGTCGAGTCAATGAAGCAGCAGATAATCCAAGAGGTTTCGGTGGCGCTGGACCTCCTGCAAGGCGAGCGCGCAGCACAAGAAAGCGCCCGCACGCCACAGTTTCTTCGGCTGCTTTTCGCTGCATTGGAGGAAGCCGGCGTCAGGTACTGTGTGCTTCATTCTTGGGGGCGACTTCCACAGGAACTAGCGACCGACCTGGACCTCGCGGTCCATCCCGACGACCTTGCTACGTTCGAACAGATCTTCGAAAGACTACGCGAAGCCGGCTTCGCTCCGGTGCAACGCTTGAACTATGCAGTAAGTGCGTACTTTTACATATTTGCGTGGTTCGAAGGGACACGCCTCCGCAATGTCTGCGTTGATGTGATCACGGAGCACAGAAGAAACAGTTTAATCCTGATGAGCGGGAGCGATCTGCTGGCAGGACGTCATCGGAGCGATTGCTTCTGGGTCGCGTCGCCGGCAGTAGAGCTTCATTATTTGCTGGCAAAAAAAGTGTTGAAGAAAGTGCTGCCAGAACACCAGGGCGGGAGGCTAAAGGAACTCGCATTTGTGTTGGGACGGGCGAAAACGGAAGCAATCTCGGCTGACTTGTTTGGACGAGAAGTTGCGCCACGTATCGCAGACGCGTGTGTCGAAGGCAGTTTTGGTGAGCTAATTCCACGACTCAGGTCGAAGATATGGCTGAGCAAGGTCAGCCGTAATCTATGGTCGGTAGGCCGCGGACTGATACAAGACTTCGTCCGTCGAGTGCGTCGGTGGTTTTCCCCAACGGGCCTGTTCGTGGTGATACTCGGCCCTGACGGAGTCGGAAAGAGCACTGCGATTTCTGAATCAATCCGAACACTCTCTGCCCTATTCCGGCGTGAAAAAGTGTTTCACTGGCGGCCAATGCTTCTCGGTAAGAGGCCAGAGAGCGGCCCAGTGACAGATCCGCATGGACGGGCGCCACATTCGAAGTGGTGGTCTCTGGCTCGATTGTGCCTCCACGTACTTGATTACTGGCTCGGCTACTGCGTGGTCTTGCGTCCGCTCCTTGCACGTACCGGGTTGGTTGTCTTTGATCGGTACTACCACGATGTTGCCGTTGATCCAGAACGTTACCGTTACGGTGGCCCACTAGGTGCGGCGCGCGCGGTGCAGAGCTGGATTCCGAAGCCAGATATGTGGCTCGTGTTTGATGCACCTGCGGACCTGATTCACTCACGCAAGCAAGAGGTCACCAGGGAAGAACTTCAACGGTTACGGCGGGAGTATCTGCGGTGCTTTCACAAGCTTTCACCATCCTGGCTCATCGACTGCAAACGGGACACTGACGGCGTGAGGCTCCAGGTAGAAAGTGCAGCGGTAGAACTTCTGGCGGAGCGCTACCAACACCGCTACGGTTCTCGACGACGACTCGATGTGACCCGTGGTTTGCAGATGAGAGGCTGACATGGACGTCGCGAAGAAACGCGAGGCGCTGCGATGCTTTCCTAAGGGAGTGTATGTTCTCACGTCCAAGAGCGGCACCCGCTACGGAGCGGCAACGATAACGTGGGTCTCTCAAGCGTCGTTCAAGCCACCGCTATTGGTAGCCGCGATACGCACACGAAGCAACATCTTCACCTGCCTTTCTGAAAGTCGTGTGGCAGCGCTTCATGTGGTGGCGTGCGGGCAGGAGTCGTTCGCCCGGAAGTTTTTCACTGGGACGAAAGCACTAGACCGAACGATCAACGGGGAACCGTTTGTAGAAAAAACGACATCTGCGCCCATTCTGCAGAATGCTCGCGCATGCGTTGAGTGCCGGGTGCGGCAAATCGTAGATGGAGGCGGAGATCACACGCTGGTCATCATGGAAGTCGTTGATGCCGAATTCACAGAGCGCTTCAGGCCGCTCACTATCGCCGACACGCCCTGGGAGTACGGAGGCTGAGGTCTGTTGGCGGGTTACATGCCTTTCCAGCTTGAAGGAAAAGTGGCCATCGTGACTGGTGCGGGACGCGGCATCGGGCGGGAGATCGCAATGACCTTTGCGCGCCAGGGCGCCGCAGTGGTGTTTGCATCTCGCACACGTTGTCAGCTGGAGGAATCAGTCGCCAGTCTGCGATCCGAAAACTGCCAGGCGATGGCTGCTCCTACTGACGTTGCCAACGTTGCTGAAGTCGGCGCCCTGGTTAAGGACACTGTTGCGGCTTATGGAACCATCGACATTCTGATCAATGCCGCAGGAGCGAACTACGTCTCGAATCTCTTGCTCTCAGACGACGCGTGTTGGAAACAGACGGTTGAGGTGAACCTTTACGGCGTCTACTCGTGCATCAAGGCCGCACTGCCGTACATGGTCCGCAAAAGATCGGGCAGGATCATCAACATTGCTTCCGTAGCCGGTAAGATCGGGGTGCCTTATAACAGCGCCTATTGTGCTTCCAAGGCAGCCGTTCTCGGGCTGACAAGATCCGTGGCCCTTGAGGTAGCAAAGTTTGGGATCACGGTGAATGCGATATGCCCATGGCACGTTGAAACGGGCATGATGCGCGACGCGATGGCAAAAAGGGGAGCCATGTTCGGCAGGAACGTCGACGAACACATCACACACGTGATCGACAGCAACCCGCAGAAAAGGCTGATTACCGCAACAGAAGTTGCTGCGCTCGCTCTGTTCCTAACCTCGCCGCAAGCTGGGGGTATCAACGGCCAAGCAGTTAATCAGTGCGGCGGGGCAGTGATGTCGTGAATGCTGGAAGTGCTCGCAGCAGACCACAGCCCGATGAACAATCCGACAAACTTTGTCCTTTGTAGCCGCCGAGGCTTATGAACACGCTACTGCAGCGCGACACGTTGAACGTGAGGGAGCTGGTTCAGGCTGTGACAGCCAGTGACGGTTATCGTCTGCACTATAAGGTCTGGTCTGCTTCGCATCCTTCCGCGACGGTAGTTCTACTACATGGATTGATGAGTCACTCAGGTTGGCTAAGCGGGGTGTCGAGTCAGCTTTGCAGTGAAGGTGTCAAGGTGGTTGGAGCTGATCGGCGTGGCTCTGGCATGAATCAAGCGGAGCGCGGCGACGCCCCGTCCCGGCAGTTGCTGCTTGAGGACTTGCATCGTGTACTAGAGCAGGAACATTGCGGCGCTCCCATCTACATCGTTGGTTGGTGCTGGGGGGCAGTGCTGGCGATTAATGCCGCGCTCGAGTTCGGTCGCGAGATCAAAGGGCTCGCGCTGCTTGCCCCAGGCGTATTCCCTTCGGCTCTGATTCTGGATCGGGCGAGATCGGAGTGTCTGGATCTCCCGGACGAAGAAGACGGAGCTGCAGTGTTGCCGAGTCCGATTACGGAAGGGATGTTCTCGGAATCACCAGAGGTTCAAAAGTTCATTCTCAACGATGATCTCGCAGTTCGTCGCTTTACGCCGCGTCTGTTCCGAGTCGCGCGTGAAATGTCATTGATCGCAGCCACCCGCCTGCCACAGACAAATCAGCCCGTTCTGCTCGTGTTAGCGGCACACGACCAAGCTGTTGATAACCAACGAACTCTGGGCATGGTTGACAGACTGCGAAGATCCGACGTGACGGTTGTGACGCTTGCGTGCAGCCACGGCATGCAATTCGAGGTTCCGGATCAGTTGAACAAGTGCATAGTGAAATGGCTTCGAGCCCAGCCGACCTCAGTTCAATGCGGAGGGGCCCGATGACGGCCGCTGAAACGTGCAGATTGGAAACGTTTTTCGGATGCTTGGACTCCGCTGCCGTGCAGCGAGACGTGTTATTGCGGCGAGTAGTTTGGCCTAATGCGCAATGTGAGTATGGCCGTAAACACGACTTTGGCCGCATCAAGAGCGTACAAGATTTTCAACAGGCGGTGCCACTGCAGCGCTATGACGATTTTCGCCCGGCCATCGAACGCATGGCTCATGGCGAGTCAGGGGTACTTGTTTGTGAGCCGGTGCGGCGGTTTTTTGTCACGAGCGGTTCGAGCGCGGATCCCAAGCATGTCCCCGTTACGGGCAGCTTCATCAAGGACAAATGGCGCGCTTTCCAAACTTACTGGGGCATGGTTCGGGACTGTCATCCCGACGTTGGTCAGGGAAGCATAATTACTAATTTCTCCGATGGAGGACGTGAGGAGCGTACGGCCGGTGGCTTGCCCTGCGGGTCGGAAAGTTCTTTTTGGAACGCATGGGGGAATGGCACGCTCAATACGGCCGGGAAAGGGACAGGGCTGCCGCGCGAACTGTATCGCATACGAGATGCGTCGGCGCGATATTACGCAGTTGCACGCGTGCTGCTCGAGCAGGATGTGACGGTGCTGATGGCTCTCAATCCGAGCACGCTCGTTCTTCTGCTTGACACGCTCAACGATCGTTCTGAGTCGTTGCTGCGAGACGTGGAACAAGGAGGTGTTACGGAGGAGTTCGACATTGACGCGGACGTGGCAAGCAAGCTTCTCGCCACGTATCCCGCGAACTCAAGCCGCTCGTGTGAGCTAGCCGCTTTGCGACAGTCGGAAAGTCCCCGGCTTCCACCATGGCGGGTCTGGCGGAATCTGCAGCTTGTCATTTGCTGGCGAAGCCCCATGGTGCAACCTTACCTCGAACGGTTGAAACAGCACCTTGGCGCTATTCGACAACGCGATTACCTGTTGATGGCCTCGGAAGGGGTGATCGCAATTCCTTTTGAAGATGATGTCAGCGGCGGAGCCGTGGCTACCGGCATTCACTTTTATGAATTCATACCTGAGGAACTTGCGGATGGTCAAGATCCGCCAACTCTCCTCGCACACGAGTTGTCGCCCGGAAGCAACTACGTTGTTGTGCTGAGCAATTCAGCAGGCCTGTACCGTTACAACATCGGCGATGTGGTCAGGGTCACGGGTTTCGTGGGTACTACACCGGTGCTCGAATTTCTTTATCGGAGTGGCCACACGTGCTCTCTTACGGGAGAAAAACTGACAGAGGATCAGGTCGCCTGCAGCGTTTACCAAGCGGCTTCGCGGCAGGGGTTGCAACTGCAGGGGTTCACGTTCTGTCCGGCCCACAGGCCGTTCCCGCATTACGGATTGGTCGCCGAATTTGACCGGACGCCAAGTCGGGGTGAACTCAGTTCCTTCATCGCAGAAGTCGAACGTGAATTGAGTAGCCGCAACTTGGAATACAAGGCGAAGCGAGAGTCCCGCCGACTGGGCGCTCCAGAGCTATTGGTTGCGGCGCGGGGTTGTTATGCCGCGCTGAGGCAACGACGTATCGCGTCCGGCACCAGTGATGCCCAGGTGAAGATTGCGTGCCTTACGCGCGATGTGACATTTCGAGACAGCTTTCAAATTGTGGAACGTTTGCCATGCGCATCAACAGCGTGACCGTTCAACGCCTCTCGATTCCATTCAGAAGCCCGTTCATACATGCGTCGAAGGCCCGGGGCAGAACGGAAACAGTGGTTCTGTGGATCACTGGAAGCGATGGCATAACGGGCGTGGGCGAAATACTGCCCAGACCGTACTTAACGGGCGAAACGATAGACAGTGTTTCACAGAGCGTACGATTAATCGCTCAGCGCTGGGTCGGTGAAACATTTCGCAGTCTGAACGAAACCATAAGAGCGCTCCATGCGGAGTTCAGCGAGACCGAGCGTGCGCTTGCCACTTTCGCTGGATGGGAACTGGCAGTCCTGGATCTCGCCGGGAAGAGCTTCAATATCGCTGCAGGGGATGTGCTGGGTGATGCGGTGAAACCTGATCTACAGCCAGGCGTGGTTATCGATTTCGCCCTACCTACGAAAGCGCTTGAAAAGCACTGCATTCTACTTCGTCTGCGAGGTCAGCGGCACATCAAGGTTAAAGTGGGCCGCGATGACGATTTGGTTCGTCTGCAGATAGTTTCCCAAGTTTTCGGCAAGGAATTCCCCTTACGGCTGGATGCAAATGGCATCTGGACAGCAGATGAGGCGATCAGGGCATTGCGACGCATGCGGGGAATAAACATAGCTTCCATCGAGCAACCAGTTCCGGCCGGTGATCTCACTGGCATGCGCAGGGTTCGCCAGGAGACACGCATACCTGTGGTGGCGGATGAATCCGTCTGCAGCTACAGAGATGCAGAGCGGGTAATCGATGCGCGCGCGGCGGATGTTTTCAACGTCCGCTTAGCGAAATGCGGCGGGTTTCTTGGGTCGCTTCGCTTGTCGAAACTCGCGGCGGCAAGCGGTTTTCGATGTCAGCTTGGAACGTTGGTTGGCGAAACTGGAATTCTGTCCGCGGCCGCAGAAACGTTTGGGCGGCGACTGGACTGCTTTGATTTCCTCGAAGGAAAAGGCCAGAGCAAGCGACTTCTTGTAGAGGACGTTCTCGAACCTTCTCCGAGCGACGACGGTGCTATACGAGGCCTGGGAATTCGAGTTGCTGCCAACAAGATCACTCGTTGGGCTGCATCTGCAGCTACGACGTACACGGCAGGAAGGAGCTAAAGCTAAGCATGTGTGCTAACACGAACATCAGCGAAACGGTCATAACGTATATCCGAAGCCAACTAACGGCACAAGTGCCGGATATAGACTCACTGTTATTTGCAGACGGATACCTGGATTCGACTGCGATGCTAGACCTCATTCTATGGATCGGAGATACGTTCAAGATTGCCGTTGCGAATGAGGACCTCGTACCAGAGAACTTCGCTACGGTGCGCAACATATCAGATTTTGTGCAGCGGAATATCCCGGCAGCGGAACGCCAGGAAGGGAATGCAACTCCAGTCGGGTATGACTGATGGCGCTGTCGGCCACGTTCATGCCCGAAAGGTCGTATGTTTGATCTAGCCACATTCGTGGAGGCAGTCAGGCGCGAAAGGCCGCGTGATGTCGTCGATGTCCAGCGCGAGGTCAATCCGAAACACGAAACGGCTGCCATCATACTTAAGCTCGAACAGCGCCATAGATCTCCGTTGTTAGTGTTTCACCGGGTGTCCGGCACTCCATTCCCACTTGTTACGAACGTATGCGGGTCGGTGGCGCGTCTAGCATTAGCGTTGGGCTGTCCAGTGGCCGAACTGTCTAGATGCTATGCTGAGCGAATCGCACAGCCTATCAAGCCGGAGCTGACGGCGGACGCACCTGTGCAGGAACGCATAAGTACAGGCGAGCGAGTCGATCTTCAAGCACTCCCACAGCTTATCTATCACGAACATGATGCCGCGCAGCCGTATATAACCGCTGCTATCGTAGTTGCGCGGGATCCCGAAACCGGCAAAACGAACCTGAGCTTTCATCGTTTGATGATGACGGGCCGCAACAGCACGGCAATCTTCATGGCTCATGGTAAGCATCTGGAAAGCATTTATCGGAAATACGAGAGTGCGAATGAAGCCATGCCGATAGCCGCATTCATCGGCGCGCATCCTACATGCACGCTGGGCGCGCTGTATTCGGGAACTCCTGATACCGAGGAGTATGACATTATTGGCGGTCTGCAGCGGGCGCCTTTGCGCGTGACTAAGTGCGTCACCGACGACTTGCAGGTACCTGCGAACTCTGAATTCGTCCTCGAAGGTGTTGTACCGCCGCGTCAGCGTGTGCTTGAAGGTCCCTTTGGGGAGTTCACCGGATATGCGAAGGGCAGGATCTGGACACCGGTGTTCCATGTGAAGGCGATTACCTCACGCAGTGAACCGCTGTTCCAGGATATTGTTGGTGGATCAATCGAGCACCTTTTGCTGCCAATTCTTGCTCTTGAACACGATTTACTCCATGCGGCTCGCGCGGTCGTACCGAACACCGTGAAGGTGAAGGCGGTGGCCCCGTTGACGGTGGTTGCCGCGATCGAGAAGACCGATGACTCACAGCCCGAGCAACTGATGCGGGCTCTTCTGTCTCACGACATTTACGTCAAGCAGGTGATCGTCGTCGACAGCGATGTAGATATCAGCGACCTGCGGCAAGTAACAGGTGCGATTGCACTGCATGTTCGTCCTGACCGCGATGTTCGAATCTATCCTCAGCAACGTGGAACCGAACTAGATCCTTCGACTGTGTCGGAGGACGGCGCGACGGCGAAACTAGGTCTCGACGCCACTATGTCCAAGAGCGCACGTGACATAAGAAAGAACACAGTCCCGCAGAGAGTCCTCGATTCCATTGATGTGACGCAACTCCTCGATAGCCACTAAGCAAAAGCAAAGTTGTAGAGAGTGCTGGCACAGCCTATGAAACGCTTCGAAACAGATGTCTTGATCATTGGGGGCGGAGGTGCCGCGACCGCAGCGGCTATCAGTGCGCATTCGAATGGAGCACGGACCATGCTCGCGGTCAAGGGACGTTTCGGAGTTCCCGGAGCACGAGGCGCAGGTGCGACCTCAAACCCCCTGGGCGATTTCTGGACCATGCGAACGGTGGGGCCGGAAGGCAGCTTCTTCAACCCGCCTAGCCTTGTTTACCGTGACATGCTGCAAACGGGGCTCGGGATGGCCGACCCGCAGTTGTGCCGTATTTTCGTCGATGAGGTGGGGACTGCGATCAGCCGGCTGAATGAAATGGGGCTGCAGTTCAAACGCAAGGTCCTGGCTGTCATGGAGGCGAACCCCAACTCCGGCGGCACAAATAGTATTGTCTCACTTCAAAAGGCAGTCATTGAGGGCACACAAACTCGTGTGCTGGAGCAGGCCAACATCGTCGACATTGTGGTCGACGGCGACCGATGCGTCGGGGCGATCGGCATTGGTGACGATGGTGACCTGCTGTTGATCGAAGCTGGAGCGGTGATTCTGGCAGCAGGCGGCGTAGGCCAGCTCTTCCGATACAGTTTCAATCCTTCGGGGAACACTGGTGACGCCTATGCCATGGCGTTACGCGCGGGTGCTGCCCTGTTCAACATGGAGTTCATGCAGCAGGGTTTAGCAACCACCTGGCCTACCCAGGCAATGGTGATGCTGTATGAAATGAAAGAACCGTATCGGCTTCTGAATGGTGAAGGAAAGACGTTCGTAAGTGACTACCTTCCAGAGGGAGTGACGATTGAGGAGGTCTCGAAAAAAAAGGCGTACCACTGGCCGGTAAGCTGCCGTGACGAAGCGCTACATCTTGATCGCGCAATAAAGGGCGAGGTGTTAGCGGGGCGAGGAACGAGACACGACGGAGTGTTCCTAGACCTATCCAGGGCGGCGCGTGGGTTCGAGCCGGAGTTGTTTCAAAAATTCATGCTGTCGAAAGGGATTGATGTGGATCGTGACCTGTTACAAGTGCAGGTCCACCATCACACCAGTAACGGTGGCATTCGGATTGACGCGGACGCTCAAAGCAACATTGCGGGCTTGTTTGCCGCCGGGGAGGCGGCAGGCTGGCAAGGTGCGGATCGGCTAGGCGGCACAATGTTGAGTGGGTCGCAGGTTTTCGGCTGGCGAGCCGGTAGCAAGGCGTCGCAGGTCGCATCGAGTCGGCCGAGCACGGGCGTACCGCCGGAAGCAATCGAAACTGTGACGGAGCAGGTCGCAAGATTTTCGGAAACGAAGGGTGACCGGCGCCCACTGGAACTCCGTCGCGAGCTTCAGCGAATCATGTGGGAAACGCTCATCGTAGAGAAAGACGCCGGCACGTTAACACGCGCGAGGGACTACATGACGAAAGCGCGCGAGGACCTCTCGAAGCACCTCAGAATTGCTGAACCCGCAGATCTGGCCCTCGCTTTCGAACAACGAAACCTTCTTGATGTGGCGGAAGTGATTGTCGCGGCTGCGTGCATGCGAACCGAAAGTCGTGGTAGCCACTACCGCCGAGACTACCCAAAGCGTGATGACGTTCATTGGCTTACAAACATCTTCATCACCAAGCACAACGGAACGCTGTCGCTCCAAAAAGAGTGGGTTGGCAGGGAGCACGGGTGGAAAGATGAACCGGGCGACGTCAGGATTAAACCTTGGGGATAACGAACGCCACATCGCCCCACTCACAACTGAAACTGAATATGCACACGGTTGAAAAAAACCGATCGCCAGTGTCGACATGGTGGGTGTTCGCCTTCGGTCTTCTTGCGGTGCTCGGTGCCTTGGTTGTCTTGTCCACAGACGCCATCGGCGCCGCGCGCACGCTGGGAGTACTTGGCATGTTCGGCGCTGCCTTCTTTGTTCCGGATGCGATCCGAGGTGCCTACGCCCGCCTGGCCAGATTGCGTCACGAGCTTTCGTGGTGGCATTGGCTATGGTTGATTGCTCTTCTAAGTTCGCTAGTGTTTCGGATCCGAGATACGCGTGAAATTGAGCATCAGGCGCTGGATTTCTGGGCGCTGTACAGAGTAGCCCTGCTGTTGGTAGTTGCCATGACTCTATGGCGACACCTGCGTGGTACCAGCTGGATTCGACCCGTCTTTCAGGGAATCATCGGCTTGCTGGCGGTTTACGCCCTGGTTGCAATGGCGTCTACAGTCTGGTCAGTAAAACCATCGTGGACCGCGTACAAGTCTGTAGAGTATTTCGTCGATCTGGTTCTGCTGGCCACGATCGTGAGGTTTGCGCCCGACCTGACGCGATACAAAACGCTCCTCGACTGGACTTGGGTGATGATGGCGCTGCTACTGGTCACGGTCTGGATCGGAACATTTGTCTGGCCTGATCGAGCGTTGCTCCGCGGAGGCGACTTACTCGGCCCGCGCATTGCCGGCGTATTTCCCGCACTCGATCAGAATACGGTAGGTGAATATGGTGCGATCCTGGCAATTGTTGCCATGGTGCGCCGCTGGCGAAATCCCAACAGAGCTGGCCGGGTGTTCTACCTTGCAGTGTTCGTGTTTGGCTTGGTCACCCTTTTGCGATCACAAACACGAGTGGCGATCTTCGGGTTCGTTCTCGGAGCCGCGCTGCTCCTTATCATTGGCCGCCGACTTAAAACGCTTGCCCTCCTTGTGGTGGTCGTCGCCTCGCTGTTTGCGTTCACCGATATCGCGAATGTCGCGGAGGGCATTTACAACCGGGGCGACCGGAAGGCTGGCCTGGAGTCTCTCAGCGGCAGGCTGCCGAAATGGGAGCTTGCTTTCGAGCAAATAAGCAAGCGACCAATAACAGGATACGGGGCGTATGCCGCCGAGCGATTCATGCTCGCGCCTCAGATGCGAGGCTTGCGCGACATGAAGAGCACCGACGTCCTAAATACCTATATCGAGGTTTTGAGTGGTACAGGCCTGCTAGGTCTCTTACCGTTTGTGGCGGCGCTTGCCGCGACTTGGTTCTGGCTGATGCGAGCAACGCGGTTCAAACACCTATCGAGTCCCGAGCACCTTCTTGTGCTGGAGTGTTTAGGTGTTCTAGCCATAATCACCGCTCGAACGCTCTCATCTGTAAGGTTAATCAACCACACTGCATTGCTCGGGTTGGTGGTCATAGGATGTGCGGAACTGATCCGGCGCAACTACGCACGGCGGACGGTCAAACGGGCGGGCAACCGGAACGCCGCATCCGCTTGATTCTCCTTACATTCTCGACAGCCGTTTATGAAGATCCTTCTTCTTCACAATTTCTATCAACAGCGCGGAGGAGAAGACGTCGTTGTCGAGCGAGAGCGACGGCTCATGGCCGACGCCGGCCACGAGATCATCACATACTTCCGCAGCAACAGCGAACTACTGCCGGGGCTGACCGGGCGCGCTGCGGCGGCTCGACGCTTACTCTGGTCGAGAGATGTCAAGCGCGAGATTTCTCAGCTTCTACTTCGGGAAAAGCCGGATGTCGCACATGTTCACAATACCTTTCTAATGATTTCGCCTTCAGTGTTTTTGGCCTGCCGTAAAGCAAATGTTCCAGTTGTACACACATTGCACAACTATCGACTGTTGTGTCCGGGAGGTAACCTGCTCCGAGATGGAAAGGTCTGCCGAGAATGCATCACGGGCTCCCTGTTGAGCAGCGTCGCTCATGGCTGTTACCGCGGATCCCGGAGCATGACTGCAGCAGTCGCAACCGGGGTTGCTTTTCATCGTACGCGCGGCACCTGGACACGTGAAGTTGATCGCTTTTTGGCACCGAGCGAATTCGTACGGAAGGTATATGTTTCGGCTGGGCTGCCGTCTCACCTTATCGCGGTGAAGCCACATTTCGTCTACGATCCCGGACCGAATGAAAAGGTGGGAGAGTATGCAATCTACGTTGGTCGACTTTCGCCAGAAAAAGGGGTCAGAACACTAATCAACGCGTGGCGCCGGGCATCGCTCCGGATACCGTTGGTCGTAGTCGGTGATGGCCCGCTGCGTCCCGAACTCGAAGCCGAGGCACCGGCCTGTGTTACGTTTCTCGGAGCGCTGCCGTCGGAACAGACGATTGCGGTCATGAAGCGTGCGCGATTCCTGATATTTCCAAGCGAGTGTTTCGAGACTTTCGGAATTGCAATCGCTGAAGCCTTCGCCTGCTCAGTTCCGGCAGTGTGCTCTCGGTTAGGTGCGATGGAAGAAATGGTTGAAGACGGCCAGACCGGGTTGCAGTTCGCGCCGGGTGACACTGCCGATCTAGCTGCGAAAGTCAGTTGGGCATGGGCAAACAGCCGTGAAATGGCGCGAATGGGAGCCGAGGCTCGGAGAACGTACGAGGCGCGGTACAGTCCGGCGCGCAATCGATACCTGCTTGAATCGGTTTACTATCGTGCGATCGAGGAGCGCCACGGTGTTGAGCGCCCCTTACCGCTCAGCGAAGCCGCATAGTGGTTGGGACTCGACCTTCGCATGTCCGCGCTCCGTGGGTCTCCCGTCTCGAGCAGAATGGGCTTGGGGCCGATGGTAACGGTGCTGCCGGTGATGGAGTAAGTGTTGCCATCGAGGGTGCGATATCGCACGAAGCCCGGGGGAATCGTGTATATGGAACTTCGCGCGACGTTCCACACCGCCTGTGCCAGGTAACCATTGGGCCGGGTCAGAGTGCAGGTGTACACGGCATCGTAGGCCGAGACGCCAGTCCACTTGCAACTTTCGCGCATGGTGGCGCCCACCATCCAGTTATAGGTCTGGCGATAGGCCTTCGCCGGCTTGAGTTCCCTACTTGAGGGAGTCCAAAGCAGGCCCCAACTGTTATTGTCCCAGGCGTACCAGTACGCCCGGCTCATACCGTTGCTCCAATGCAACAGGTAGAAACGAGCGACAAATGCTGCCTGCACATCAGGGTTTCTGATGGTCGCGGCGAAAGCCTTATTGCCCCACGAGCCTTCGGTGTCCCACACCGGTTTTCCGGAAAGGCCGAAGCGGGCCATGATGGATTGAATCGGCTGTGCTCGCTGCGAGTACAGGGTCTCCGGGATTGCGGGACCAGAGCCTCCAACGGAGCTAAACGGGTAGCCGTGCACGGAGACTACATCGATGCCGCGCGTGCCACCAGCCGCCCAATACTGATCCATGTAGCTCGGATTGCCGGAAGGCGACACGATGGTTGCGCCCGGATCGATGGAGCGGATGATGTTGTACATGCGGTTGGTCAAGGTCACCATCTGCGAGACAGTACCGTTGAAGGTGCGATGCGGTTCGTTCCACAGCTCGTACACCTTGATGCGGCCCTTGTAGCGAGTCACGAGGGCGGTGACGAACGAATCCCAATCGGCGGTGTTGCGCACCATGCTAGGGCAACTGGTAACCGTGCCGGTGGAAGTTCTAATTCGGTCGCATTTGCTGGTGTCGGCGGCCGCCCAGCCGGGCACTCCGTCATTGCTCCAGAAGATGGGCATGTTGTGGGTGGCGGCGTCGTTGACCCAGCGGTCTAGGTTGGCCCAGTTAT
>Ga0196970_1000811_pt1 | contig 28996 bp, 25 predicted proteins | sample S1v_513CmetaG_FD_148672 | JGI IMG/M metagenome (GOLD analysis project Ga0196970, IMG submission 148672) | Soil microbial communities from Anza Borrego desert, Southern California, United States - S1+v_5-13C | ecosystem: Environmental > Terrestrial > Soil > Desert | place: USA: California... | reverse complement strand
CAGAAGCGCAGGCGCCGGCAGCAGCGAGACCATGACCCGGACGACCGCGGGCGCTGACACACCCAGGAGGTGACCGATGAACCTCTCTCAGTGGTTTGCTGACCATCGAGAGCCGTTGACCCGGTGGTTCCTTCAGAACCGGCCCATCTTCCTAATCGCAGGGGCACTTGCCTTCGCCGATTTCTTCCTCCTCCCAGCGGCACTTGGCACAGAGCAGTATCGCCCGTGGGCCATCTTCCAGGCCCTCGGGAGTGAAGCTCCAGCCGCCAAAGCCGTGGCGGGCGAGTGGTTTCTGCTCAACCTGGCCGCCGTGGGTGGGTTCCTTTACTGGCGTACGGGGCGCAGGCCCAAGCACAACTCCCCTGACGACGCCAGCAAATACGCCAGCCATGGCAGCAACCGGTGGACCCGGACTGGCGAACTCCGCGCCTACCTCAAGAAGAAGGGCCCGGGTCTGATCCTAGGCCGGGAGAAGGACGGCCTGCTGATTCTGCCCACAGACCCCACGATTCCCTACAACCAGAACGTGACCGTCCTGGGTTCGTCGGGCTCAAGGAAGACCCGCTCCTTCGTGCAGCCGAACCTGCTCCAGGAGGCCGAACACGGGCAGGCGTCCATCGTCTGCGTCGACCCAAAGGGCGAGAACTTCCGCCGCAGCGCTCACCTGCTGCGGCAGGCCGGATACGAGGTGCGCTTACTCAACTTCCTGGACATGGCGCACTCCGACCGGTGGAACCCCCTCGACGCGGTGGCCTCCACCATCGAGGCAGCTGACCTGGCGGTCAACATCGTGGCCAACACCATCAACCCAAACAGGCCGTCCGGGGGGGACCCCTTTTGGGACCAGGCCGAGCAGAGCTTCATCACAGCTCTGGTGCTCTACATCTCGCAGCATAGGCCACAGGAAGAGCGCCACATGGCCTCAGTGCTCGAGCTGGGCGCCGAACTCCACCCCAACAACCTCGACTACGTCTTCCTACAACTACCGCAAGACGCACCGGCCCGTCGCTTCTACCGGACCTTCCTGCGGGCTGATCCCAAGGTGCGGGCGGGCGTGGTGGCGGGTATTGGCAGCCGGCTGCAGCTCTGGAACATCCCCGAGGTAGTCGGGCTGACAGCTGCCAGCGACTTCTCTCTACGGGATCTAGGGCTGCGGAAGGTGGCGCTCTTCCTGGTCATTCCCGACTCGAAGGCGACCTACTCCCCTATCCTCGCCCTCTTCTGGCAGCAGACGTTCCAACTTCTCTACGAAGTAGCGGACAAGCACGGCGGCGCCTTACCGAACCCCGTACGGTGTGTGATGGACGAAATCGCCAACTGCGGCTACATCCCCGACTACGCCATGAAGAAGAGCACCATGCGCAGCCGCCGCATCAGTACGGAGGAGATTTGGCAGAGCCTCGGCCAGATGAAAAACCGCTACCCCCATACCTGGTCGGAGTTGCTGGCCAACAGTGATCACCTGCTGGTCCTGGGCATCAACGACCTGGACACCGCACAGTACGTCTCGCAGTTGCTCGGTACCACCACCATCAAAGTCGTCGGGACCGGAAACACAGAAGGCTCCACCGGCGGCTCCGCCAGCACGAGCCACACCTTCCTTGGCCGCCCGATCCTTACCCCTGATGAATGCAGACGTCTTCCGACCGATGAAGCCCTGCTGCTGCCTAAGGGCAACTTTCCGGCCAGAGTCGCCAAGGTCGACTACACGACCCTGCCGCTGGCAGCCGAGATCCACGAGGAAGACCACCGGAGCTACCAGGTCCCCACCCACGATCCTTTTATCGTTATCAACACAGGCCTGCTCCAAAAGTCGGTCATGCCCGAGGAGCAAGAGTCGCCCCAAGCACCGACAGATGGACAAAAGCCGGCCGCAGACAACGAGCCAGATGAAGATGTCACCGGTTCTCTCGCATAGACCCCAAACCCAAAGGAGGATTGACCCGTACATGAATACAGTGCGCAAAGTGTCCCGGCGTGCCCTGGCTTTCGCCCTGACCATCTCGACAACTCTGCTTCTCGCCCACGGCACCAGCCTCGCCGCCGATGGCGAACTCGACACGGCCATCGCTTCAGGCTTCGGCAAGCTCGTCAAGTACGGGCGCTGGGGCGCAGCCCTGATCCTGGCCGTCGTCTTCTGCCTGGCATGGGCGGAGCGGGGCCAGAACTCTGACAACCCTCACGAGGTCAACCGTGGCACCAAGAAAATGGTCTGGGCAGGCGCCGGCTTTGTGGCCGTAATCGGATACAAGCTGATCCTCTCCGGCCTCGTGGCCTGGTTCAACGTCAACCCCGACTCCATTCCGGCGTTCCTCTGGCAGTAGCAAGCGGAGGCCCCGGGAGAAACCCGGGGCCTACCTTCAACAAGGGCAGGTGACGGGATTGACTGAATCCGCCGAGATCCTTCGTGACTACCGGTTAGTGCGAGGCGTTGGTCTGGCGCTTGCCGCCCTCGCCTTCCTGGTAGCGCTGGCAAAGTTGGGTACATCAGAGCTCCCCTACGAACACTCGAAGGCCCAAGGGTTGCTGATCCGGGCCGCCGTCATCTTCCTGCTGCTGGCTGGCGACCGCCTACTGGCACGTGGCATGGCCGAGTGGTTCGGGATGACCTCGCACCTGCCGGTCTTCTGGCAGTAGGAGGTGCAGGCATGAAGCGACTCCTCCTTCCCATCCTGATCTTCCTGACCGTGATGCTCCCCACCGGGGCACAAGCCGCTGTCGGCGGCAGCATCGTAGAGCGACTTTGGGATCAAGCGATGTCGACCACCCAGAACCGGATGCAAGAGCGGCTGCCCCGGACCGTGGAGTTCTTTCAGGATGCCGAACGGTTCTTCCTGAACGGAACCCGAGACGTAACCAATCTGACCGCCGTCCGTGAAGTCTACGCCGCCATGCGGGTTGCCGGGCTGCTGCTCCTGGGGCTCTGCACGGTTATCTCACTGGCTCAGCTTACTGAAGCCGGGCTGATGGGTGAATCCGCCAACATCATCGATTGGATCAAGCGGTTCTGCGTGGCGGCGTTCATGACCATGGGCTCCATCCACTTCTATGGCCTCTGGATTCGGGTCTTCAACGCCATGCTGGACGCATTCCGGGTCTACCTGGACACCCACTGGGGTGAACGCAGTGACCCGACAGCGATCTACTCAGGTCTTGTGGCCCTTATGGACCCCGGTAGTTCGCTGGCGGTGCTGATTTTCTCCGTTGTGTTGCTCGTGGTGCTTCTGATCCTCTGGTTCCTGATAGGTGGCATCCGAGTCGCAGAGCTTGCGATAGCCGTGGTGATTGCACCGCTGGTCTGGCCGGTCTACCTAATCCCTTCACTGGAGGATATCCCGAAGACGGCGCTCCGCAGCTTTCTCGGATTGAACGCGACGCTGCTGATCATCGTGGCCATCATGCGGCTCGCCGTGAGGCTAGACATGGGTGGAGGGCAGTTCAACACAGTGTGGAACTTCGTTCCCTCCATTTCCTTGCTGATCATGTCGGTCTTTCTGCCCACCATCGTCAAGCGGCTCACGGGCCAGGGCAACACGGGCAGAGGCCTGCTCATGACCGCAGCCTATGCCCTGGCTGGGCTGAAGGGCCTGAGCCTGATGTCACGCCAAGGAAGCGGCGGCCAGGGACCATCCAGCGGTCCGCCGACCCAGTCAAACCTCCCGCCGACGCCAGACGGCCCCTCTGCTTATCCGGTGGCTCCGCTTTCGTCGCCGCCCGGTGTTTCGGGCACAGCACCAGGGGCCTCGCGGCCTCCGCATTCCGCGGACGGGTGGGGCAACGCCCCCAGGCAGTTCCAAGCTGGCACCGTGGTAGGCCGACAGGCTCTGGAGGCGCCGTTCGAGATCGCTTCTGCCGCAGACGTGATCATTGACATGCGCCAGTCCAAGCCAGGGTCAAACCAGTTCGACACGGTGGATGCCGTCTCTGCATGGATGGACGGGCGCCGACGGGTCTTTCGGGACCCGGATACAGGCCCCAAGAACACGGGAGGTGACCGGTCTTGACCCGTCGTGCGTTTGTGCCTGCTCCGTTAATCGACGCGCAACCCCGGGTATACAAGTCCTTCCGAGGGCGGCAACTGAAGGGGCTCCTGATGGGAACCGGTGGGGCAGGAGTCGTGCTGGCGTTCTTTGGTCTTCGAGACCCTGTCGGCCAAGTGTTGGCCTTCCTCGCCACGCTTCCCGGCTTCGCCTACGGTTACTATGAGCCCGAAGGCAGACCTGTAGAGGACTGGCTCAAGCTGATCTACCGCTACCACGCGACGCCGCAGTGCATCACGACGGGCGGGCCACGGCCCCAAAAGAGCTTCCGACTCCTCAGAGCCCAGTTTGATCCGGTACTGGTGGCGCTCCGGTATCTGGTGTGGCCAATGACCCAACGAAAGGGGCGTCAGCCTGGTGGACGATAAGAAGATCCTCCCCTTCCGAACTCCCCGAAGGGTTCTCCGGCAGCGTCTGCAGAACTTCCGCCGCCAGATGGCCCGGGTCATCCTGCCCCTGCGGACGATGGGACGGGACATGATACGCATTTGCCCGCAAGGGGAGTCTGGCTACTGGGTCGGCATCCTCCAGGTGGCAACCAGGAATCTCTCCACCTGCGGCACGGCGGAGCAGGATCGGGCACTATATCATCTCCTCCGGTTTTTGAACGGGCGGTCGGATGTGTTTCAGTGGCGCTTCTCATCCCGCCCGGTCGATCCGCAACAGATGATCTCGGCCATCGATCAGCGGCTGGCCGCACTCCCCGAGCACGATGAGCGCCGGACTTGGCTCTCCGACCAGAAAGAACACATCATGAGTCTGGTCCGCATCAACAACATCCCGAAGGCTGGGCTCTATCTTGTGGTGAGGGTGCCTCACCCGCCTGAACGCCAGGTGTCCGATCAACTGGATCATGTCGCTAAGCGGCTGCAGCAGCTCTGCACCCAGGCCACCTCAGAACTCCATGCGGTCGGCGTCGAGGCACGCCGCCTCAACACGTGGGAGATGCTGTGTCTTCTCTGGGCCGATATGAACCCGGACCTAGTCGCAACGCAGAAGGAGCCGGCCTCCCCCAACAGCCTCGTGACGATGGCCAAGCCCGAAAGCCTGGAGGTCAGAATGACCTCGAACTACTTCGCCTTCGAGGACGACTTCACCGAGGCGAGCCAGACCTGGATGGACATCATCGCCCCGGTAGACTGTGAGTTCAAGAAGGACCACATGGAACTGAACCGGGTCTACCGGACGATCCTCGCCGTAAGGGGATGGCCCGCCTATCTTCAGTACAACGCCCTTCGCCATCTGACCAACAGTCAACTCAACCTGGATATCAGCGTGCACGTTCAGCCCGTAGATACCGGCGAGGCCTTGCGGCACCTGGATGAGCGCATTCGGACACTGACGGTGGCATCGGTCAAGGATCAGGTCGAGGGTTTCACTCCGGACCATCGGGTCAACAAGTTCCGAGAGCAGGCGGTCTACTGCAGGGAACAGCTTGAGCAGGGGCATCAACGCTGGTTCTACACCGCCATGTACGTCGCCGTCACAGCCGATACGCTGGAACAACTGCAGGCAGACGTGCGTGCCGTGGAGACGCTGCTGAACCAGGCGGACATCAAAGCGTGCCCGGCCTTCCGTCAGCAGAAAGAAGGGTTACTGGCCTGCCTGCCCATCGCTTACGACCCGATTGAGGCGAGCCGGAACATGCTGACCGATGCCCTAGCCCATCTGGCGCCGCTTGATGCGCAGCAACTGATGCACCCGGCCGGCATCTATGCAGGCATCTCCCGCCTCAACAACAGCCTTATCGCCCTCGATGTGTGGGCGCTCAAGAACTACAACATGGTACTCATGGGCGTTCCCGGTTCTGGCAAGACGATGTGGCTGAGGGCCAAGATCCAGCACGTGCACACCATGACCGACGACGACCAAGTGATCGGTGACCCTGACGGTGAGATGGATTCCATGGTTTCCGAGATGGGGGGCGTAGTCGTCCGTCTGGGCGGGAGTTCGCCGCACCGGATCAACATCATGGACCTTGCCCTCGACTGGGACGACGAGCGGGGCGGCTACAAGAAGGGGCGCCCGCTGGACAAGTTCATTCCCTTGCTCACGAGTTGGCTGGAGTACCAGATCGGCACCGCCGGCCATGATGGTCGGCGCAGATTCGACCCGGTCCAGAAGGCGCATGTGATGCACGGAATCGTCCGGGCGTATGGGCGGTATGGCATCACACCCGAAAACCAGAGCGACATCCTCCAGGGTGGCCGGTACCGTTCGGAAGTGATGCCGACCCTGGACGACCTCCAGGACGAGCTCCGCGAGATTGAGCCTCACCTTGCCGAGGCAATGGACCTCTTCCGGTTCGGCCCCATGCAGCTCTTCAACGCCCGGACCAACGTCGACCTAGTCGGGCACCGTCTCATCAGCTTGAACCTGCGAGAACTCGACCCGGCAACCCGGCACATGGCGATGCCGTGGATTGTGAACTGGATGTGGGCCAGGGTCGGCCTTAACCGTTACCACAAGCGGAACACGCACCTGTACTTTGAGGAGATTCTGTGGTTCTTGCAGGAACCCATCGCCGCTGAGTACATCAGCATGATTTGGACCCGGGGGCGGAAGTGGCGGTGCTGCCCGGCTGCGGTGTCGCAACTCCTGGAACGGCTGATGTCGACGGAGGTTGGGAGGACGATTGTCAAGACCAGCGACTTGAAGGTCCTCTTCGACCAGGGCGAGGCATTGCCGGAAATCCAAATGCACTGCGGTCTGTCTGATGCCGAGGCCTCGTTTGTCAAGGGAAGCAGCCCGGGGCACGGGCTCTACGTCCTGGGGCCTTACCGCCTGCCCTTCCTCCTCTTGCTCTCGGCCTACCAATACGAGTACTTCACGACCCGGCCGGGCGAGATGAAGGAATCCCTCGATGGGTAAGATGTTCGGCTGCCTTGCGGCCGGCGTCGCAGGGGCCGTGGTTCTTCTGGTGGTAGCCGTCTTCGGGATTGTGGCCGTTCTAGCCATGACTGCCGCCGAGGACCCCGCTGCCTCAATTCCTCCGGAGTTTGAGGCGGCTTACCGACAGGTAGGCGCCCGAACGGGCGTCCACTGGGCGGCCCTGGCTGCCTGGGATGCGGCAGAGTTTCGCTTCGCCATCCCCTTGCGATCGCTGGACTCCATCTATGCGGAACGGATTCAGCAGCGCTTGGATGAGAAGCGGCGCCAGGCCGAGGATTGGTGCAGGCGAAACCCCAACGATACGAGGTTTTGCCCGCCCAGTCCGCCGGAACTGACGCCGCAGGAAGAGGAAACAGCTTGGCGAGAGGCGCACGCCGAATGGCGATCACAGCTTAGCCGGCACATCGAAGGGCACGCTGCCGCAATCCTACCGGACTGGGCCGAGTTCGAAGAAGTTCCCGAGGCCATCTACCGCCGCCTGATGGCTCCGGACAAGGCCGCTCGTGCTGCCGAACTGTTCGAGGGGTATCAGCTTCTTGACAGCCTGAACGCAGACGAAGATGCCATCTGGATCGACCCGATTGAGCCCCCGCCCGGATGGGTGCCGACAGACGGGTTCGCCTGGCCGGTCCTGGCCCCAATCACGAGCCGCTTCGGATTGCGTGTAAGCCCCATAGACGGCGTTGAACGCCTCCACGCGGGCATTGACCTAGGGGTAGAAACGGGAACCGCCGTACGAGCCTCAAGGAGCGGCACCGTGGTTGCCTCCGAGTGGAGCGACGTATACGGCCTCATGGTGATCCTCGACCATGGGGACGGGTATCAGACGCTCTACGCCCACAGCTCGGCGCTGGCGGTGACGACCGGCCAGCAAGTAGTGCAGGGTCAGGTGGTTTCCCTATCCGGCAACACAGGCCTGTCCACAGGCCCGCATCTGCACTTCGAAGTCCACTACCAAGGCGTACCGATTGACCCGCTTTTGCTTCTGAGCGAGCGTCACGGGAGGGAGTAAAGAAAGTGGAAGCACGGGACCAGACGTCTCTCAACCGCATTCATGACGCCTGGAAGAGTTTCAACGAGGTTGAGCAGGGGGCGCTTCTGGTGGAGCTATCTGCCAGTCTGCGCCGGCGCTTGGCCCACCTGGAAGTCGACCAGGACTTGGCCGCAGCATACCGGGCCTTCGCCCAAACTGCCCGAGTCACCGGCAACGCCCTGATCTACAAGGCGGGCATTCCGTTTGTTCCCGATCCGCCGTTCCGGTGGTCGCGGGTGTCTCAGGACGCCGTTGACCGGCGAGTGCCCGAGATCCGAGAGTGGGCCTCTGCATCTGTGGTGGCCCAGGACCAGCCGCTTTCAGTTCGGCACACCGCCCTGGACCTGGCGGAGGCCGGGCGGGAGTTGGAGCGTCAACTGGAGCGGACCCGAACCAGGTAGACAGGGGACCGGCCGGGCTTACTGGTAGCCTACCCGATGGCTCCAGGCTGTCAAGGCCTAAGGGGGCGGGCAAAGCGAGAACCTTGACAGCCTGGTGCCATCGGGGATAATCCTCTCAAGCCCGGCCGGTCCACCTTCTGCGTAAAGAAACTTGCGTGAGGGGAGACAAGAGAAAATGAGCGAGAACCGACCCCAGTTCATCCCGGTGACCAGAGTTGAGCTCCACGACCTCGGAGGCTCGGGGCCTACGAAGGCCATCGGAAGCGTAATGATCGGGAACGTCTTTGTGGTCCACGGCGTTCGGGTCGTGGATTCCGAGAAGGGACTCTTCGTTGCGATGCCGCAACGCAAGGACGGCGACCGCTACCGTGATGTAGCCCACCCGGTAACATCCGAGATGCGGGCCATAGTTGGTTCGGCAGTGCTTGAAGAGTACCAGCGCAACAAAACTCGTGACTCTCAGGAGCGCGGGCGCGGATAGCTTCGCAGAAGTCAGTGACGGCCCTCCCGGTGCAGTGGGCACACTACGAGACGAGCGAGCACGTCAGGGAAGCGAGGCGCACGCATGGAGAAAGAGATTCGGCCTAAGGTCAAAGTCACCATCTTGCCGGACGTCTACGATCCCGAACGCTACCGACGAGGGATGGAGATGCTGCGGCAGGCATTTGGACGGGCCATCGTCGAGCGCGTGCGAGAGCATTCGGATCGGCGCCGGCCTCAATAGCAATTGGGATTAACCGTACCAGGAAGCCCCAGGTGTGCTGTGATCCGGCTTCGGCCGGTATCAAGGTGCCCGCACGAAGCACGAGGATCAGGGAGCAGGCGCCCTGGTCTTCGTGCTGTTGTCGGCGGGTTACAGTGTCCCTACCCGGGCCGCCCCTGACACTCGAGCCCCTCCCTCAAGATTCAGATGAGATGAACTGCGTATTCCCTCTGAATCTCGGGGAGTGCCCCTTGAGAGACCATACCGTGGCTCAGCCCTGGGCCCATTTCCAGGTGATACCTTATTTCTCAGGCTCGTCTTCCTTTGAAGATGGTCCTTCGCCTGTGGCGGTAGTGTCATCACCATGGATGCCTGAGGCCTTGGCATCGTTTGTATATTTGGTTATCGTAATCGATTCCGTGAACGAAAAGCTGTCGCGGACCCCCATCATGACCTTGTCTAGAAACCCCAAGACGTACTCGTGGCGCGATGAGTTCTCGTCCAGCTTCACGTTTACAACGTTCTCGGCGGCCGCCACTCGCGCTGCACCTTCTTGAAGCCCTAAGGGACTCACGATAATGCCCCCCTCAGCTCCAGTGTCTGCTATTCGGTAAGCCAGTGCAGCGATCTGCTCCTGGGTTTGCCTAGATGTTGTGTACCGTCGGCACTCAACGAGAACAAAGCCGACTCCTCCTTGTCGGAAGCCAACGGCGTCTATCTCCCATTTCGTTCCGGATCGCTGACCCATGACGCTTTGTTTTGGCTCCACGCGTTCTAGTTCAAACTCGACAGCGAATTGGTCGAGAAGGTACGTCGCAACTTCCTCGTAGGATTCCCACCTGGTCACTTGTGTGCCCCTCCCAGCTGTTGGGCGAAATAATGGTGGCTTCTGTTCGACCTAATGCACTTGCCCGATATCGTCTGCCAATAAAGGTCGGCGCCTCTCCCAATGTCACCGCCCCATTTTCGCACTCATGGCCTCCATAAGAAGCCAATTGGCTCCGAAGACAACTGAGAGGTTGAACTGGTTTCTCGCGCGCCTGGTACGCCACTCCTCAGAGACGCTTGCGGGGACTGCCTCGTTTTCCCCGTGTAAAATGGTCCGCCATTGGTTGAGTCGGTCGCACGATTCACGGATACTGGGGTCCGCAAAGCTGAGGAGCAGATGACTATGAGCGAACTGATTCCGGATTTTCGCGATCTCCTTCAGATCTTGGTACTGATCTCTCCGGATGAGCCGAAGGCAATAGGCGACTTGGGCGCGCGTGGAGAAGTTACCAAGAGCACCTCCTAATAGTTGATCCGACTCCGGAGAGTCAATCAGCTTAAGGCTAAGTAACGCCCCCAACTCCGCATCAAGAAATGCAGCCCCGACGACGACACAGCCGACGTCAGACTCATCGTTGAGGACATCAAACATCTTCTGGACTTCGGCCGCAAGTTGTTCGACTTCCGGTGGCTTTTTCATGAGATGATCCCCCTTCGTGGCAGCGAACGTGGTCCGCACAGCGATTTCTCTGTACTGTTTGACATCTTCCGAGTTTAGTCCTGCGGTTTGCGAAAGCACCTGCCCAGGTGACGAATAACAGTAGTACGACCAAGAAAAAGGAATCGAGGGAGCGGACGCACCGCTGCCTCGATTCCTTTTTAACTGGCTTCTTTGCCTGAAGTCGTCACCAGCACGTCTGTGCGGAACGCGATCTTGACACTTAACTCGTTGGGGTTCTTCACGCCCTTTGGGGCGTGGCTCTTCTCCTGATAAACCAGCACGGTATCAACTACATCATGCAGGAGCTGCTTGAGGCTCTCTGGAGGTAGGGAGTCCCAAACATCCAGCCGATCCGCTAGAGCCTGCAGGTGCCCCACATCAACCGTCGACGCCTTGGCCTCGGACAAGGCCCGCCTGGCGACCTCCACCTGCTCCCCAATGCGTCCCTTCTCGGCGTCGACCCGTTCCATCAAGCGCCCATAGGTCTTGCCTTCCAGGTCGCCCCGGAAGTAGTCATCCTCCAGCTTGATGAGCCTCTTCTCCAGCGCCGACATCTCTTCCTCCAAAGCCTTGAGGGCGTACTCCTTGGCGGCTATGTCAGTGCGGATCTGTTCCTCAATCATCCGTACCTGCTCCCGCATGCTCTCCCCCGAAAAGCGTTGCTTGACCTGCTCCAGGACGATTTCCTCCAACATTGGCGCACCGATTAGGGCACAATCGCAGAACTTCAGTGCCAACCTGCCCAGGCATGAGTAGTAGCGCTTGTCCGACCCCTTCTTGCCGCAGAGCGGCTGACCGCACCTTGCGCACTTGGCTATGCCGGAGATTAGGTAGAGGCTCCCCAACTGCCTGGGATTTATCTTGGCCCGATCGTCCCGTAACCTCCGTACTCGTTCGAACTCCTCGGGGCTAATCAGAGGCGGGATTGCCCCGTCCACTTCGTAGGTTACCTCATCAAGGAGCTTCCGCTTTTCCCCAATCCGCCACTGGCTGATGCCGTAACGGTAGGTCCCGGAGTACGACGGGTTGTCCAGAATCCGGGCCACAGTCGAGGTCCTCCAGTTACGGGCTCCAAGGGGCGACGGGATACCGTCACTCGTCAACCCGTTGGCAATTTGAACCGTAGACGCTCCACTGAGGTAGTCGGTGAAGATCCGCCGGGCCACCGCCGCTGCACCGCTGAAGGAACCCGTGGCGGGATCATATCCGTCCAGTTCATATCCGCCATCCTGCCCCCGGCGGTAACCGTAGATGTACTTGTGACCAGCGTTCCGCCCCTGCGATGCACGCTTCTTCTTTCCGCTTTGCGTACGGTCTCGGATGACATCACGCTCGAACTCGGCGAAGGAGATCAGGATGTTGAAGATCATCTTGCCGACCGGCGAGTCAGTATCGAAGCGCTCGGCTGTAGAGAAAAGACCACACCGCCCGTACCACTCCTCACGGACGAGCTTGACGCAATCGACCACTCGACGACTGAGACGGTCCAGTTTATATACGACGACCGCCTGAATCTCGCCGGCCACAATCGCCTTTCGCAGTTTGGTGAGGGCCGGGCGCTCGGTGTTGCCACCCGAATACCCGTCATCTACGTAGACCAAGTCCGGGTTGAACTCCCACCCCTGGCTCTTAATGAAGTACTGGCAGGACTCCGTCTGGACCTCAAGTGTCGTGCCGTTCTCTTGCTCATCGGTCGACCATCGGACATAGACGGCGACCTTCTTCGGGTCGATCTTGGTTCCTCCAAACATGGACCGCACCTCCACCCTTCTCTTCACCGATACTCCGCTGTGTGTTACGCTTGAACTGGGCCAGGCCAGTCGGTGGCTGGTGTGCTCGAATCGAAGGGGCATAAGGCACACCACTTGAAGTGGGATCGTTTCCCCCGCTGGCCCCCTGCGTAAACACCGGCCGTTTTCTTCGGGAAAGGGCCTTTTACATATGTCCCCATCTCTGGGGTTTGCCTCTAGGAATAGTATAGCATACGTGAGCGTCCATTAAGATCATGGCCGAGGACTTCTTCTCCCGGCGGGCGGTCTCCCGGGCCTTGCGGAACAGGTCACGCACCCGCTGGGCGCCCACACCGGCGTACATCTCCACAAAGTCAGAACCAGCCGCCGCCAGGAAGACGGACCCGGTATGGTGCGCCGCCGCCTTCGCAAGCAGCGTCTTGCCAGTGCCGGGAGGGCCGGTCAGCAGAATCCCCTTGAGCGGGCGAATGCCCATCTTCTTGATCTGCTCACGGTTGGTGATAAAATCGATCGCCTCCAGCAGCTCCTTCTTGGCTGCCGTCTGCCCACCGATATCTTCAAACTTGATGCCCGGCACCGTGCTGCTGGAGACAGCGGCGACCTTCTTGCCGCCCATGTTCCGCAGCTGCGACGTCTGGGTCAGCATGATCATCAGGCCGGCCATAAAGAAGACCGGCATCACGTTATAGCCCTTCACGCCCAAATACACCATCACGCCTACAGCGAGGCCGATGGCTGCTTCAATCACAGGGAAGCGCTTCACAGGCCCATTCCTCCTTCCGTACGGGGCTTCTCGGACTGCTGCCCCACGTTTCGTTCAGAGACGCTGTAGAGATACGCGTCCCCGTCATGCATGGCCACGTAGACGCGGTGCTGATCCACTTCCAGGCGGGCCGTCACGCCGGCCTTGGCAGCTTCAGCGTCCACCTTGTCCGCCATGGCAGAGAACTGGCCCGTGGCCAGCGCCTCCTGGACGTACAGGTTGATGCGGCGGAAGGACTCCTCCAGCTTGGCGTTGCGCTGGTCCTGCACCTGAAGGGTGAACGGGCTCTCCTTCAAGAGCTGCTCCGTCTCCGTGTGCAGGCCGTCATAGGCCCGCGCAAAGTCGGGCACATCCTTGAACGTCACCGTAATGAGGTACTTTTCGCCCTGACGCTCCACAGTCGAGGCATCAAGGACCGTCGACTTGGCGTAAACCGCCTTCAGGGGCTCCTCAACAGTCTGGCTCTTCACCACATATCCGGCGCCAAAAAGCACCGCCAGCGTCGCGGCCATGACGGCCACCATCACCGGCCAGCGCACATTCTGCAGATTCATCGACGGATGTACCCCCTTGCACATACATTTACGTTGTGTGGTTATTTAACGTGTACAACGCATTATATCACGTTCTCCTGCATCCGCTTGCATGTACTTTCTGGTGCCCGCGCCAGTGTCCGCAGGCAAGAGAAACGCCATCATCCCCGTTCGAGATGATGGCGTTCGCTCATTTTGTCGCCCTGACGGCGACCTGCTCTCCGCTCAGCCGGTGCACATACTCCTGAATGAACCTCTCTGTGAAGTGGAGCAGATCACGGTCGATCTTGTCGACTGTATCCGTGTACCAGTGATAGTTCGGCAGGCTCCCGTCTTCCTGGAAGGCGAGAAAGGTGATCGCCTGATATCCGGCCTTTGCCGGAACCATGCCGTCCGTCGGCAGCAGAAGGTTCTTTTTCGGATGGACCCGGCCGGCGTGCTCCGTGGCCATCTGGCGGGCCAGCGCCGTCATGTCGGCGCCGTAGGGCCGAAATGCCAGCATACCTTCGCCCAGCAGGTAATGGAGCTTCCCGCCGCCCAGGTTATCGAGGTTGATGAACATGGTCGGCACCTCGCCGAGGTCGGCCGTCCGCATGAAGTGTTTCATGCCCCGGGTGCCCACCTCTTCGGCTCCCGTCAGCAAGAACCAGAGTTCCGTTTCGACAAAGGGCTCGGCGGCGAAGCGGTCGGCCAGGCTCAGCACCAGCGCTGCGCCGCTGCCATTATCGTTGGCCCCGTTAATGTAGCGGCCGGTCACTTTGCAGTAAACCAGGAAAGCCACATTGAGGAGCAGCAGCACCGAAAGGCCCGTCAGCACCGGGCCGACCGCCGCAGTGGCGGGCGATGTCCATCGTACCACCAAGAGGGCCAGCACCGCGGCGATTAGCCCATAGACCGCCGTAAAGTAGCTTTGGATGAATGGTGCCAGCTTGGGGTGAAAGAGCAGGCTGGCCCGCTGCGTGTCATAGTGGGCCGATATGACCAGGCGCCGGCGGGGCGCTCCGAACGCCGCAGGCCGCCGCACCAGGAGATTTTGCGAGGGATATGTACGCAACAGCAGGTCAAAGTCGATGCGCTGGCTCCCCAGCAGCTCGCCGGCCATCGGAATGAGAAGCAGCAGGCAGAAGGCCAGCGCTGCGATTGGCCACTTCAGGCCCGCCACCGCGGCCAAGGCAAAGCCGGCAAGCACCACGGACGGTCCGAGGTAGAGCGTGTCGCGGGGTGTGCGGAAGGTCTGGGTTTCTACCCTGTAGCCAAGGTCTGCAAGCCACGTGATCATGGAGGCTGCGGCCGCAGCTTCGCCTGCGGTGGCGGTGCCCCGGTGCGGATGCCGCGAGAGCTTCACCAGATAATCCCAGGCGTTCATTCAAAGCGCCTCCCCGGCAAGAGCGAGTATGATCTATCATACGACGCAACGCAGTCGCATGTTCGACACCCGTTGGGGAATACGGTTGATTTCGGGGTCTTGCCTTGTGCTGCCTGCCGGCGGTATAATGTGGCACATGGCGATGGAGCTCGCCGTAACCGCTGGCAACAGCTAATGGCTCCTACCTGCTCACTACAGGTAGGAGCTTTTTTGATTTTCGGTACGCAGGGAGGCCTTCACATCTTGAAGTTGATGCGACTTGACTGGCAGGAGCGCCGTGTGCTCCTCGGCAGTCTCGCGAAATGGACACTTCTTGGGACCGCCGTGGGCATGCTGTCCGGTTCGGCTGCCGCACTCTTTCTGTGGAGCCTCGATGCCGTTACTCGCACCCGGACGGAACACCCCTGGCTGCTCTTCCTCCTGCCGCTGGGTGGCGTCATTGTGGGCTGGCTCTACCAGCGGTACGGCCGCCTGGCCGGCCGCGGCAACAATCTGATCCTGGACCAGCTGCACGGGGCGGGGGAACGGGTGCCGCTTCGCATGGCGCCCATGGTGCTGGTGGGCACACTCGTGACCCATCTGCTGGGCGGTTCTGCCGGCCGTGAGGGTACTGCGGTGCAGATGGGCGGGAGCCTTGCAGACACGCTGGCCCGGGTGCTGCGCCTGAAGGCCGATGACCGGCGCTTGTTGCTGATGAGCGGGATCTCCGGCGGCTTTGCCGGGGTCTTCGGAACGCCGCTGGCCGGCACGATTTTCGGGGTCGAGGTGATTCGTGCGGGCAACGTCCGCTACGACGGCCTGGTTCCCTCCCTGATCGCCGCCCTGGTGAGCAGCCGGGTGGCCGAGGCCTGGGGCGTTCACCATACGCACTACGCCTTTGGTCCCGTGCCTGCGTTCTCCGTTGCCCTGTTCGCGAAGGTTGCCGTGGCCGGCCTGGCCTTCGGGCTGGCTGCCATGCTGTTTGCTGATCTGGTCCACCTCATGAAGCGGCTGTTCGCGTGGCTCGTTCCCGCCCAAGTCCTGCGCCCGGCCGTCGGCGGACTGGTAGTCGTGGCGCTGGTCTTTGCAGTCGGCACCCGTGACTACACCGGACTGGGCATCCCCGTGATCACGGCATCGTTTGACGGCCCCGTGCCGAACCTGGCCTTCTTCTGGAAGACGCTCTTCACGGCAGTCACGCTGGGCGCCGGGTTCCAGGGTGGCGAAGTGACGCCGCTCTTCTTTGTCGGTGCGACCCTCGGAAACTTACTGGGGCGGCTGTTGGCAGTCCCGGTCTCCATGATGGCCGGACTCGGCTTTGTGGCCGTATTTGCCGGTGCCGCCAATACACCGCTGGCCTGCATCGTAATGGGCGTGGAACTGTTCGGGCATGAAGCCTTGCCCTACATGGGCCTGGCCTGCGTCTTTGCCTACGTCTTCTCCGGTCATCGCGGCATCTACTCATCCCAGCGCGTTGGCGTTCCAAAGAGCAAATCGCTTCCCGTCCGGGAAGATGCGCCGCTCGGGTCCCTCGATTCATAGAGGCACAAGCGCCCCCTGGCCGCCCGGTCAGCGGGGCGTTCTTTCTGGGGCGGCGCAACTCAGCACCGCGGCCTGCAGCAACTCTTCAAGGTAGACGCCCGCCCTCTCGGCCGATGGCAGCATCTATCCTCGCTTGTACCTCTTTGTTAGACATAGAATAATAATATCCCTGAATATACGCATATGTTACACTTGTGATGAACCATTGGGCGACGGGAGGTGCTCCTCAGACATGAACAGATCAGCCGAAGGGCAGAATCCTGTCCGGACAGCACTTAGACGTTTTGTGGAACAAGCCCTGGCTCAGCCGACGGTGCTCTCCATAGCCCTCTTGGTTCTGGCGATGCTCATCGGAGTCGGTCTGCTGCTCGATTTGGTGCCGCGCTTCCGGGAAGAACTGCAATCTGGGAGTGTCCAGATGAAGGTTCAACGTGAGTCCGGTGCCATGGTCGTGTACCCCGTGTACGGCTGGAGCGCTTTTCGCACTGGAGTTCCCCGCGGAGGGGTTCTGAGGCGGATCAACGGAACATTGGTTTCAGGCTTGGGTGAGCGGGAGATACAGGATCTGCTAAAGGGCCAGACTGGCACCATCGTGACCCTTGAGGTGGAACGAGGTGGTCGGGTCGGGACGTACACGATTGAGCGGGTCAACCCAGCGGGCACCATGGACCCAGATCGATACGTCCTCATCCTCACGCTCGCCAACGGAGGCTATATCCTCCTTCACCTAGTTATGGTGATCATACTCATGTCGTGGCGGAACACACCTGCCCGCGTATCGGGCGGTATGGCTCTGTTAGCGCAGTTAATGCCCCTTTTTGGCACCTTGGCAATCACTGTGCGTTCATACACCGTGACAGCGCCGGGCACTTCGTCGCACTGGCTCATTTCCCTCCTGCTCGTCGCGGGCAGAGCTTTGCCCCATGTCGCGATGGCGTTGTTTCCCGATTGGCGCCGTCCCACAGTCTATGGAAAGGCCATGATTGCAGTCAGCGTAATCTGGGCTGTGTTTCACGTCCTTCCTGACCCAATCAATACCGACATGATCCCTCGTATTGTGTACCGATTCATCGATGTGGGGCTGCTGGTCATCAGTTGGGGAATCCTTCGCTCTCGGCGCGAAGATGAAGAGGCGAGGCAACGAAAGCACATCGTGTATCTCCTCTGGGTGGCCGCCCTTGCGATTGCCAGCTACTTCACCGTCTATATGGCTATCGACCTATCGCCATATATGGAGAACAGATATGTACAGGCTCTCTTATATGTGCGGATTGGCTATTATGTTATCCTTCTACTCATCCCTTTCTTCCTCCTCATGTACGGCCAGCTATCTTCGGTGATTCAAAGAACGCTATCAGCAGTGGTGTTCGCTGGCATCATGTCCATGTCGGCCCTCGTCCAGACGCTGATCAAAAGCTACTCCGACCAGCAGAGCGACCCAGCTACGTGGTTCTTTCTCGGTCTCTATCTCGCTTCGCAACTGATGCCCCATATCAACGGCTGGTTTCAGCGCTACATTGAGAAATCAGCGAACCGGGCGCCTGATCCGATGGCGTTGCTGACTGACCTCATGAACACAGCTGGGGGCAGTGGCGATCTTGGGCGAGCAGCACACAGCACGGTCAATCGAGTGCGAGAAACGTATGATCCATCCTGCATTGCCCTCTACAAAATGAACCAGTCGATGCAAGGGCAGGGCCGGGTTCTGGCGCACAGTGGGACAGGAGTGCCCGATGACCTCACCCTCGAACCCGGAGATCTTGTTCGTTTGTTGACCGGCGAGATCCTCACATTACGATCACCATCGCCATTCGAACTCTTGGTCCCCGTCAGACTGCCAAGCCATCGGATGGTGGGTGTGCTGGCTCTGGGCGCAAGCCAGGTTCAGTTCGGGTATTCGGAAACGGACAAGACTGCATTGCGACTGATTGCCTCGTGGATGGCCCTGGCCTATGGCTCAGCAGAGCCGGAATCACAGTCTGTGCGACTCTTGTCGGATATCGGGATGCTCGAACGGGAAACGTCGCCCGATAGCTATGGCCGATACTTGGCCGAATCGGTACGGGCACTGTTCAATGCGGAACGGGCCGCTGTTCTGATTGCCTCCGACGGTGTCATGCAGATGATCGCGGAAACCGGTATCACCGATGCGGCTGATCAGGTTGCTGCGGCAGCGGAACCCGACTTCATGCCCCAGGTGTCTGGCGGGCCGCGTTTGGGGCTCCCTTTGAAGAACCACCGTGGCAACACATATGGCGAAGTGGCGGTCTATGGCCGGCACCGGTCACCAACGTGGAGCAACTGGGGTGGCTCATGGCGGAAATCGTGGGTCCGAGGTTGTGGGAACGGCTGAAATCACAGTAAAGGGGCCCAGAAGGGCCTCAGAACAAATCGACAGGGCGACACCCTCTATCGGTGCCGCCCTGTCTGTCATTTCGTCAGCGCAGCCAGCTGTGCCCCGGTCGCCCGGATCAGGTCCGGCCCCGCCAGCACGATCTGCAGGCCCCGTTGTCCCGCGCTGACCGCCATCTGATCGATGATTTCGGCCGTTTCGTCCAGGTAGAACGGATACTGCTTCTTCATGCCCAGCGGTGAGACGCCGCCCCGGATGTACCCGGTCAGGCCGAGGATCTCTTTGACCGGCACCATCTCCACCTTTTTGTTGCCGCTGACCGTCGCCAGCGCCTTCAGGTCGAGTTCCAGGTTGCCGGGAATGCAGGCGACCAGAATGCCGGTCTTATCGCCCTGGGTGACCAGTGTTTTAAAGACCTGGTCCGGCGGCAGCCCCACCTTGCGGGCCACCGTTATGGCATCCAGTTCATCTTCGCTCCACTCGTACTCCCGCAGTTCATAGGCGATCTTCATCTGGTCGAGGATGCGTGCTGCAATCGTTTTGCCGGCCACGGGGCCTTCACCTCTACTGATGCCGATTCAAGGGAATGACGGGGAGCAGCAGGTCGTCGGCGGGCTCCGCCACGGCGCCGGCCGCCTCGCCGACCAGGTCGTAATCCTTCACGCTGGTAATGGTGACGGGCACAAAGTCGCCGGGCTTCAACTCGGCCCCGGGCGCCGCCTGGAAGAGCACGACGCCGTCGATGCCCGGGCTCTGCCGGTAGGAGCGGCCCACGTACCAGCCCTGCCCCCTGGGGGCCCGGCCTTCCACCAGCACTTCCAAAACCTTGCCCACCTGAGCCTGGTTGCGGCGCAGGGCGATTTCCGACTGCACGGCCATGGCCGCATCCCGCCGTTGTGCCCGGACCTCTTCGGGCAGCTGCTCCATTTGGCCGGAAGGCGTATCTTCCTCCTGGCTGTAGGCAAAGACGCCCACGTGGTCAAACTCGCACTCCTTCAGGAAGTCGAGCAGTACCTGGAAATCCTCGGCCGACTCGCCGGGATGACCCGCGATGAACGTCGACCGCAGGCAGATGGATTCGACCCGCTCCCGTAGCTTCTTGACCAGCTTGACGTAGCCGCCGGCGTTGGCGGGCCGGTTCATGATGCGCAGCATCTTGTTCGACCCATGCTGCAGGGGCATATCGAGATATTTGCAGACCTTCTCCTCGGTCGCCATCACCTCGATTAATTCGTCGGTGATGCGGGTCGGGTAGCTGTAGTGAACCCGAATCCAGCGGATGCCGTCGATGGCCGCCAGTTCGCGCAGCAGCCGGGCCAGGCTCGGGCGGCCGTACAGGTCGATGCCGTAGGCGGTCGTATCCTGCGAAATGACGATCAGTTCCTTGACGCCCATGGCGCCGAGGCGCCGGGCTTCATCGACGATCGATTCGACCGACCGGCTCCGGTGCTTGCCCCGCATAATGGGAATCGAGCAGAACGAGCAGGCGCAGTCGCAGCCTTCGGCGATCTTTAAGTACGCGGTATACCCCGGCGTGGCCAGCACCCGCTCGAAGTTCCAGTCGGTAATGGCATCCGGGTCGCTCACCTGCTCGACTTTCTGGCCGGCCAGAATGCCGGAGATGACCTCGCCGATGCGCGGGTAGTCAGCCGTGCCTACCAAGGCGTCAATTTCCGGAATTTCGGCCATCAGCTCCTGGCCGTAGCGGGGCACCATGCAGCCCGCCACCACCAAGGCCCGGCAGCGCCCCTTCTCCTTCTCCTGCCCCGCTTCGAGGATGCTGTCGATGCTCTCTTTCTTTGCCGCATCGATAAAGCCGCAGGTGTTGACGACTAGAACATCGGCCTCATCCTTGCGATTGGTGATCTTGTAGCCCGTGTTCGAGAGCAGGCCGATCATCGACTCGCTGTCGACCAGGTTTTTGGGACAGCCCAGGGAGATGAACCCCACCTTGATCTCCTGACCGGCTACCTGCGCACCGGGAATAAACTGCGCCAACCCCACACGCTCCTTATACGCATAGTGAAACGCCGCGCTGACTGCTCAGGCGCGGCGAGAACTTCCGCTTAACGTTATTTATCTTACTCGTAACGGGCCAACTTGTCCACTTCAGTTACATGTGCGAGGTGAGGAAGTCGTATACACGGCGGGTCAGTTCGGAAATGACCGCCGGCGCGACGTCTTCGCTCACATCGAGACTGAAGGCCGAAATGATGAACGGATGGCCCGGCACTTCCACAAGCGCTACGTCGTTGACTACCCCGGGCAGGGTGCCGATTTTGTGCGCCACGGCCACGCCGTCAGGCACGCCGGCGGCTGTCCGGTCTTCAAACGCGGTGTTCTCCAGGGCGCTAAGAAGAAATTGCTTCAGTTCAGCGTCGTTCAGAGTCCCGCCGGATTGGAACAGGCGCATGTAGGCGGCCATTTCGCGCGGCGTCGTGCCCAGGGTCGTTTCGTCGAAGTAGGTGACTCTGCCGCCCAACTGCTCCTGCATGTAGGCATAGACATTTTCGGCGCCAAAGCGGCGCAGCAGCATCTGGGCCGCGATATTGTCACTCTGGGTAATGGCCAGTTCAACCAGTTCACGGACCGTCAGCTCATGGCCCTCTTCGATCCAGTCCTGGAGCGTGCCGGTCCCGTCCTCGTAGTCTGCCGGGGTATAAGCGATACGCTCGTATAGGCTGGCCTTTCCCTTGGCCACCTGATCCAGGATGTAGAGCGACATGGGCAGCTTGAAGGTGCTGGCGGCCGGGAAGAGCTTGTCACTGTTAACCCCGACGCTGTTGCCGGTGGTGAGATCGAGGATGAAGACGCCATACGTGCCCTCCTGGTCAGCCAGGTAGGTCCGGAGCTGACGGCGCAGTGCGCGGAGGTCCGGCGTGGCGGGGGCGGAAGGCTCTGAGGCCGCCGGCTCTGCGGGCACCGGCACGGTTAGTGCGTCGACCGCTTGGCCGATCTCCGGCACCGTGGCGGTCGATGCAGGGCTTACGGCGCAGCCCGCCAACAGCGCGGCGGCCAGGACCGGACCCATGATCCATCTACGGCGTCGAAACCAGGCGCTTGGGTCGTCGCTTCGGCCGAGGCGCATGGCGAAATCCCCTTCTTTCTGGCGGCTCTGGGCCTCACGGAGAAGAGAATACGACATGGAACTGCATTTTCCCGGCTGTTGTTGGTGAAGAAACCTTGACCAATTTGCGGCAGGGTTACCGCGGCCGTGCCCTTTCAGCCGACCGGGCCGCGTCAGCCCGGAACTGCTCGATCGCGACCGTCGCATCCATCCCCTGGGCCAACACCCGGTTGGACATCCGATTGAGGTCCCACAGCAGGAAGAAATCGGCTACTCCGTCGCCGGACTGCCACTCTTCCTCCCGCAAGAAGAACCAGTCTGTCGTAAAGAAGCTCTCCGTAAAGGCTGGCGGCGCCGGCGACCGGGAGAACCAGGCGGCCTTGATCTCTTCAGACAGGGACATGGGCAGCACGCCCTTGGAAGCCAGCAGTTTCGCACCGTCCGGCCCCGAAGCATAGCGTACGAACTCCCAGGCGGCATCGGGGTGCTTGGAGCCGCTGCTAATGGCGAGCGCCCGAATGTGTCCCAATGACGCGGGCCGGCGCCCGCCGTGCGCCGGCATGAGTGCCCACTCGGTCTCGAACGGAAGGTCGAGGGTGTCATAGAACCCATCCAGGTAAACACCCAGCGACATGGCAATTCTGCCCTCGAGGAAGGGCGCAAACTCGACGGGCGGATTCGCAACGTTCATCTCCCACTGGCGGACGGCAGGCGGCTGCACGGACTTCTCCAGGTGAACCATCGCCCCGAAGAACTGCAGTGCGCTTTTCAGTTCCAGGTCCGTCGCCTGCCAGGCCGGCCGATCGGCCTGACCTTCCAGCCAGATGCGGACCATGTCTTCCGTAGGAAGGTCGGCGAGACCCCAGACCCGTGCTTCCCCTGCCCCCCAGGTCAGGCGGCTGGCAAGGGTGCGAAACTCGTCCCAGGTCCAGGCACCCCGCGGCAAAGCAACGCCCGCCTGCTTGAGCAAGTCGGCGTTGGCCATCACCCCAATGGGGATCATCGCGAAGGGCAGGTAGCGGGTCCGGCCATTGGCCCGGTGTCCCTCTAAGCCCGGACCGAACGACTCGAGCTTCACACCGGATTTGAGCATATATGTATCGAGTTCCAAGGATGACCGCATCAGGCGGTCGTCCCAGGAGTCAACGGGGAGCAGGTCGATCTTACCCTCGTCCATGGCGCGGTAAAGCTCTCCGTCGTTGCCAGGGATGCTCACCCGTTCCACCTTATACTGCGGATGCTGCTGGGTAAAGCCGGCCACCAGCACGTCGAGCATGGGCTCCAAGGGGCTGTCAGGCTCCCGGTGCAGCTTGATGACGATCTCCTCGGTCGGTGCCGGGGTCGGCTCGGGGAGCGACCGCTTCGGTGCAGCGTTGCAGGCGGCTGTCAGCAGGGTGATCAGTAGCAGCAGGGCGGTGACCGGGCGGACTCTCATCAGGTTGCCTCCTCATGCATGCGCATGAGAAGGGACTTCTGCCTGTATTCGCAATTCCCTTCCTTGTGCAACTAGGAATTATCAACACAAAAAACGCGGACCCACCAGAGTTCAGGGGTGAGTCCGCGTTGATGCCGTTTTTTCCGACTAATCCCCGACGTTCGGGTAGATCGGAAACTCATCTTTGATGCCCAACACGTGGCGGTACACATCTTCATACTGCGGAATAATCAACGACGAGCAGAAAGTGGTGCGCACCCGATTCACGGCCGCCTCGCTGAACTCCCGGTGCATGGCCCGGTCGCTGAGCAGCCGGATCGCCTTGGACGCCATGGTCTCCACGTCGCCGATGGGCGCCAGGAACCCGGTCTCCCCGTCCACCACCACTTCCGGCAGGCCGCCGGCGTCCGACGAAATGACCGGCGCCCCGCAGGCCATCGCTTCCAGCGCTGCCAGGCCGAAGGACTCCTGGGCCGAAGGAAGCAGGAAGAGATCGGCCACGGAGAGCAAAGGCACCACCTGCTCCTGGTTGCCCATGAAGAGGACCCGGTCACGCAGGCCCAGTTCCTGCACCAGCGAGGCGCAGGCAGACATCTCCGGGCCGTCGCCAATCATCACCAGCCGCGAGGGCATCGCTTTGGCGATGTAGGCAAAAGTTCGCACCACGTCCTCCACCCGCTTGATCTTGCGGAAGTTGGACATATGGACGATGACCTTCTCGCCGCACTTGGCCAGGCGGCTGCACATGCCGGGGGTCTCGGTGTGGCGCCACTCGGAGCACTCCAGGAAGTTGTAAATCACTTCGATGTCACGGGTGACCCGCAGGTTCCGATACGTATCGTTGCGCAGCGACCGCGACACCGCTGTGACGGCGTCGGACTGGTTGATGGAGAAGGCGATGATCTCGCCGAAGGACGGGTCGGAGCCCATCAGCGTAATATCGGTGCCATGGAGCGTAGTGACGACCTTCGGGCCGCCGGGGCCGATCATCTCCCGTGCCAGATAGGCAGCGGTGGCGTGGGGCACGGCATAGTGGGCATGGATGATGTCCAGTCCGACGAGCCGGTGAATCTCCACCAGCTTGTTGGCCAGCGAAAGCAGATAGGGCGGCTCTTTAAACAGGGGATAGGCCGGTGTTTCGACCTGATGAAAGTAGATGTTGTCGTGGAACTCATGGAGGCGGAAGGGAATCTCGGAGGAGATGATATGGATTTCGTGGCCCCGATTGGCCAGTTGCTTGCCCAGTTCGGTGGCAACGATGCCACTGCCGCCGACGCTCGGGTAACAGACGATGCCGATGCGCACGTGCCCGGCCTCCCTTTATAGGCTGGTAAAGTCCGTGATGAGCCGAGGTTGCTTGGTAATGAAGCCTTCTGCGTATTGGACGCCTACCTTGGCGCCAAAGAGACGGTCCCGGCTCTCCACCATGTACGGCAGGCCGCCCGCCCGGTTCAGCCGGGTTTCAACCCCGCCTTCCGGCACGAAGAACTGGGAACGGTGTGCGAACACGCTTTCGCTTTTTTTCTGCTGGAAAGCTGTTATGTCAACATAGAAGGAGGGTTCCGCCTCATCGTTGATGAAGTAATAGACCACTTTGGCTGGACGATATGCGTCATGCTCCGTTTCAAACCGGCGCAGACCGGCGGTGAAGATCGCCTCTTCCATCAGGCGGCATGCGGCGCCGTGGTCCGGGTGCCTGTCCACGCCCCAGTTAATGGCGGCAACCCGCGGGCGTACCAGGCGGATCGCCTCCACCACCTTACGCAGTTGCTCGGGGTCGCGGTAGTCCAGACCCCGGTCGGGCAGGGCCAGGTTTCGGCGCCAGGCGCAGCCCAGTATGGCCGCGGCGGCCTCCCCTTCGGCCACCCGCTCGGCCGGCGTACCGTTGGAACCCATTTCGCCCCGGGTCAAATCGATGATCGCCGTCCTGCGACCGGCGGCGTTGTGCAGGGCCAGCGTGCCACCCATGCCCAGTTCCACATCATCCGGGTGTGGCCCGAAGGCCAGAATATCGATCTCCATATACTGTCCCCTCTGCTCCGAGTCTTCGTGAAACGCATTGTACACCAGCGGGAGGTTGAAATGTAACCCATGAACCTCGAACAGTTGATCGATAAGCTGCAGTCAGATTCCAGCATCAAGGCGAATCTGACGGCCTGGCAGACCCTCCCGCCTGTCCCGGCCCGCTATGCCGACTTCCCGGCGGCGCTTGACCCGCGCATCGTCGCGGCCCTTGGCGAGCGGTCCATCCGCCAGCTTTACACCCACCAGTCCCAGGCGGTGGAGGCGGCGCTGGCCCGCAAGAACGTGGTCGTCGTTACGCCCACCGCGTCCGGCAAGACCCTCTGCTATAACCTCCCCGTGCTCAACGAAATCCTGCGGGACCCGGCCAGCCGGGCGCTCTACATGTTCCCGACCAAGGCGCTGGCGCAGGACCAGGTGGTCGAAGTAAAGAACCTGGCGGGCAGGCTGGGCGCCGACATCAAAAGCTACGTCTACGATGGTGACACGCCGCCCGGCATCCGGCAGGTCTGTCGGCAGGCGGGCCACATCGTCATCACCAACCCGGATATGCTGCACACCGGCGTGCTCCCCCACCACACCAAGTGGGTCAAGCTCTTCGAGAATCTAAAGTACGTCGTCATCGATGAACTGCACCAGTACCGGGGCGTCTTCGGGTCGCATCTGGCAAACCTGCTGCGGCGGCTGCGGCGCATCTGCGAGTTTTACGGCTCCAACCCGGTCTTCCTTTGCTCGTCTGCGACCATTGCGAACCCCCGGGAACTGGCGGAGAACCTGCTGGAGCAGCCCGTCACGTTGATCGATGAGAACGGCGCCCCCCGCGGGGCCAAGCATGTGGCCCTCTACAACCCGCCCATGGTGGGGCGCGACGGGCTGCGGGAGTCGTCGGTCAAGGCGGCAACCCGGGTGGCCGCAGAACTGCTCAAGAACAACGTGCAGACCATCGTCTTCGCCCGTTCCCGCCAGAACGTGGAGCTGCTTACGTCGTACCTGCGCGAGCGGGTCGGCGGCTCCCGGGCCGCCAAGATCTTCGGCTATCGCGGCGGATATCGGCCCAATGAGCGCCGTGATATCGAGGCCGGCCTCCGGTCAGGCGATATCATGGGCGTTGTCTCCACCAATGCGCTCGAACTGGGCATCGACATCGGGCAACTGCAGGCCTGCGTCATGTGCGGCTTCCCGGGCACCATCGCCTCGGCCTGGCAGCAGGCAGGCCGTGCCGGGCGCCGGGGCGACGCCTCGCTGACCGTCATGGTCGGCTCCTCCTCGCCGCTGGACCAGTACGTCATCACCCATCCCGAGTTCTTCTTCCACCGGTCGCCGGAGCTGGGCCTAATCAACCCTGACAACCTGCTGATTCTCGTCAGTCACCTCAAGTGTGCGGCCTTTGAACTGCCCTTTGTCGATGGCGAGAAGTTCGGTGTGGAGACCACCGCCGAGATCCTCGGGTATCTGGAGGAAGAAAAGATTCTGCGCCACGCCGGCGGCAAGTGGCACTGGTCGGCGGAAAACTTCCCGGCGGAGAACATTTCGCTCCGGTCGGTCGATGCAGAGAATGTGGTGATCATCGATACCTCGGTCACGGGGCAGACCAAGGTGCTGGGCGAAATCGACCAGTTGGGCGCCATGACCATGGTTCACACCAACGCCATCTACCTGCATCAGGGCGTTCAGTTCCATGTGGATAAGCTGGACTGGGGCGAAAAGAAGGCCTACGTTCATAAGGTGGACGTGGAATACTATACCGATGCGAACCTGGCGGTCACCATCAAACCGCTGGACGTGTTCAAGGAAAAGGAAGAACTGGGCCTGCGGGTCCGCTTCGGCGAAGTGATGACCGCCGCCAAAGCGACGATTTTCAAGAAGATCCGGCTGCACACCCACGAGAACATGGGCTGGGGCGAAATCCATCTGCCGGAGTACGAGATGCATACCGCGGCCTACTGGGTCTCCCTGCCCGACGCGCTGACCGAGGGCTACACGCAAGATGAACTCCAGTCCGCCCTGGTGGGCCTGGGCCACCTGCTCAAGAGCCTGGCGCCCATGTACCTGATGTGCGATCCGCAGGATCTGCACCAGGTGGTCCAGGTGCGCTCACCGTTCAACGACCTGCCCACGGTCTACCTGTACGACGCCTACCCCGCCGGCATCGGGCTCGGGGAGAAGTGCTACGACCTGCATCCCATGCTGCTGGGCGCCGCCCTGGACCGGGTCCAGTCCTGCGGGTGTGAGTCGGGCTGCCCGTCCTGCGTGGGTCCGGCAGCGGAGACGGGGAACATTGAGGGTGCCAAGGGCGGCGTGCTCCGGCTGCTCCACCGGGCGATAACCGGGGTCGGGCCCATCGCTTGAGCGTGCGACATGGATTTTCGGATACATCTGCATGCAAGATCCCGGGCCGGAAATGCAAGAGGTGACAACGAGGCATGAACCTGAAGGACCGGCTCCGGATGCTGAAGGCCGCAGGTGCGGCGCGCAACGAACGCCCCCCCGAGCCGGTCGAAGAGTTCAGCCCGCCCATCGGGTCCAGGGGACCGGCCGCCGAGCCGGAGCCCGGTAGGTACACCGCCGACGACGCCGAGCGGTCGCTGGGCGAAGTGACCACTGCCCTGGCCGGCGGCACCATCGAAGGCTATGTCCGCCAGGTTGGCGCGGGTCAGGCCTTCTACGTCGAGACACGCTATCCCCTTGAATACTGCCGCGGCCCGCTGGCCCTGGAATACTGCTTCGAAATCCCCGGCCAGGGCTGGCAATTGCTCGGCCGGGTGCCAGACAACCTCCACCTGCGCCGGGCCGCCTTCTTTGACACCGAAACCACGGGCCTGGCCGGGGGCACGGGCACCTACGCCTTCCTCGCCGGCCTGGGCTTCTTTGAAGGCTACGACTTTGTCGTCCGCCAGTATTTTCTGCGCGACTACCCCGAAGAAGACGCCATGCTCGAAGCGCTGGCCGATGACCTCGCCTCCTTTGACCTGCTGGTTACCTTCAACGGCAAGGCGTTCGACTGGCCGCTCATGGAGACCCGGTACCGCCTCGCCCGGCGCCGGGTGCCGCTGGCCGGCGCCCCGCACCTCGACCTGCTCCACCCCGCCCGCCGCATCTGGAAAGAGCGGCTCCAGCAGTGCAACCTGCAGAACCTGGAGGCCAAAATCCTGGGCGTCGAGCGGGTCGGTGACGTGCCCGGCGAGCTGATCCCTGCCCTCTACTTCGATTATCTCCGCAGCGGCGACGCTCGCCCGCTTGAGGACGTCATCCTCCATAACCGGCTCGATATTGTCAGCCTGGTCTCCCTGGCCGGCTGGATGGGCCACCTCGTCACGGCCCCGCTCGACCCCACACCCGACGGCGAACTGGTCTGCGGCGACGACCTATACTCCCTGGGGCGCCTATTTGAAGACCGGGGTGACCCGGGTCAGGCGATCGCCTGCTTCGAAACCTCCTTCGAGCGCGGGTACGAAACGGTTAGCGCGGCGCAGGTACAGCGTGCGCTCTCATCCGTCTACAAGCGGGTCAAGGAGCACGACCGGGCTGTTGCCATTTGGCAGGAGATGCTGACGGGCCCCGGCGGCCTCTCCCTTTTCCCCTACGTTGAGCTGGCCAAGTACTACGAGCATGTTGTCAAAGATGTAG
>Ga0196970_1000810_pt1 | contig 29023 bp, 23 predicted proteins | sample S1v_513CmetaG_FD_148672 | JGI IMG/M metagenome (GOLD analysis project Ga0196970, IMG submission 148672) | Soil microbial communities from Anza Borrego desert, Southern California, United States - S1+v_5-13C | ecosystem: Environmental > Terrestrial > Soil > Desert | place: USA: California... | reverse complement strand
GCATCTCTGCCGTTCCATGCGCGCGCACGGCTGGACCCGCGACCTGCCGCCCGACACGCCGCTGTACGAGCGCCGCTCGTCCGACCATTTCGAGGCGTACCGCTTCATCCTGCCCGGCTACAACGTCCGCCCGCTGGAGCTTGAGGGTGCCGTGGGGCGCGAGCAGCTGAAGAAGCTCCCCGCCATGACCGCCCAGCGCCGCAAGAACCTGGCGCTGTTCCAGGAGCTGTTCGCCGGTGACGAGCGCTTCATCATCCAGCGCGAGAACGGCGTTTCGTCGGCCTTCAGCTTCACGGTCATCCTCAACCCGGCCCGCCACCCGGACCGGGAGAAGGTCTTCGCCGCCCTGAAGGAGGCCGACATCGGCTTCCGCATCATCACCGGCGGCTGCTTCCTGCGGCACGACGTGCTGAAGCACTACGACTACGACACCGTCGGCACCATCGAGAACGCGTATCTGGCGCACGATCTCGGATTTTTCGTCGGCAACCACCCGCACGACCTGACGCCGCAGATCACCCGCCTGCGCGAGGTGCTCGACCGTGCGTGCCGCTGAAGGACAGGAAAAACCGATGACCGAAAAGCTGAACATCCTGATCACCGGCGGCGCCGGCTACCTGGGGTCCATCATGGTGCCGGCCATGCTGGACGCCGGCCATCGCGTGACCGTGCTGGACAACTTCATGTTCAAGCAGACGTCGCTGGCGAGCGTGTGCGCGCACCCGGACTTCGACGTGGTGCGCGGCGACGCCCGTGACGAGAACGTTCTGAAGCCGCTGGTCAAGTCGGCCGACGTGGTGGTTCCGCTGGCCGCCCTGGTCGGCGCCCCGCTGTGCGACAACGACAAGCTGGGCGCCGAGAGCACCAACCGCGACGCGGTGCTGACGCTGATCCGCCTGCTGTCGCGCGAGCAGCGCATCATGATGCCGGTCACCAACTCCGGCTACGGCATCGGCGAGGCGGGCAAGTTCTGCACCGAGGACAGCCCGCTGCGCCCGATCTCGCTGTACGGCCGCACCAAGGTGGAGGCCGAGGCGGCGGTGCTGGAGCGCGGCAACGCCATCTCCTTCCGTCTCGCCACCGTGTTCGGCATGGCGCCGCGCATGCGCATCGACCTGCTGGTCAACGACTTCGTCTACCGCGCCGTCTACGACCGCGCGGTGGTGCTGTTCGAGCCGCACTTCAAACGCAACTACATCCACATCCGCGACGTCGCGCGCGCCTTCCTGCATGGTCTCGGGAACTTCGAGACGATGAAGGACCGGCCGTACAACGTCGGCCTGTCGGACGCCAACCTGTCGAAGTGGGAGCTGTGCGAGAAGATCCGCGAGCACCTGCCGAAGTTCGTCTTCCTGGAGGCGCCGATCGGCGAGGACCCCGACAAGCGCGACTACATCGTCTCCAACGAGCGGATCGAGGGCACCGGCTACGCCCCGGCCTTCTCGCTCAACGACGGCATACGGGAGCTGATCAAGGGCTATCGGATGGTGCGCAACGCCGTACACGGCAACGTGTGATGCGGGAAGGACCGGCCATGGACGGTGAACGCCTCGACCTCGTGCTCATCCACCCGGGCGGGCGCGGCCAGGTGTACCAGACGCTCGCCAACGACCTGACGGCCATCGAGCCGCCGCTGTGGTGCGGGCTGATCGCCACCTACTGCCGGCTGCGCGACCATCGCGTCGCCATCATCGACAGCGAGGCCGAAGGGTGGGGACCCGAGGCTGTCGCCGACCGCGTGGCCGAACTGAAGCCGCGTCTCGTCGCCATGATCGTCTACGGCCACCAGCCGTCCGCGTCGACCCAATCGATGCCGGCGGCGGGCGCCGTCTGCCGCGCCGTCAAGGAACGTGACGCGGCACAGCCCATCGTCATCGTCGGCGGCCACGTGGCGGCGCTGCCCGAGCGCACCCTGCGCGAGGAGGCGGTGGACTTCGCCTGCACCGGCGAAGGGCCGGTGACCGTGGACGCGCTGCTGCGCGTCCTGAAGGCCGAGCGTCCGGAGGACACGGCGCCGGATTTCGCCGAGGTTCCCGGCATCGTCTACTGGCAGGACGGCGAGCCGCGCCGCACGCTGCCGTCGGCCAACGTCGAGGATCTCGACCGCGACCTGCCGGGCTCGTCGTGGGACCTGCTGCCCATGGACAAGTACCGGGCACACAACTGGCAGTGCTTCGGCGCCATGGACACGCGCATGCCCTACGCGTCGATCTACACGACGTTGGGATGCCCGTACAAATGCAGCTTCTGCTGCATCAACGCGCCCTTCGGCAAGAACGGATACCGCTTCCGCAGCCCCGAGGCGGTGCTGAAGGAAATCGACATCCTGATCGAGCAGTACGGGGTGCGCACCTTCAAGATCGTCGACGAGATGTTCGTGCTGAACGAAAAGCACGTCACGGCGATCTGCGAGGGGCTGATCCCGCGCAACGAGGCGCTGGGCAACACGCTGAACTTCTGGGCCTACGCCCGCGTCGACACGGTGAAGCCGGCGATGCTGGAGATGCTGCGCCGCGCCGGCGTGCGCTGGCTGGCGCTCGGCATCGAATCCGGCTCCAAGCACGTGCGCGACGGCGCCAAGAAGGCGCTGCGCAGCGAGGACATCGTCGGCATCGTGCGCGCCATCCAGGAGGCGGGCATCAACGTCATCGGCAACTACATCTTCGGCTTGCCGGACGACGACCTCCAGTCCATGCGCGAGACGCTGGACCTCGCCAAGGAGCTGAACTGCGAGTTCGCCAACTTCTACTCCGCAATGGCGTATCCCGGCTCGCCGCTCTACGCGCAGGCGGTCGAGAAGGGGTGGGAGCTGCCGGACAACTGGAGCGGCTTCTCGCAGCACAGCTACGACTGCAAGCCGCTGGCGACCGAAAAGGCGTCGGCGGCCGAGGTGTTGCGCTTCCGCGACACGGCCTTCACCGAGTATTTCACCAACCCGCGCTACCTGAAGATGGTCGACCAGCGCTTCGGCGCCGCGACCAGCGCCCACATCCGGCACATGACGCGGCACACCCTGCGCCGCCAGTTGCTGGAGGAGGGGGACGGCGGCGACACGATGCAGAAGAAGGTCGCCGGTGCAGCCTAAGCAAGCCCTCGAGACGATCGACGTCGCCGTCCTGGCCGGCGGGCTCGGCACGCGCATCCGCGGCGTGCTCGGCGACACGCCCAAGGTGCTGGCGCCGGTCGCCGGGCGCGCGTTCCTCGGCCACCTGCTGGATTACCTGGCGGGCTTCGGCGCGCAGCGGGTGGTGCTGTGCCTGGGCCATCTGGCCGACCGCGTCACGGCGTGGCTGGCGCAGGGCGATTCGCACCACAGCCTGGACGTGGTCTGCGCGATCGAGCCGCGGCCTATGGGCACGGCGGGCGCGCTGCGCTTCGTGCGGGACGAGTTGAAGACCGATCCCGTGCTGGTGATGAACGGCGACACCTTCGTCGACGCCGACCTGCGCGCCTTCGTCGCTTCGCACAAGCTGTCCGGGGCGGAGGCGTCGGTGCTGTGCGTGGAGGTCGAGGACGCCGCCCGCTTCGGCCGCGTCGATGTGGGGGGCGACGGGCGGATCCAGCGCTTCGTCGAGAAGACGCCCGGCAGCGGCACCATCAACGCCGGCGTCTACCTGCTCTCCGCCGCCTTCCTCGACCGCCTCGCCGCGTCGGGCGCCACGTCGCTGGAGCGCGACGTGCTGGAGCGGTTGCCCGCGGGCACGCTGCACGCGCACGTGGTGCATGGGCGGTTCATCGACATCGGCACGCCGGAAAGCCTTGCCATGGCGGCCAGCGTGATCGCAGGGGGTGCTCCATGATCCTCACCCGGACCCCGTTCCGCATCTCCTTCTTCGGCGGCGGCACCGACTATCCGAAATGGTACCGCAAGCATGGCGGCGCGGTGATCGGCGGGGCCATCGACAAGTACTGCTACATCAGCCTGCGCACGCTGCCGCCGTTCTTCGCCCACCGGCACCGCATCGTCTATTCCAACGTCGAGTTGGTGAACGACATCGCCGAGATCAAGCATCCGGCGGTGCGCGCCGTGCTGGGCGACATGGGCGTCACGGACGGGCTGGAGATCCACCACGACGGCGACCTGCCGGCCCGCTCCGGCCTGGGCTCCAGCTCGGCCTTCACGGTGGGGTTGCTGAACGCGCTGTACGCCCACCAGGGCCGGATGGTCAGCAAGCGGCACCTCGCACAGGAGGCGATCCGCATCGAGCAGGAGGTCATCGCCGAGAACGTCGGATCGCAGGACCAGGTGTGGGCGGCCTACGGCGGGCTGAACCGCATCGACTTCCACGCCGATGGGTCGATCGACGTGACGCCGCTGATCATCGACCGTGAACGGCGGGAGGCGCTGCAGGACCATCTGGTGCTCTACTTCACCGGCTTCTCCCGCTACGCCACGGACATCGCCAAGGACAAGATCGCCAACCTGGACAAGCGCGAGACGCAGCTGCGCACGCTGCGCCAGATGGTCGACGAGGCGGCGGCGATCCTCGATGGCGGCGGACGCCCGCTGGAGGACATGGGCCGCCTGCTGCACGAGAGCTGGATGCTAAAGCGCGAGCTGTCGTCCAGCGTCTCCAACTCCGCCATCGACGACCTGTACGAGAGCGCGCTGGCGCACGGCGCACTGGGCGGCAAGCTGCTGGGTGCCGGCGGCGGCGGCTTCCTGCTGCTGTACGTTCCGCCGGAACGGCAGGCCGCCTTGCGCGAGCACTTCAAGGACCTGATCTCCGTGCCCGTCCGCTTCGATGTCGGCGGCAGCAAGATCGTCGTCTACGAGCCGGATGATTTTTCGCAGGCCGGCCGCGCGTAGCGGCACCGGAAACCATCAAGCGCCGCCGGCATCACTCGTAGGGATCGACCAGCCGGTTGGGGGCCATGCCCATGGCCACCGCTTCCGCGCGGATGGCCGCACGGGTGCCGACCGAACGTGGGGTGAGGATAGCCGGTATCGTGGAGTCGGCCAGTTCCTCGGGGGCAAGCACCCTCTGGCCACAGAACTCCCGCCCGATCTGATTGCGGTCTACGATCCGGATGCGGGCGGTTTGGAAATAAGGGCGGAGGCCGGAGCATCCGATGATTGCCCGCAGCAGATCGCTGCCCATGCCCCAGACGGCAACCGGCGCACTCCGGGCGTGGGTGGTGAGACTGGCCGCCAGAGGGTCTTGGGGTGACGGGCGCGACTCGGCATCGGCCGTTGCCGACAGCGCTTTGATCAGTGTGCGGATCGATGGTTCGACACGGCAGTCTGCCGGGGCCAGGTCAAAGACGTCTTCGCCGTCGCCGACCTGAGCACCGTGACGCACCGCCAGGAAACAGCCATACCACCGGAACACGCGATGGCCGTGCAGAGCGTCGAGAACCGTTTGGACGTTCGGCGCGCTGCTGGTGTCCAAGGATGTGTCCGGCAACGGCTGCCACACGGGTGCCGCACCCGGCGGGGTCGGGTGGAGCATGGGGTTGCTTACGACCTCGACCATTATGGAACCGCCCGCGGCGTGCGCCGCCACCTCGGCGATCCGATGGCGCTCGCCGTCGAGCGCGCCCTCAGCCAGCAGCGGCACGAGCCGGCCTGCACCGGGGCTGCCTGTTCGCTGGACGAAGAAGATGGCCGCCGTCGCCGCCAGCCGCCGACGGAACAGGAAGTACGACGCCATGGCGTCAGGCAGGTGTTCGGCGTCGATGATCAAGGCGTCCAGCTCGCCCAGGGCATCCCTGATCCGGAAGCGGGACGGTGACAGCGCCCGCCCGCACAGGGCGCGGTGCGGCCCGTCGTGCAGGATGGTGAGATCCGTGTTGGCCTCGGCCAGCACGTCGACGTGGTCGAACAGGCGTCGCCAGAACAATGCGGGGCCTCCGTCGCCCAGGCGTGTGACGAAGGCGCTGCGACACCGCACGCCGGCGGCGCGGCAGACCGCCTGCACGCGCAGAGCGGCGTCGCCGGCCTCGATGCCGTCGGACCAGGGCGATGCAACCGCGTCGCGGGGGGGCGGCCAGCAAGGGAGTGTGATGCTCATCGCAGGCCGCGAATCACGTAATCTTCAAAGAAGGCCGGATTCTTGAGGCGGCAAATTTCCAGGCTCAGTTCCGTCGCCGCGAGTCGGGGGGAGGGCGGATGGGGAACATGGCGGCATTCCATGCCGATGTTGTACACCGCCGCCGTGCCGGGCAACCGGCCAACGCGGTCGCCGAATTCGATGTCTTCCCAACCTCCGTAAATCAGATCCTCATCGAAACCGCCCGCTTCAAAGAACAGGGTGCGGGGAATGGCCGCTGCCCCGGATGCCAGTTGGAGAAAGCGCTTGGTGGGCTGGTTCGGGTGCTCCCAGACGCCGAACTCGATCCGAGGATCTTCACAGCCCACAAAATAATAATCCCAAATATATCCGGTTTGCAGGATGCGGTCGCCATGCTGGTGAAATTGTTCAAGCCCCGCCTCAATGTAGCCGGGAGCCAGAATGATGTCCGGATCGACGAAAAACAAGTAGCGTCCATTGGCCATTTTGGCGCCAGTGTTCCTGGCGCGGCTGGCGCCAAACAGATTCTTCGGCTGCCACAGATACAGGGTCCCTTTCGGCAGCCGTTCGGCAATTCCGGTATCGGGGCTGCCATCGTCGACGACGATGATCTCGACCTGTTCGGGCGCAAACCGATTACCACACTGCTCCTGAACACTCGTGATCGAGCGCAGCAGGTAATCAGGACGCTGGAAATACGGATAGATCACCGAGACAACGATGTCGGGTGCGATCGCCTTGGCGAATTGGTGTGACCGCAGGACCTCCTGAACCCAGGTCGGTTCATCGCGGCTTTTGTCGAGGTCCTTGTCGCTGCTCATCGATTCCTTCCTGCCTGGATTCTACGACGTCAGGTCCCAAACCACCACAATCTTGTCTGGTCCCCGGCGGGCAGTGTTCGTCGCGCGCGTTGCATGGGGGCGTCTCCGCACCGTATATTGTCTTAAATGCCGGACCGGATTCATGCTTCCTGAAACACCGGGCGCCGTGTGGTCGGATCGAGTGGCTTTCGTGTGGTTGCCATGACCTCGCCGGCTGCGATTCGCCTGCTGATACAGTCTCGTCAATACGCCCAAGCGCTGGTTGCACTGGACAGTGCCGGCGGTGCATGGCCATTGGCCGACGTGATCCGGCTGCGTCGCCAATGCCTGGCTCGCATGGGGCGTTTCGCGGAGGCGGCAAGCACAGGCGCGCGCCTGTTGGCCGACAAAGCGGCTGGTCCGGATGACCTGCTGCGGCAAGCGCAACTGTACATCGAATGCGGCGCCTGGGCGGAAGCCATGGACGCCGCCATGGCCGGCTGGGAAGCCGGGGAAGACCATCGCTTGGTTGCTCCTCTGGCGCAAGCATCCCTGGCACAGCCTGAACTTGCCCGGCGCCTGCCGGCGGGTGCGCCGCTTCCCGCGGCGGCATCGACGTCGATGATCTTCGCGCCGCAACGGCTGCCCCATTACGCCGCCCTGGATGCCGACCATCCCGGCACCATGGGGATGGTTCGCAACGCAAGGAATCTGGAATTCCACGTTCCAGCCTGTCCGCAAGGCGACTGGCTGCGTGGGCTGCCGGCGGCGGTTGAGGCGACCCTGCCGGTCGTGGAGCAGGTGCGGGCCATGCACCCACGGATCGATCGTGGCGCGGCTGCGCGCTACCTCGGTGCCCGGCTCGTTTCGGCACTTCCGGATTGCGGTGGTGGCGCCCTGGATTTCCTCACCAACGTGCCGATGACGGTGGGGCAAAGGGCATTCGTTTTGTGGTACGACGTGCTGCCGACGCTGTTCCAGCCATTCCAGCCATTTGACGATACCCACGTCTCCGCGGCGAACTCCCCGCTGTACTGGATTGTTCGCGGATACCTGGAATCGCCGTATTGCCTGTCGGTGATCACCCATTACGCGCTGGAGAACAACCCCCTCCTGCAACTCTTCCGCAGCCCGACGATACGCGACAAGCTGGTCTACATCCGGCCATGCGAAACGGAAGGGCCATCCTTCCAGTCGGCTCCGAAGCCGTCCGGCGGTGCGGAAAGGCCGCTGCGTCTCTTGTTCACATCGAGCCGGAACTTCACGGAAGAAGGCTTCTACTACCGCGGCGGCGTCGACGTGCTCAACGCCTTCCTCGATCTGGTGGAGGAAGGGGCGCACATCGAACTGGTCCTGCGTACACCCCTGCCGGAAACCCTGTCCGAACGCCTCCGTAAGGCCGTGCACGATCATCCGCGGATCCGCTGGGTGCCTGGATACCTGCCCGCCGAAGACTACGAAGCGCTGTTTGCAAGCGCCGACATCTTCGCGATGCCGGCGAGCGTCCTGTACCGCAACGGCGTGGCGCATGCCATGAGGCTTGGCTTGGTGCCGCTGGTATCCGACATCGCGGGGATGGAGGATCTGGTACAGGATGGCGACACCGGCATCGTGGTCCGGGGACGCGGGCACATGTTGCGCATAGACCGCGACCCACCAGGCGTGCGCCAGGATTTGTTGCCGGTGCTGCGGGCGAACGATCGTCCGTGCGACCCGAAGTTCTTCGCCGCGTTGAAGGAAGCACTGCGCGCGCAGATGGCAGATCGTGCGTCCCTGGACAGACTGTCCGAACGGGCGCGCGCCACTGCGGCGGGATGGTCGTGGCACCGGGATCTCGATGCCTTCGAATCCTGTCTTGGGCGCGCCTTGGCGCAGGCGCAGGAGATGCGCCGCCGGAGCATTCCTCTGCATCTGCCGCGGCAGGTGTTGCAGCACCGGTTCGGCTAGCGCACTCGGAACCAGAACGCGCACCCCTCCCTGGCCTCCATCGGGGTCCCGCAATCATCGAAAAGTGACCGGAGGGCGTCCTGGAACGCGTGCTGCCGGCTGACGTACCAAGCTGGCAGCAGGATGTCGAAGCGGTCCGGCGCCGCCAGAAGGGAGCAGGCGAGCAAATACTGCTCGTTATAATACCGGCTCTGCCAATCGGGCGGATAGTCTTCTGGAAAGAAAATATCATGGATCCCGACAACGAGATCGCGGGGAAGCTTCGGCAAGATCTCTGTCATGAAGACGGTTACATCGGACCCTTGGAATGCGCGGTGGCTTGAATCGATGAACACGAGGTCGCGCTCATCAACGTCTTCGAAGCATGCTTCCGCTACCTCCTCGAACGGCGCGCGCAACACCTCGTCGCAGATGGCGTCGATCTCCGCCCGGGGCTGGGGATCGATCGAGCGGATGCGGGTATCAAGCCCAAGGTCGGCGATGGCACGCCGGGCAAACATGGTGGAGTTGCCCGAGCCGACTTCCACATAACGGCGCGGGCGGCGTTGCGCGACCATCGCGTAGATGGCCATGCCGTCGAGCGCCGATAGGAAGCCGTTGATCCAGCGCGGGGTACCCGGCTCGCTGGACATCGCGGGAATGCGCCTGAATGAATCGACATGGCCGTGCAGCGCACGCACTGTCATGTGATAGCGATCGTGGCCGGCATCCAGGATCTGGCGGAGCGGCCCGTGGTCCGGCCGGCCATAGCCATGGCGCGGCGCGTGCCCGTAGACGGCGTCGAGCACCATTCCGGTGGTGCCGCGCATTGTCAAGTGGGCAAGGTTTTCGAGAAAGAAGACCTGCCCGTCGAACACCGGCCCCGTAAACCCTCGGCTTTGCAATCCTTCAAGGATCTCCGTGATCGCCTGGGAGCAGATGACAATGGCGGGATCGCCGAGGTGCCCGGACAGCCATTCTCCAATGAAGTGGTCGAGCTGGCGCACCGTCAGGCCGTCGATCACCCCGTCGCGCGCCGTATCGATGTAACCGGCGGCTGGGCGCCCGTGCGCAATGTCGAATGCCGAGCGGCACAGCCGCCCCGACGCGCCGGTGCCGTAAATATGATAGGGTCTCCCGGCGGGAAGCTGTTCAGCGGGGTGTCGCAAAGGCATCATGTGGGGTGGTATCTCCGTACCGGCAGCCAGCGCGCCGGAGATCAGGCGGGAAGCCGTTGGTCCCCGGGAGCATGGCATGGCGGGCCTCTCTGTCAAGGTGCGACGCCCGACGCGCCGCCGTCCCCGCACCGTGCACCGCACGCCGAAAGGAACGTGCACCGCACGCCGAAAAGAAAGAGTCTTGTCCAATGGCAACGGTGGTGATCCGCGCCGACGCGTCGGCATCCATGGGAGTTGGGCACGTCATGCGCTGCCTCGCGGTGGCCGAGGCGCTGCGGGACGACGGTCATGCGGCAATCTTCGCGCTTGCGGAGAGCACTGCTGCCGTCGTCGATCGCCTGACCGCGGACGGCTTCCGGTCCATTGCCTTACCGGAGCCAGCCGGCGGTCCGGCCGATTTGTACGCGCTGCGCGTTCTGATCGACGGGGAAGGCGCCGAAGCCGTCATGATCGACGGCTACCATTTCGACGAATCCTACCGTGCCGGCTTGAAGGCGTCCGGCCGTCGGGTGCTTGCCTGGGACGATCTTGCCAGCCTGCCGAGGCTGCACGCCGACGTGGTGGTCAACCCGGCCCCGCAGGCCGTCCTGCTTCCATACACCCGCATCGCGCCCGACGCGACGCTGTTGCTGGGGCCGGCCTACGCCGCATTGCGTCGGGAGGTATGCACGGCCGCGCGCAATCCCCGCCTGCCTTTGTCGGAACGTCGAGACATTCTGCTGACCTTCGGCGGCTCCGATCCGCTGGGGTTGACCGGTCCGTGCATCGAACATCTGGCCCCGGTTCTGCCGGACGGCGTCCGGCTGATCGCGGTGGTGGGCGGCAGCAACCCGCGCGCCGCCGCCGTCGCCGAAACGGCGCGGCGTTTCGGACCATGTGTCGAGGTGCACGTCGATACGCCGCATATGGGGACACTGATGGCCGGAAGCGGGCTGTCGATCTCCGCGGGGGGCGGTACGACGGCCGAACTGGCCGCTCTCGCCGTGCCGACGCTGCTCGTCGTCGTGGCCGACAACCAAGCTCCGGCCGCTGCGGAAGCCGCGGCGTCGGGCTGGTGTGCCGTCGTCGACGCGCGCGCTGGTGACTGCGCCGCGGCCATCGCAACCCAAGCGCTGGAGCTTTGGACGGATACCGAGCGGCGCCGCGCCATGTCCGAGCTGGCCGCCGGACGTGTCGACGGGAACGGGGCCGTCCGCATAGCGCGCACCCTGATGGCGGGGCTCTCTATGCCGGCAAGTGGTTGAGGCGGCGCGCGCGGGCTCGCACTCTACTTCGACAAAGCCTCATAGGCCTTGTGCAAACGCCATTTGATCGCGTCGAGGAACCAAGGCGCCTCCCGTCGGTGCCGTTCGGCCAGCTCCTCTTCGAAGCGGGCAAGGGCTTGCTCCAGCCCGTCGATGATGTGGGTCGTGTCGCCCGCCGCGTGTTCGCGCAGGCGGTTGACGTGCTGCCCGATTTCGGCCGGCAGCCGCGCGGGAGGGGGGCGGATGTCGCCGGAGATTGGCAGAACATAGATATGCCGTTGGATGAAAGGATAAGCGTTCACGACGTCTTCGACGCCCCGCTCCGCCAGGTTTCGGGCGACGGCGGCATAGGCTCCGGTGGCAATGGCGATGCGCCATGCCCGCCCGCCCCTGCTTTCGAGCAACGCGTCCACCGGCAGGATGGGCATTCCGTCGATGTCTCCTGTCTTGAAGCTGTCGACGAAGCCCAGCACCTCGTGGCGGCCGGCGGAGCGCAATTGATCGAGCAGGAAGCGTCCTCCCTCTCCCGCGCCGTAGATATACAGCGGGAGGTCCAGGGGAATGTCGTCCAGATGCTCAACACTATTCATGCCCGGACACTCCAGACGCTACCATCCCGGTGCTGGCCAAGACGTGACCGAGAGCGGCTCTCAGCCGTCGCCAATCCAGGTCGAAATCTCGGTACTGATCCTCGATGAGGGGATCCGAATTCTCCGCCGCGACAGCCTGGCCGCTAATCTTCAGGGTGAGCGCCCCATCCGCGGCGGGGATCAGGGTCATTGGGCCATCGCCATCGCCGATGAAGTGCGCGGCACCGAAAACGACGCCTGGACAGGAGCGGATGAACGGAAAAGTGCACGCATTGCTGTACGGCATGACGTACGCATCCACCCGATGGAACAGAGCGATGGATCGGCACATCGGCTCAGCGAGGGCATCGACAATGGGCACCGATGGATCGATGCGCGCGCGTATGGCCGCCAGAACGGGAGCCTCCGCCGCCATGCCGTCGAAGACGAACGCGGCCTCGGGGTGCTCTTCACGAATGGATGTGATCAGAGCGGCAAAACCGCTCACCTGGTCCGTCCAGGCGCGGTTCTGCGAACGCAGAGTGATCCAGATGACCGGGCGCCCGGAAATGGCGGGGAGCTGCCCTGCCGCAGCTTGGCTCACGGTGGCGATCCGAGCGGAGATGCTGGTGGACCGGTGCTCGTAGGAGGTCCAGCGCGTGGCAAGAAAGCCCTGCTCCCTGGCTAGCCGGCAGACCGTTAGCGCCACCGTCAGCGGGTTCCGGACGAGGACACGTTCCGGCTGTTCACCCGGCATCAGATCGGCATAACCGAAGACATCATAGGGGCCGATCAACAGGCGCGACACTCCCGCCGCCGCGAGCGAACCATGCGTGGCGTGCAGCTTGACCACCGCCGGCAGTTCTTCGCGGATCTGATGCCCCATGTTCGCATTGAAGCCGATCAGGAGAAGCACCGGCCTGCGCGGCAACGCGCCCGGCGCGCCGGCCGGACGATCCCCGAAAATCGACCGCAAGCCGGCGAACATGGCCATGACCTTGTCGAAATAGGACGCACCGAAGCTTCGCAGGTAGGGCGTATCCTGATTGATCAGGCTGATCAGGGCATTGGTGCGTGGCAGATGCACGGCGATGAGAGACGCCGGTTGATGGCCAATGACAAGATCGAACGGAATGCAGCAATGAAAACGGTAAATGATCGGCTGTGTGTGAAAGTCGATAAAAACCGGCCAGGCATCGTCGCTGAATGAAGTGGCTCCGCAAGCCGGACAGGGCGCCGATAACCGGCCCTCTTTCAATATTTCGTGCTGGAACGGTTGCACCGCATGAAATGGATCTTCGTAATCACTCCCAAGTTCATGATAACTTTCCCTGGGTGCACTGCATCCATGGTACCAGTTGAAAGCTGATGCCAGTGCGGTCAGGCATTCCGGATCCAAGCCATGCGCTGCCGGGGTGCGAGCGCCCGGTGTATTCTCCATGGGGAAGTGACAGGACTGGAATGCCAGACCTGTAACCGACAGGCGATGCATGGGGGTTCCGATGAACGATCTTCGTACGCTCGGAAGGTTAAGACCAAGCCGCTTCGCCCGCAACGGCTATGATGCCGGAAAACGGATGGAGTTGACGGCTTACTGTGGCAGTTGCGGCGGGCGGGCCGTGGCTCGCGCCCGGAACGCGCGGGTGGTCGTGGGATGCGGACGGTCAATTCATGGACCGAACGGCGCTCCCGCTTTCAAACGAACGGTGCGGTCATTCGCAGTGCGTTCGGGCCGGCATTTCTGCAATACGTGCGAGGTCGGCATCGACCATTTCGCAAACCATCTCCCGCAGCCCGATACGGTGACGCCAGCCAAGTTTCTCGTACGCCTTGGTGGGGTCGCCGCGCAAATGATGCACCTCGGTCGGCCGGAAATAGCGGGGGTCGATGGCGACGCGCACCTCTCCCGTTGCCGCCTCGACACCGACCTCGTCGATGCCCTGGCCGCGCCACTCGAGACGGCGGCCGACGTGCGCAAACGCAAGTTCGACGAACTCCCGAACGGTGTGCGATTCACCGGTTGCCAGGACGTAGTCGTCGGGCTGATCCTGCTGCACGATCCGCCACATGCCTTCGACATAATCGCGCGCGTGGCCCCAATCGCGGCTGGCATCGAGGTTTCCGAGAAACAGCTGCTTTTGATGGCCGGCTTCGATGGCGGCGACGGCGCGCGTGATCTTGCGCGTCACGAACGTTTCGCCCCGCGTCGGGCCTTCATGGTTGAACAGAATGCCGTTCGACGCGTGTATACCATAAGCCTCGCGGTAGTTGACCGTGATCCAATACGCATACAGCTTGGCTGCCGCATAGGGGCTGCGCGGATGGAATGGCGTCTTCTCGTTTTGCGGCGGCGGCGAGGACCCGAACAGTTCGGAGGTCGACGCCTGATAGAAGCGCAGCTGCTTTTCCAGCCGCAGGATGCGGATGGCTTCCAAAAGGCGAAGGACACCTAAGCCATCAGCATTTCCAGTGTATTCCGGCGTTTCGAAACTCACCTGCACGTGGCTTTGCGCAGCCAGATTGTAGATTTCGTCTGGCTGGACCTCCTGAATGATGCGAATCAGGTTGGTTGCGTCGGTGAGGTCGCCGTAATGCATAAAGAACCGCGCGTCCGTTTCGTGCGGGTCACGGTACAGGTGATCGACGCGCTCGCTGTTGAGGGTGGAGGCACGGCGCTTGATCCCATGCACCACATATCCCTTGCTAAGCAGAAGCTCGGCCAGATAGGCGCCGTCCTGGCCGGTGATGCCTGTGATCAGGGCAACCTTGTTGGACATGGCGTGCATCCCCCAGATAATCCGGCTGCTCTTGCAACCGTGCCGCTCCCGGGAGTAACAGGAGAGCGTTAACAGACCTTATCCAGGGGTGTCCCCGTGGTCGAACAAGTCCCCGGCGTGCAGGCCGCCGTCCAGGCGCTGCTGCCGTTCCTCACCGACCGGCAGTTCGACGCGGACAAGATCAACCGCTTCACGGCGCTGTGCGACGCCCTGCGCCGCGACCTGCCGCTGGACGCCCGCATCGCGCTGGCCGAGCAGCTGCGCCGCGAGGCGCCGACCGGCGACACCGTGCGCCTGCATTCGGTGCTCTTCCACCTGACCGGCGACCTGTACCACCTGGAACGCATCCTGCACTACCTGATCATGGGCGGGGACGAGGTGGCGCCGGAACTGCTGCACTACACCTACTGGTGCGTGTCGCGGCAGATGTTCATGGGGGCGGCGGCGACGGCGCCGGAGAAGGCCGCGGCCTTCGGACCCTGCGACGTCCACCGCTTCTACGAGCATATGGTGCGGCTGATCGCCCGGCGCTGGGGCGCCGTGCCGCCGCGCCGCGAGCCCAAGCCGGGTCCGATCCGCCGCGTCGCCGTCGTCACCAACCAGTTCACCAGCGACCGGCACCAGCCGTCGCGCGACTGCTTCGACTACGCCGCCCGGCTGCAGGAGGCCGGGCTGGAGGTGGCGATCATCAACACCAACATGATGCCGCTGCGCATCGAGAACATCTACATCCCCCCCATGGTCGCCGAGTTGGTCGAGCAGTACGAGGGCGTGCACGCCATCGAGATGTTCGGCCGGCGCGTCAGGATGGCGTCCTTCACCGGCCGCGCCTTCTCGCGCGAGAAGATGCACGAGGTGCTGGAGGCGATCGACGGATACGACCCCGACGTGCTGGTCACCTTCGGCGGATCGGTGATCGCCGCCGACCTGTTCGCCGAGGCCGGGGCGCGGCCGGTTGTGACGCTGCCGACCACGTCGGGCCTTACCTTCTCGCTGGCGCACATCGTGCTGGGATACGACGAGCACGACCACACGCAATCGATCCCGGCGCTCTACCGCGCGCCCTTCGCGCGGCGTTTCCGCCCGTTCAGCTTCGGCTTCACCCTGCCGCCGACGGCCGGGGCGGGCGGCGACTTCGGGCTGGGCGACGCCGGCTTCGTCTTCGCCGTCGTCGGCACCCGGCTGGACCAGGAGGTGGACGCCGGCTTCCTGGCGCTGGCGGAGGATGTGCTGGACCGCTGCCCGGACGCCGTCATCGCCTTCGCCGGTCCGGTCGGCGATCTGCCGGGGCGCCTCGCCGCCTCGCGGCATGCGGCGCGGCTGCGCGCGCTTGGCCACCTGAACGACATCCGCGCCTTCTACGGCCGTGTCGGCGCCTTCCTCAACCCGCCGCGCCAGGGCGGCGGCGGCAGCGCCGCCTTCGCCATCGGCGAGGGCGTGCCGGTCGTTACGCTGCCGTCGGGCGACGTCGCCAGCGTCGCCGGGCCGGAGTTTCACGCCGCCGACCGCGCGGCCTATGCGGCGCGCGCCGCCGCCCTGTGCGCCGACCGCGACTTCCGCGCCGCCCAGTCCGCAGCGGCCAGGGCGCGCTATGACGGTGTCGTCGATCGTCGCCATTCGGTACAGCGCCTGCTGGACTATTGCGAGGAGGCGCGCCGCCTCGTCGCCGCCGGAGTCCGGAATTAAGGACGGGTCAAGGAAACGGCGTGCAGGATGGCGCCGGGACGAACCATGGGACTCCGCACCGTGCCGCGCGACGTGACCAGCGACGTGAACAGCGACGTGATCATTGGCGGCCGCCCGATCGGGCCCGGCCACCCGCCCTACGTGATCGCCGAACTGTCCGGCAACCACAAGGGCGACCTCGGCCGCGCGCTGGCGCTGGTCGACGCCGCGCGCGCGGCGGGGGCGGACGCGGTCAAGCTGCAGACCTACACCGCCGACACCATCACCATCGATCACGACGGGCCGGGCTTCCTGCTGCAGGGCGGGCTGTGGAAGGGGCGCACGCTGCACGACCTCTACCGCGAGGCGCACACCCCCTGGGACTGGCATCCGGCGCTGTTCGAGCGCGCCCGCAGCCTGGGCATCACGATCTTCAGCTCGCCCTTCGACGACACGGCGGTGGACCTGCTGGAGGGGCTGGGCGCACCGGCCTACAAGATCGCCTCGTTCGAGCTGAACGACCTGCCGCTGATCCGGCGCGCCGCCCGCACGGGCAAGCCGCTGATCCTCTCCACCGGCCTTGCCACGCTGGGTGAGATCGCCGAGGCGGTCGAGGCGGCGGGCGACGTGCCCAAGATCCTCCTGCACTGCGTCAGCGGCTACCCGACGCCGGCCGAGGACTGCAACCTGCGCACCATCCCGCATCTGGCGGACGCGTTCGGCGTGCCGGCCGGGCTGTCCGACCACAGCCACGGCATCGCCGTGCCGGTCGCCGCCGCGGCGCTGGGCGCCTGCGTCATCGAGAAGCACATCACGCTGGCCCGCGCCGACGGCGGCGTGGACGCCGACTTCTCGCTGGAACCCCATGAATTCAAGGCGATGGTCGACGCGGTTCGCACGGGATGGCAGGCGCTGGGCCGCGTCAACTACGCGCTGGAGCCCAGCGAGGCCGGCGGGCGCGACTACCGCCGCTCGCTCTACGTCGTGGCCGACGTGGCCGCCGGGGAGCGTCTGACCCCGGCCAGCGTCCGCTCGATCCGCCCCGGCTTCGGCCTGGCCCCGAAGCATCTCCCGGCCATCCTCGGCCGCCGCGCCGCGCGCGGCCTGAGGCGTGGCGAACCGCTGGCCTGGGGCATGCTGGCGCCGGAGGAGGACGCGCCATGACCGCGACCCGCCCCCGGGTCGTCTGCATCTCGCAGGCGCGCATGACCTCCACGCGGCTGCCGGGCAAGGTGCTGATGGAGGCGGCCGGCCGGCCGCTCCTGGCGCACCACCTCGACCGGCTGCGCGGCTGCGGGTCGGTGGACGCGGTGGTGCTGGCGACCACGGTGAACGCCGCCGACGATCCCGTCGTCGCCATGGCCGGCCGGATGGGCGTGCCGGTGGTGCGCGGCGACGAGCACGACGTGCTCGGCCGCTTCGCGTCCGCCGCCGCCGCGCACGGGGCCGACGTGGTGGTGCGCGTCACCGGCGACTGCCCGCTGATCGACCCGGACCTCATCGACGAGGCCGTCGGCCGCTTTCTCGACGGCCGACGGGAAAGCCCACCCGTCGACTACCTCGCCATCGACACCACGCAGTTCCCGCGCGGCCTGGACGCCGAGGTGTTCACCCGCGCCGCCCTGGACGAGGCGGCGGCGCAGGCCGCCGACCCAGCCGAGCGCGAGCACGTCACCCCGTACATCTACCGCCGTCCGGACCGCTTCCGCCTCGGCGCGCCGCTGCGCCCCGACGCGCTGCTCGAGCCGCACCGCTGGTGCGTGGACGAGCCGGCCGACTTCGACCTCGTGTGCCGCGTGCTGGAAACGCTGCCGCCCGGCTTCGGCTGGCAGGATGTTTGCACCGTGCTGCGCAGCCATCCCGACTGGTACCAGCTCAACCGCGCCGTCGCGCAGAAGCACCTGTGACGGCCGCCGCCAATCATGGAGAATCCTATGGATCGCAAGGACTTCCTGCTCGCGCTTGACGAGATGCTCGAACTGTCGCCCGGCACGCTGACCGGCGAGGAGGCGCTCGACGCGCTGGAGGGCTGGGACTCGCTGGCCGTCATCAGCTTCATCGCGCTGGTCGACGAGAAGCTGAACAAGGTCGTCGAGGGCGAGAAGCTGGCCAAGGCCAAGATCGTCGCCGATCTGCTGGACCTCGCCGGCGTCGCCGTCCCGGCGTGAGGCTCCGGCGTCAGAGGATCGCGTTTCCCGGCGGCCCGGCGTCCGTCCTGTCGCTGGGCCAGGGTGGCGTTCCGGTCCTGCTGCTGCACGGCTTCGCCGGAGACCTGCTGACGTGGCAGTTCAACCTGGCGGCCCTGGCCGCCGGCCGGCGCGCCGTGGCGGTCGACCTGCCGGGGCATGGGGAATCGACGCTCGACGTCGGCTCGGGCCGGGTGGCGGACTTCGCACCCTGGGTCGAACGGCTGCTCGACGCGTTGGGCCTGCCGCTGGTGCATGTGGTGGGGCACTCCATGGGCGGCTACCTTGCGCTGTGCCTTGCCCGGCACGCGCCGGAGCGGGTGGCCAGCCTGTCGCTGGTGGCGCCCGCCGGGGTGGGGCCGCGCTTCGACGTGGATTATCTGCGGCGATTGCCGGCGCTGGCCGGCATGGCGGAGGCGCGCGCCCTCGCCGACGCGCTGTTCGCGCGGCCGTCGCCGCTGGCCGACCGGCTTGCCACTGTGCTGCTGGCGCAGGCCGGCGATCCGCGGCGCCGTGCCGCCCTGGAAACGATCGTCCGGGCGTCCTTCCTCGGCGCCGGGGGGACGCTGCCGGTCGACTGGGCGGCGCTGCCGATGCCGGTTCAGCTTCTGTGGGGCCGGCAGGACCGGGTCATCCCGGTGCCGGACGCCGCACGGCTGCCGCCGCCGAAGCTGCACCGCCCGTCCGCGCTTCATCTCTTCGACAACGCCGGGCACTTGCCGCATAGTGAGGCCGCCGGCCCGGTCACCGCCGTTCTGCGCGATTTCCTGGCTGCCAGTGATGCGTGAGATGTCTGACGCGTGAGGAGTTTTATGTCCGCATCCGCCCCGATGATCATGATGATCGCGGAAGAGCTTGGCCGCATCCTTGCCGAGAAGGGGGAGGCGCTGCCGCCGCTCGCGGCCGACACCGTGTTCCTGGGCGGCACCCTGCCCATCGATTCGCTCGACCTCGCCACGCTGCTGGTGGTTCTGGAGCAGCGCACCGGGCAGGACCCGTTCCGGACCGGCTTCCGCCAGTTCACCACGGTGGGCGAGCTGGCGTCGCTCTACACCGCCGAAGCGGCGGCCGGGGTGCCGTGACGCAGCCTTGGCCGCCCTCCTGGATCGACGCGCGCTTCCGCCTGGTCGAGCGGGACGAGGAGCTGGGCTGGCCGCAGCTCGCCATCCGTGCGGGCGCGCTGGCCGAGGCGTTCCGCGACGCGACCGGCCCGGCGGTGGCCGACGGCAACCGCGTGGCGACGGTGATCGCCGCGCTGGTGGCCGCGGAACAGGCCGGCGTGCCCCTGCTGCTGCGCCGCAACCCGGAGGCGGTGCCGGCCGGCCTGCCCTGCGGCGGCGGCTTCGCCGTGCTGCTGCAGACCTCCGGCACCACCGGCGCGCCCAAGGTGGTGCGCCACGACTTCACGCGCCTGCGCGGCCGGCTGCGCGGCACCGGCGACCGCGGCGCGCGCTGGCTGCTGACTTACGAGCCGGCGGCCTTCGCCGGGGTGCAGGTCATCCTCACCGCGCTGGCCGCCGGGGCGACGCTGATCGCGGCGCCGGGCGAGGGGCTCGCCGGGCTGGCCCGCGCCGCGCTGGAGCACGGCGCCACGCACGTCAGCGGCACGCCCAGCTTCTGGCGCGCCTTCCTGATGGCGCTGGGCGACGCGCGCCCGCCGCTGAAGGCCGTGACCCTGGGCGGCGAGCCTGCCGACCAGCCGCTGCTGGACCGTTTGGCGCAGGCGTTCCCGAACGCCCGCCTGCGCCACATCTACGCTTCCACCGAGGCGGGATCGCTGTTCGCCGTCACCGACGGGCAGGCCGGTTTCCCTGCCTCCTGGCTGGAGACGGGCGTCGAGGCCGTGGGCCTGCGCGTGCGCGACGGCATGCTGGAGGTGCGCAGCCCGCGCGCCATGCTCGGCTACGCCGACGGTGTGGCGGAACAGGACGGCTGGATCGCCACCGGCGATCTGGTCGCGGTGGTTGGCGGCCGCGTGCTGTTCACCGGCCGCGCCGACGGCCGCGTCAACGTCGGCGGCGTCAAGGTCTCGCCGGAGGCGGTGGAGGCGCTGCTGCTCACCGCGCCCGGCGTGCAGGACGCGCTGGTGACGGCGGCCGCCAACCCGATCACCGGCCATATCCTCACCGCCGCCGTCGTGCCGGCGCCGGGGGTGGGGGAGGCGGCCGTGCGCGCGTCCGTCCGCGACGCCGTGGCGGCGCTGGAGCCGGCGGCGCGACCGCGGCTGATCCATGTTGTGGAGCGCATCGAACTGGCGGCGTCCGGCAAGAAGCGGCGCGGGGGGAACGGGTGAGCCAGAAGCGTCACGTCATCGTCACCGGCGGCAGCCGCGGCCTGGGGCTCGGCCTTGTGGAGGCGCTGCTGGCCGACGGCTTCCGCGTCTCCACCTGCTCGCGCGCACCGTCGGAGGCACTGGAGCGGCTGGCCGGCCCGGACCTGTTCTGGAAGGCCTGCCGCATCGGCGACGGTGCCGAGGTGCAGGCGTTCTTCGACGCCGCGCTGGCCTGGGCCGGCGACGCGCCGCTATGGGCGCTGGTCAACAACGCCGGCATCGCCCGCGAAGGCGTGCTCGCCACCTTTCCGGAGGTCGACACGGCGGAGGTCATCCAGGTCAACCTGACCGGCGCCATCCAGGCGGCGCGCGCCTTTCTGCGCGCCAAGCTGGTGAAGCGCGGGCCGGGGCGCATCGTCAACGTCTCCTCCATCATCGGGCAGCGCGGCTACGTCGGGCTGGCGGCCTATTCGGCGTCCAAGGCGGGGCTGGACGGGCTGACGCGGTCGCTGGCGCGCGAGGTCGGGAGGCTGGCCGTCACCGTCAACTCGGTGGCGCCCGGCTACCTCGACACCGAGATGTCCGGCACGCTGGCCGCCGACCAGCGCGAGCAGATCGTCCGCCGCACGCCGCTGGGCCGGCTGGGGCGGGTGGAGGACGTGGTGCCGCTGGTGCGCTTCCTGCTTGGCGATGGCGCCGCCTTCGTCACCGGCCAGACCCTGGTCGTGGACGGCGGCATCACCTGCTGAAGCGGGCCGGGGAGAAGCGCCATGGTCGCGTCCGTCATCAAAGGTGTCCGGCTCGCCGGCATCGTGTCCTGCGTGCCGGAGCGGCGGGAGACCGTCGCCGACCTCGCCGTGCGCTTCGGCGAGGACGCAGCACAGCGCATCGCCAAGGCCACCGGGATCGAGGCGCGCCACGTGGTGCCGCCGCACCAGTGCACCTCCGACCTCGCCGAAGCGGCCGCCCGCTGCCTGCTCGACCGCCTGGGCTGGGCGGCGGAGGACGTGGCGCTGCTGATCCTGGTGTCGCAGACGCACGACCACATCCTGCCGGGCACGGGGCTGCTGCTGCACCAGCGCCTGGGCCTGTCCAAGGGGGCGGCGGTCTTCGACATGGGGCTGGGTTGCTCCGGCTACGTCTACGGGCTGTGGACGGCGGCGGCGCTGCTGAAGGCGAGCGGCGGGCGGCGGGCGCTGCTGCTGGCCGGCGACACCACGTCGCGCGTGCTGGACCCCGCCGACCGCGCCGTGGCGCCGCTGTTCGGCGACGCCGCCACCGCCACCGCGCTGGAACTCGACGACGCGGCGGAACCCATGGCCTTCGCGCTGGGCAGCGACGGGGCCGGCGCGCCGTACCTGATGGTTCCCGGCGGGGCGCTGCGCCGGCCGGACGAACCCGCGCACCTGTTCATGGACGGCACGCAGGTGTTCGCCTTCACCCTGCGCGAGGTGCCCGGCAACATCCGCGCGGCGCTCGACCTCGCCGGCTGGAGCATGGCGGAGGTCGACCGTGTCGTGCTGCACCAGGCCAACGCGCAGATGATCCGGCACTTGGCGCAGAAGATCGGCGCCACGCCGGAGCAGGCCGTGCTGGCGCTGGCCGGCCACGGCAACACCAGTTCCGCCTCCATCCCGCTGGCCCTGACCGAGGCGCTGGGGGACGAGTTCACCCGAAGGTCGTATCGCCTGCTGCTGTCCGGCTTCGGCGTCGGCTGGTCGTGGGGCAGCGCGGCCCTCTCCGCCGGGCCGCTGGGGGTGTGCGAAACCATCCTCCTGAAGGCCGGCAACGCGGCAATTCCTGCCGGCCGGCACCCGGCAGAAGCTGCCGACCCGGCAAAAGGGTGCGGGTAACCCGGCATATTCTGCCGGTCGATGGGCAAAATTTGCCTATCCCTTTCTGCCGAGCGGCACGGATTGCCTTGAGTACCGGGAAATTTCTGACTGGCCCGCTTCTTGCCTACCTCCGGCGCAGGGGAATTAGTCCCCTCGCCGCCGGGATACCCCGGCCGGCCGCAATCCTCCAAACGGAGTGGCTACCATGGCTGTCAACGACGTCACGCTCGGCGCATCGATGCGTTCGAACCTTCTGCAACTGCAGAATGTGAACGACAAGATCGCTCAGAAGCAGAACATTCTGGCGACCGGCAACAAGGTGAACACCGCGCTGGACGGCCCGACCGCGTACTTCGCGGCGAAGGGTCTGACGCAGCGCGCCGGCGACCTGTCGTCCCTCAAGGACTCGATGGGCCAGGCCATCAGCACGATCAAGGCCGCCGACAAGGGTCTCACCTCCATCGACTCCATGCTCGATCAGGCCAAGGGTCTGACGACCGCCGCCTACTCGGCGCTGGGCAATGACGCCGGTTCGGTCGCCACCCGCAAGGCGCTGGCCGCCCAGTTCAACTCGCTGAAGGCGCAGATCGACAAGCTGGCCGAGGACTCGGGCTACGGCGGCAAGAACCTGCTCGCCGGCAATGGCCTGCGCCTCGACACCACCAGCGCCTCGCGCACCGCGGTGAACTCCATCACCGGCGTCGAGAACGCCCGCGTCACCAACGTCGTGTCGGCCGACACCTACACGGTTCGCGTGAAGGGCGACGGCTCGATCGAGGGTGCGGCCGGCGACATCGCCAACGCCGAGGCGTCGCGCGGCCTGACCGGCCTGAAGATGTCGGGCACGATGTCCTCGACGCTCGGCAACTTCTCCGACGTCAGCATCGAGGTCCGCGGCGCCACCGGCCAGCAGCGCACCTTCATCGTGAGCGATGGCAACGAGTCGCGCACCATCAGCTACTTCGACAACAGCCAGACGATCGCCGCCAACACCACCACCGCCGCCAAGTCGGGCACGGCGCAGGTGACGAGCGTCAGCCTGAGCGGCACGATCGAGGCCGGCGACATCTTCTCGATCACGGTGGAAGGCCAGACCTTCTCGTACACGGCGACTTCGGCCGACGTGAACATGACCACCACCGCGAAGATGGCGATCGCCTCGAAGCTGCAGGCGTCGATCAGCACCGCGATCCAGAGCGGCCGTCTGTCGGGCTCCAGCTACGACGTCGCCTCGGTGACCGTGGCCACGAACGGCGACCTGACGCTGACCGGCGCCACCAACGCCAGCCAGGCGCGCGAGATGACGGTCAGCGCTTCGGCCACCAACGCGCTGAGCAAGCACATCTCCGAGAGCTTCGCGTCGGGCACCGTGGTGTCGTTCACGGTCGACCGCACGCTGCTCGAGAAGGCGGCCAACGGCGGCAACGGCGTGTCGGTCATCGAGAAGAAGGTCGACCTATCGATCTCCGTCTCCAACCTGCAGGGCACCGTCGTCACCCGCGACGGCATGAACGAGCGCGGCGAAGGCAAGCTGGCCAACGGTGAGCAGTCGTTCGCCTTCGACACCGGCACCGTGCGCTTCAGCGTCGACCAGAAGACGGTCAAGCAGGCGGCGTCGGCCAGCTCGGCGGCGAACCTGGTGACCGTGCAGGTGACCAACGCCAACACCTCGAACGACCTGACCGTCCAGCTGAACGAGAAGAACACCAACTCGATCACGCTGAGCGCCCAGAACCTGACCACCAGCGGCCAGGGTCTGCAGGTCGACTTCGCCCAGAACGACTGGACCGACCGCGCCGACATCGACAAGGCGGTGGAAGGTTTGGACAAGGCGAAGGCAAAGCTGCGGTCGTCCTCGCAGACGCTGTCGACGAACCTCAACATCATCACGACCCGCGAGAACTTCACCAAGGAGTTCAGCGACGTGCTGGTCGAGGGCGCCAACAAGATGACGCTGGCCGACCAGAACGAGGAGGGCGCCGGCCTGCTGATGCTGCAAACCCGGCAGCAGCTGGGCACCATCGCCCTCTCGCTGGCCAACCAGTCGCAGCAGTCCATCCTGCGGCTGTTCTAAGCCGCGGACTTCGGGTAGGATCGAGCCCGGGCGGGCGGCGGCGCAAGCCGCCGCCCGTTTCCATTGGTACTCGTCACGGCGCCCTCGGCGCCGTGTCCCGTTTTGGCAGGCACCGGGTTCGATCTCATGCCCCTCAAGTTCGTCCTTCGTCCCAACGAGAAGGTCATCATCAATGGTGCCGTCATCGGCGCCGGCGATCGGCCTGGCTCATTCTACCTTTACAACACCGCGAACTTTCTGCGCGGGCGGGAGGTGTTGAAGGAAGAGCAGATCGACTGCATCGAAAAGAAGCTCTATTTCGTCATCCAGCTGATCTACATCTTCCCGGAGGACGCCCGGCTGAACCACGCGCGCTTCGAGAACATTCTCGACGAAACGCGCGCCGCGCGCCCGGAGTGCGCGGCGGAGCTGGACGAGATCAGCGAACTGGTGGACGCGCGCAACTACTATCGGGCATTGAAGGTCTGCCGGAAGATGTTCAAGACCACCGCCGCCGGGGCTGTCGACAGCGGCCAGGAAGGTGGCCATGAGGGCGGTCATGAGGGCGGCCATGACGGCGGCCATGACGGCGATCTTCCGCCCGATGGACCATCCGACCCGACGCCGTGACGTCCACCACGACCGAACCGCTGTTGACCCAGGCCGTCGCGTTGCATCGGGCCGGCCATCTCGCCCAGGCCGAGGCGCTCTATGAGCGCGTTCTGGCGGAAGAGCCGCACCACCTCGACGCCCTCTACAACCTGGGCTTGCTACGCCGCGCGCTCGGCCGTTTCGATGCCGCCGCGCACGGCCTGTTCGACGTGGTACAACGCGCGCCCGAGCACGCCGGCGCGTGGCGGGCACTGGCCCTGGTCATGCGGGCCATGCGCCACCCGGACGCCGAGGTGGCGCTGCGCCGGGCCCTGCTCGATACGCCGGCGGACGCCGAACTGAGCACGGAACTGGGGCTGGCGCTGATCGAGGCCGGCCGTTTCGCGGAGGCCGAACCGATCCTGCGCGGCGGTGCCGAGGCGCATCCCGGCGACGTGATCCTGCACTTCGCCCTGGGCCGTGCGTTGCACGGCCTGCACCGGTTCGCGGAGGCCGCGGCGTGCTATCGCCGCTGCCTGTCGATCGATCGCGGGCTGGCGGCGGCGTACAACAACCTCGGGCTGTCGCTGATCGAGCTGCGGCGACCGCAGGACGGAGCCGCCGCCCTGCGGCGCGCGCTGGTGCTCACCCCCGACGATGCGGCGGCGCTCAACGGCCTGGGCACCGGCCTGGACGGGCAGGGCGACACCGGCGGGGCGGAGGTCGCGTACCGCAGGGCGCTGACGCTTCGGCCGGACTACCTCCACGCCCTCAACAACCTCGCTCACTCCCTTGCCCGTCGTCACGATGTGGCGGCCGGCGCGGCCTGCCGGCGCCGTGCCATCGTTGCGCAGCCCGACCGGGCCGAACCCTACACCGCGCTCGGCAGCGCCGCCCTGGAGCAGGATCGGCTGGCCGAAGCCGAGCGTCTGCATGGCCGGGCGCTGCGCCTCGCCCCGGACCATCTTGCCGCCCTCACCAACCTGGGCTTGGTCCGGCAGATCCAGGGCCGCCTGAACGAGGCATCGGCGCTTCAGCGCCGCACGCTCGTGCTCGACCCCGCCTGCGCGGACGGGCACGCCAACCTGGGTCTGCTGTTCTGGCTGACGCGGGATCGGGCGGCGGCCGAGCGGTGCCTGTCGCGCGCGCTGCTGCTCGATGCGGCGCTCGGTCCGGCGCACCTCAACCTCGGCATGATCCGGCTGCAGCATGGCGACCTCGGGGGCGGCTGGCCGGAATACCAGTGGCGCTTCCGCGCCAAGGGCTACACCGACCGCGCCATCGCCGCGCCGCCGTGGGGCGGGGAGGATCCGGCCGGCCGGTCGATCCTGGTGTGGCGCGAGCAGGGTGTCGGCGACGAGATCCTGTTTTCTTCCTGCTACGCCGATCTCATCGCGCACGCCGGGCGCGTCGTGATCGAATGCGACGCGCGGCTCGTCGGCCTGTTCGCGCGGTCGTTCCCGGCGGCGACGGTGCGGGCGGAGACCACGGCGGCGGACGGCGGCGAGACGGTGGTGCCGCCCGATGCCGACCTCCACGTCCCGGCCGGGCGCCTGCCGATGTTCCTGCGCGGGGGGCTTGCCGCGTTCCCGCCCGCATCGCGCCGTGGCGGACCCGGCTGGCTGGAGCCCGATCCCGCCCGCGTCGCGGCGTGGCGGAGCCAGCTGGACGCGCTCGGGCCCGGGCTGCGGGTCGGCATCGCGTGGCGCAGCCAGCTGATGACCACCGACCGGCTGGTGGCCTACACCCGGATCGAACAGTGGGCGCCGGTCTTCGCGGTGCCCGGCGTGACCTTCGTCAACCTTCAGTACGACGACTGCGCGGCCGAACTGGCGGACGCGGAGCGCCGCTTCGGCGTCATCGTCCACCGCTGGGCCGACCTCGACCTCAAGGACGACTTCGAAGGTACCGCCGCACTGGTCGCCAACCTCGACCTCGTCGTGTCGCCGGCCACCTCGGTGGGCGAACTGGCGGCGGCGGTCGGCACGCCGGTGTGGCGCCTGAGCGGGCCGGACTGGACGCAGCTGGGCAGCGCCGTCCGCCCGTGGTTCCCGGCCATGCGCGTGTTCCAGCCCCGCCCCAGCGAGACCCTCGCCGACACTCTGGCCACCATCGCCCACCATCTCCGCCGGCTTGCGGCGCCCGGACGGGATGCGGCTCCGGCGCCCGAACCGGCGGCTGAACCCGACGTCGAGGCCGTTGTCCAGGAGGCCATCGCCCGCTATCGCGCCGGCGACCTCCAGGGCGCTGCGGCGGCGGCGCACGAAGCGCTGTCCGGCCGGCCACGCCATCCGGTCGCCCACCACCTGTTGGGCGTGATCCGCAAGCGGCAGGGCGACGTCGAAGCGGCTGCGTCGCATTTCGCCGTCGCCGCCGTGGCCGATCCCGGCAACGCCGCCGCCTACGCCGGTCTTGCCGACGTGTTGCGCCTGATGGGGCGGAGCGGCGCGGCGGAGGCGGCCCAGCGCAACGCCATCGCCGCACAGCCGGACGCCGCCGGGCATTGGGTCAACCACACGGCCGCGCTGTACGGCGCCAAGCGCGTGGAGGAGGCCGAGCGGGCCTGCCGGCGCGCCGCGCGGCTGCGCCCGGACCTGGCGCTCACGCACACGCACCTGGGGAACCTGCTGGCGGCCGGAGGCCGGCGCGACAGGGCCGCCGCCGCGCACCGGCGCGCCCTCGCCCTCGATCCCGCCTTCGCCGACGCCCACACCAACCTGGGAACGGTCCTGCTCGGCCTGGAACGGTTCGCCGACGCCGCGACCGCCCTGCGGCGCGCCGTCACGGTGAACGGCGGCCTCGCGGCGGCATGGACGAACCTGGGCAACGCGTGCGCCGCCCTCGGCCACCTGGACGAGGCCGAGACGCACCACCGAACGGCGATCACGCTCGACGCCGGGCTGACCGATGCGCACAGCAACCTTGCCCTCCTGCTGCACCGCCGGCACCGGCCGGACGAGGCGCTGGCCGAGTACCGCCAGGCGCTCGCCGCGGACCCGCGCAACGCGCAGGCGCACCATAACCTTGCCCTCTTCCTGCTTGAACGCGGCGATCTGCGCCAGGGCTGGCCGGAGCACGACTGGCGCTTCTCGACCGATGAGTTTCGGCCCCACGCCCGCCGCTTCGCCATGCGTGCCTGGCGTGGCGAGAACGTCAACGCCGCCCGTGTGCTGGTGTGGCGTGAGCAGGGGGTGGGCGACGAGCTGATGTTCGCGTCCTGCTACGCCGACCTGATCGGTCGGGCAAGGCATGTGATCGTCGAATGCGACCCGCGCCTCGTCGGCCTGTTCGCCCGGTCCTTCCCGACCGCCACCGTGCGGGCGCCGACGGCCGATCCGCGCGACGCCGACGTGCACGTATCGGCGGGAAGCCTTCCCCGCTTTCTGCGGCCGGATCTGCGCCGTTTTCCGGCGCGCGCGTCGTGGCTGGTGGCGGATGCGGAGCGGGTGCGGGTGTGGCGGGAGCGGGTGGCGGCGCTGGGCCCGGGTCTGGTGGTGGGGATCGGCTGGCGCAGCGGGCTGATGACGCGGGAGCGCGCGGGGGCGTACACGCGGCTGGAGGCGTGGGGGCCGGTGCTGGCGGTGCCGGGGGTGCACTTCGTGAACCTGCAGTACGACGAGTGCGCGGCGGAGATCGCGGATGCCGAGGCGCGGTTCGGCGTAACCATCCACCGCTGGGCGGACCTGGACCTGAAGAACGACCTGGAGGGGGCGGCGGCGCTGGTGGCGACCCTGGACCTGGTGATCTCGCCGGCGATGTCGGCGGGCGAGCTGGCGGGGGCGCTGGGGGTGCCGGTGTGGCGCTTCGGGGCGGTGGACTGGACGCAGCTGGGGACGGCGGCGCGGCCGTGGTTCCCGGCGATGCGGCTGTTCCAGCCCCGCGCCGGCGAGGCGCTGGACGACGTGCTCGTCCG
>Ga0196970_1000809_pt1 | contig 29029 bp, 24 predicted proteins | sample S1v_513CmetaG_FD_148672 | JGI IMG/M metagenome (GOLD analysis project Ga0196970, IMG submission 148672) | Soil microbial communities from Anza Borrego desert, Southern California, United States - S1+v_5-13C | ecosystem: Environmental > Terrestrial > Soil > Desert | place: USA: California... | reverse complement strand
GTCCACCCACCTTCAGGTCCAATTGCGAGCGCGACAGGAATGTCCGGGGCTTGAGTCCTGTACTCGCTTAGTGCCTGCTTCAGCGACACCTGCTCTTCTGATTCCGCCAGCACGATGTTCGCGCCGCTGAAGCTCGCGAGAAGCTCAGCATTCAGTTTCGCCGGAACATTGATTTCGGGTGGGGTAACACGGCGAGATTGCTCGGACGCCTGCACGGCGATCCGCATCCACCTCTCGACGCGTTTCTCTGCTGCCTTCGCGAGGTGGGCATCTGTGCGACGTGCGATCGTCGGAATTATGCGGGCTGCGCCGAGTTCGGTGCACTTCTCGATAGCCCACTCCATACGGTCGAACTTGAAAACCGAAAGGAGGAGCGTCACGTACGCCGAAGAAGATACCGCCACCTCATCTCCCAGCTTGAAATCAACTCGCACATCGGTCACGGAGACCACAGTTCCCCGCCGGACATGTTGGCCGGCCGCAATGTCAAACTCCTGCCCGACACGGGCACGCAAAACTCGTGCAAGGTGTGCAGCATGTGCGCCCAGCAATGCGGCGCGATCTCCTTCTACCTCGTCGGCTATCCATCTGCGGCGTGTCATCGACTCGATTGTCGGGCGTGAGTCAGGGAATTTGCAAACAAAAGCTGGGGGGAATCGCGCGACCAAGAAAAACGCGGGCGAACCGCCCGCGCCGGACTAACGACTTTTTCAGACCAAGTTCGCTATCCGAAGATATCTTTCACTTTGCTCAGCAGTGTAGTTTTTTCCAGCTTGTTTTCGATGGAGGTGACGCTCAGGAGTTCCTGGAACAGCTCACGCTGACGCTTCGTAAGCTTGGTCGGAGTCTCGACTTTCACATGGACCCACAAGTCCCCTTTGTTCCGTGAATGCAGCACGGGCACGCCCTTACCTTTCACTCGGAAGGTGGTTCCCGTCTGCGTTCCTTCAGGGACCTTGATGGCGTGCTCGCCATCGAGCGTCGGGATCGTGATTTCGCTGCCGAGCGCCGCCTGTGCGAACGAGATTGGCACGATGCAGTGAAGATCGTTGCCCTCGCGCTCGAAGAACTTGTGCGGCTTGACGTGCAGTACGACGTAAAGATCGCCCGCTTGCCCGCCATGCGTTCCGGCTTCACCCTGGCCGGCGTAACGGATTCGAGTCTCATCCTCCACGCCAGCGGGAATTTTCACCTCAATCTCGCGTTCACGCAGCAGACGTCCTTCGCCGTGGCACTTCGGACAAGGATCAGTTACGACCATGCCAGCGCCCTGGCACGTTGAGCAGGTGCGCGCGATCGTGAAGAATCCCTGCTGATAGCGCACCTGACCGCGTCCACCGCACGCTCGGCACGTGACCGGACCTTTGCCGGGCGCAGCACCCGACCCATCGCAGGTTTCGCAAGTCTCGCGCCGACGCACCTTGATAGTTTCGGTGTGACCGAACACGGCCTGCTCGAATTCGATGGTCAGATCTTCGCGAAGGTCCGCTCCGCGCGTAGCACGAGTACGTCGACGTTGACCGCCGCCCGCACCGAAGATGTCGCCAAAACCGAACAGGTCGCTGATGTTGCCGAAGATGTCGCCAAAGTCCTGGAATACAGTGGGGTCGAATCCCATGCCGCCAGCACCGGCCGCACCCACTCCTGCATGTCCGTAACGATCGTAAGCCGCGCGCTTGCTGGAATCGGCGAGTACCGCGTAAGCCTCACTGCATTCCTTGAACCGCTCTTCGGCAGTGGGATCGCCGGGGTTGCGGTCCGGATGGTACTGCATGGCCATCTTGCGGTATGCGCTCTTGATCTCCTGGTCGGATGCCGTGCGGCCCACGCCAAGAACTTCGTAATAATCGCGTTTCGAATTCGTAGGCAGTTTCTTTTACCCGTTCTCGTGATTTCGTTGGAGGTTATTGGCCGGAGTTGCGGGCCACGCGTACCATTGCTGGTCGCAGCAGTCGATCCTTCAGCTTGTACCCACGCTGAAGCTCCTGCAGAACGTGGTTGTCTGGTACCTCTGTCGAGTCGACCATCTCAATCGCTTCGTGCACTGTGGGGTCAAAAGGCTGTCCCTGCGCGGGGACTTCCGCTACTCCGATTTTTGCCAGAGCGTCGTGGAATTGGCGGCCGATCAGTTCCATGCCTGCCCGGAAATTGTCTCCAGAGGCATCGGACGCCAGCGCACGGTCGAAGCTGTCGAGCACCGGCAGAAGTGACCTGATCAGGTCCGTGAGTGCGTAATCCCTGAACTCCTGCTGCTCGCGAGCCGCACGCCGACGGGCGTTCTCAAAGTCAGCCTGCATGCGCGCCATGCGGTTGCGCAGTTCGGCATTCTCTGTCTTGACCTTTTCGATTTCGCCGCGCAGAGCCTCAAGTTCTGGTGAGACTGGCGCCGCTGCCTCCGCCTCCTGCTCGGCAGGCGGAAGTTCGTGTTCCAGATCCAGTTCCGGATCTCTCTCTTGTTCGTTCAACTTTGTCATGATTACTGCTTGTCCGATTCGTTCAGAATTTTGTCGAATAGCCGCGCAATGTAGGATACCGCGGTGATCGTATGTTCGTAATCGATGCGAGTCGGTCCCAGCACGGCTAAGGAACCGATAACTTCATCGCCGACGTGGGCGGGTGCACCGATCAGCACGAACTTTTGCAGGTCAGGCGGAGCCTGGTCCAAACCTATCACTACCCGAACCGCCTCTTGCCGAACGTCGACATAGGCCGTAAGCAGTTCTGCGATACGTTCCTTTTCCTCCAACGCACGAAGTAGCTGGCGCAGGCGATCACGGTCTTCTTCGTTGCCCACCAGGTTCGACGCACCTTCGAGATACACCACCCGCTCACCCTGGTCAGAAGCCAGCGCACCTCTGCGATACAGTTGCTCGACCGAGGCCATCAATCGATCGTACTCGCTGCGCTGCTGCTCGATCTGGCGCTGGAGTTCCGTCCGTAGGGTGTCCATCGTCCAGCCACGGAAATTGTCGTTGATGTACCGGGCAGCGATATCGAGATCCGCCTGAGAGAGGTCCTGGTCAAGACGAAGCACCCGATCACGTACCACACCGTTCTTGGTCACGACTACGGCGAGCACCTTGTGCTCAGCGAGTCGGGAGAAGTAGATGTGATCGAGCGCATTTCTCGAACCGGTGGTCGCGACCGCTATCCCAACTCCATGTGAAACCAGTGATAGGACGTGAGACGTCCGTTCCAGGAAGTCCTGTACGTCCTCAACACCGCGAAACCAGTTCTGAATCATGGACTCGTTGGTTGGCGACAATTGCGCCCGACCTGTGAGTTGGTTCACGTAGAACCGGTATGCCTCCGCGGTCGGAACGCGCCCGGCGGACGTGTGTGGCTGCTCGAGAAATCCCGCATCTGCCAGATCCGCCATCACGTTGCGGATAGTGGCTGCACTCAGGTTTTCGCGGCTGCTGTGCGCCAGGGTACGCGAACCGACGGGCTCACCCGTAGCAATGTAGGTCTCCACGATGGCCGTGAGGATCTCCCGTTCACGCTGCCCGATTTGTGCTGACTGGCCCATTGACGACTAACCTGAAAGCTCTAACTACATTAGATGCAGAAGCTTAGACTTAGATTGCGCAGGCTATATGTCTCGATTCTAGGAACGGTCGGGAGCGTGTGTCAAGGACGCTCAAGTGCTGGCACACCAAAGTCTTGCAGCCAATAGACTTGGCTTTAGAGTGGGCTTGATGCGGGCATGCGGCATCCCACGCGAGTCCCCTTGCGGGCCGACAGCACCGCCGCAAGGGGTCCAAGCTCGAGATGACGAATAAAGGTTTACTGGATCTGAATAACGTCCTCAGTGCCGGACTGGATCTCGCTGGTTCTTTCGATCACTCGGCGTGCGAAATCGAAAAACGGCTTCGCATGCGCAGAGTCTTCGCCAGTTAACGTGACCGGCTGGCCGGAGTCGCCGCCCTTGCGAACGTCGGGATCAAGGTCGAGCGCACCCAGGAACGGAATTCCGAATTCCTGAGCTGTCCGCGCTCCGCCGCCTTTGGAGAAGATATCGATCTCGTGGTGGCAATGCGGGCATGTAAACGCGCTCATATTTTCGACCATGCCCACGATGTCCACTTTGACCTGACGGAACATCTCAATCGCCTTACGACCATCTTGCAACGAGACGTCCGAGGGGGTAGTGACCACCACCGCTCCAGTTAGTGGAACGGTCTGAATCAGCGATATGGCAACGTCTCCAGTACCCGGGGGTAGATCAACGACAAGATAGTCGAGTTCGCCCCACGCGACCTGCTCCAGAAACTGGCGGATGAGCTGATGAAGCATCGGGCCGCGCCAAATCAAGGGCTTGTCCCCTGGATTCAGGAAACCGACGGAGATGACCTTCACGCCATATTTCTCCAACGGCTCAATCCGGTTCTCCCCGACCACGCGTGGTGTGGCACTCGTGCCGAGCATCAGCGGGACGTTTGGACCATAAACATCAGCGTCGAGCAGTCCTACCTTGTGGCCGAGTTTCGCGAGCGCGATGGCGAGGTTCACCGAAATGGTCGTTTTGCCTACTCCGCCCTTCCCTGACCCAACTGCGATGATGGCATTTACCCCGGGAATCGGTTGGGGACCCGGCGGACGAGTTCCAGGTTGATGCATGTGCGAACCCACGGAAGCTCCTTGTAGTGCTTACTTTCTTTGAATCCAAAAGCAAGATTATACGCCGCGACGTGAGGCGTTTTGAGCACGCATCGCTCGTGCGAGGTCAGAGCACCACGCTTGTAATCGAGATCTAAACTTTGCCTGCGGTGTAGCCGCCGTCGATCGGAATGGCTGCACCAGTCACCCACGACGATTCCTCTGAAGCAAGGAAAACTGCGGCGCTCGCGATGTCGTTCACGGATCCGAAGCGACCTAGAGGGTGCACTTCCAGACGCTGCTTGCGCGCAGCGTCCGGGTCGGGTGCTTTGTTGATGAAGTCAGCTACCAGATCCGTTTCGACAATACCGGGACAGATAGCATTGACGCGAATCTTGTCCGGTCCAAGATCCATGGCCATGCACTTCGTCAGCGTAATGACAGCGCCCTTAGACGCCCCATAGGCAATCCGGTTTCGTGCTCCGATAAGTCCGACCACGGAACCGATGTTGATGATGGAACCGCCACCGGCGCTGCGCATGTGCGGGATTACTGCTTTAGACAGCAGCCAGAGGCCCCGCACGTTCGTGTTGAACGTTTCGTCCCATGCCTCTTCGGTTTGCGAGTCGGCGGTGCCAGCAATGAGAGCGGCCGCACTATTCACGAGGACGTGAACGGTTCCAAAGCGTTCGCCCGTTTGTCGCACGACGCGCTTGATATCAGATTTGTTGGCCACGTCCGCCGGAATAGCAAGGGCGTTGTCCTGACCAAGTTCGCTTGCAGCGGCGAGTAGCCGTTCCTCTTGGCGCGCAACCAGTGCAACCTTCGCCCCCTCGCGGACGAAAGCACCGGCGCAGGCGCGTCCGATACCGCTCCCAGCGCCGGTGACAATGGCAACCTTTCCTTGCAGTCTCATTGTTCCTCGATTGATTCGGATTACGCTGCTCCGACCCCGTCGCGAATCTTCAAAGCCGCGCGAAGCCCCGGGAAACAGCAAACAAGAATACACAAGCGTAGACAAACATTACGCAGAGAACCAGCAGGATTCCGAATGCCATCGCCGACAACAGATCAAGATCGCGAATTCTGATGCAGCGAACCAGCTTGCGAGTGCCGACCACAAGCACGATCGCAAACGTGGCATACAGTACATCAGCAACAAGCAACGCGTGGCGAAAAGGCGGCGCTTGGACGAGAATGAGCCACACTGGGATCGCAAAAACGGCGGGAGCCATAGCCAGCGGCGCGCCGATCAGGAATTCCCTCTCCCGCTGCTCCGGACTGAGACGAGCGCGGCTGGAGAAAGTGTGCCATTTGGAGCCGGCTGGAAAGGCATGCTTAGACCGCATAGCGTGTCATTCTACTGCGACGACGTGCCCTGAAGCGCTCACCTGCGTTTGAAGCCGCCCTGACCAAAGCGAACTTCTACTTCCCTGCCTGGTAAACCGTTTTCCCTCCGACGACGGTTCGCAGGACCTGCGTGTCAAGAATCTCTTTCGGCGGCACCTTCGTGATGTCGCGGTCGAGCACTACGAAGTCGGCCAGCATGCCCGGTTCGAGCGCGCCCTTCTCGGCCTCAGCGAACTCTGCGTAGGCCGCCCACGAAGTGTAGGCAGCGATTGCCTGGTGGATGTTGATCTTCTGCTCAGGATAGAACGTCTTGTCCCCCGCCTCGTTTGTGCGCGTCACAGCAGCATAGAGACCGCGAAACGGCGTGATTGGCTCGACCGGGTAATCCGTTCCGAAAGCCAATAGCACGCCGTTGTCGAGAAATCCTTTCCAGGCGTAGGCATACTTGGCGCGCTCAGGCCCAATCCGCTCTTCGGCCCAGTTCATGTCCGTAAGCAGGTGATTGGGCTGCATGGAGGCGATGACTTTCAACTCGCGGAAGCGCGCAAATTGTCCTGGTTCCACCACCTGAGCGTGTTCAACACGGAAACGGAAGTCACGGTCCTCGGGATTTGCTCCGAGCCCCGCGATATCACGCTGGCGCGCGTAGCGCTGAGCCGATTCGAAGGCAGTCAGGGCCATCCGCACCCCATCGTCGCCGATCGCGTGCAGACCAACCTGAAATCGCGAAGCGACCCGCTGATCGGCCAACTGATTGAGCTCGGGTTGCTTGAACTGCGGTAGACCCGTATTCTGCGGATCATCGGAATACGGCTTGAGCATCGCAGCCGTGCGGGAACCCAGCGAGCCATCCATGAAGCCCTTGAGCAGCCCAGTATGCAGCAAGGGATCACGCTGTTCGTGACGAGCGCGGTGCTGTTCGAGTACGGCCACTGGGGCTTGGAACGGCAGCCATTCCGTGATGCGCAGGGTTAGCCTGCCTTCTCGCTCCAGGTCCTCGTATGTAAGAAAATCTTCCCACTCGGAGTTGTCCTGCACGGAGGTTATGCCGTGACTGGCAGCATCCTGGAGAGCCAATTCGATAGCCCGGCGGCGTTGTGTAGGCGTCGGCTGCGGAAGCTTCGCCAAATACGTTTCGCTCGCGGACTCACGCAAGATTCCCGTCGGCTCTCCGCTCGCATCACGGTCTATCTTGCCCCCCTCTGGGTCAGGCGTTTTCTTCGTTATGCCCCAAACGTTCAGCGCTGCGGAATTTGCTACGGCGATGTGGCCGTCAACACGCACGAAAATAGCAGGATGGCCGTTCGTCACTGCATCAAGATCCTGGCGGGATGGCAATTTCCTGCCCGGCCAGACAGTGTGGTCCCATCCGCGTCCCTGAAGCCATTCGCCGTCAGGCGTAGTTTTAGCACGCTCGCTGACGCGGACTTTCATCTCGTCGAGCGACTTCGTGCCGGTCAGATTGACGTTCAGCTTTTCAAAGCCACCTCCGGCAAGATGCAAGTGCGCATCGTTGAAGCCGGGCATAACGAAGCGCCCTGCCAGATCGATGACCTGAGTGTGTTTTCCCTTTAGTTTTTCAATCTCGGCACTCGAACCGGAGGCGAGAATACGACCATCCCGTACAGCGATAGCTTGCACACGGCGAGGAGCAGGAAACTGGCTCTGAGCGTCTGGCGTCCACTCCCAGCGCGCAAGCTTTACGCCTGTGTAGATATCGCCGTTAACAAAGATGGCATCGGCTTTGGTTGACTGCGCTTCTGCGAAATTCATGAGAGAGAAAACAGAATACAAGAGTAGAAGAGCTGCGACTTTCATTGAGCTACTCCGGCCAGGGCCAAGACTGATAGAAGAATGCGCCTGAGTCCCAGGTCGCGATCTGTGGGGTCGTACCACTCGTGCAAGGTGTGAGCACCGCCGCCTGTGCCTCCGCCACCCAGTGTCACGGCTTCGCGGCCCATTGAGAGCGGAATGTTGGCGTCAGTGGAAGCTCGTTGAATGCGTGTCGGAATGCGCAAATGGGAATCCACGGCTCGAACGACCTCCAGGATGTGCGCATCCGGATCGAGTTTCGCCGCCGGGCGGTTCCCGATGAGGTTCATGTCATAGGTTATTACTGGCTTCTTATCCGCGCCCTTTCCGTCAGGGCGGAACGGCAGTATCGCCTGTTCCAAAGCGGCTGTTAATGACCTTTCGATTCGCTCGAGTTCCGCTGGCGAGGAAGAACGAATGTCAACCTTGATGCTCGCAGACTCCGGAATGGAGTTGACTGAAGTGCCGCCGCTAATGGTGCCGATGTTAAAGGTCGCCTTAGGATTGGCGGGTACGGGAGTCCGGCTGAACGTATCGATTGCCCGCGCGAGAACCATGATGGGATTCGGCGTCCCGAAGTCGCTCCAAGAATGCCCACCGGGACCATTCACCGAAACAAGAAATCGCCTGCTGCCCAGGCCTTCGGCCACAATGCTGTCCGATCCGCCGCCGTCCAGGATCACCGCGTACCCAATCGATTCGCTCCACTTGGAATCGTTGAACAGATACCGGATGCCTCGAAGATCGCCCTCGCCCTCTTCCCCGACGTTCGCTACAAAGAGGATCGGTGCTTCGGTCTCAATCTGAGCATTGCGAAGGGCCGCCGCGATTGCCAAAATCGCCGTTAAGCCAGCACCATTGTCCGAGATACCGGGTCCAATGAGTTTCTCGCCTTCGCGGCGTACTGGCAGGTGGGTACCTGGTGGAAACACCGTGTCCAGATGCGCCGACAGCAGAACGTGCTTGGCGGCGGGATTCTCTCCTGACCACAAACCCAGAACGTTCCCTTCCTGGTCAATGTGAACGTCTTTCAGACCAAGTTGCTGGAACTTCCCCTTCAGCCACTCGGCACGTTTGGCCTCAGAGAACGGCGGTGCGGGGATGCTGGTCAGCTCGAGCTGCCACTCAGACAACTGGCGTGCATTCGAGCGGAACCAGTCGAAGGCGGTATGTAGCGAGGGCATCGCGGCAAGGTTTGCGATCTGCTTTTGTACACCGGCAATGGGGCTTGCCGTGACCGCATCACGCACTCCGGGTTGGCCTCTGGACGTGTCCATAACGACGGAAGCCATCAATACTACAACGCCAAGGGAGCGGACCCAGTTCATTGCAGTCCTATTGTGAAACCGGAACGGCGGGAAGCATAACAGATTCGCCAAATGCGTGTGCAGTCAAACGCATCGTTTCCAACATGCGCTCGACCCGGATTCATTCTCGGGTGAGTGGGTGCAGCCTTCGAGGCTCCGGCTCATTGCAGAACTGCATGATCTCGAGCTCGGTTAGGAGTCGATCGGAGGTCTTCGCGCGGTGGAAAATACGCTCGACCACATCCTCTTTTGGCTCGATGCCGTGGCGTTCCAGCCAGAAGATCACGTTCGACTTGCCGCTCATCGGCCCGATCTCGATGATCTGCTCCAGTCCGAAGTAGTGCGAGGGCACGCCTGAATACACGTTGTTTGCCAGTTCAATGTCGCCCTTCTTGTAGGCCTTGATGACCGCCGCAGCGTGCACGCCAGTTCCCGTTCGAAACGCATCATCCCCCACAACGGGGTAGTTCTTGGGAATTGGAACCTCGGTCGCACGAGACACCGCATAGCAGTAGTCTTTGAGCTTCGATAGATCCTGCTTGTCCCACGGTGTGATGCCCATCAACTTGAGATTAACCAGCATCTGGTCCATCTGCGTGTTGCCGACACGCTCGCCAATGCCGATCGCGCAAGCATGAACGCAATCGGCCCCCGCAGCGATTGCCGCCAGAGAATTCGGAACGGCAAGACCGCGATCACAGTGACCGTGCCAGTCGACCCGGATTTTCTCGCCGCTGGGCTTAACGATCTCGTCGATAACGTATTTCAATAGAGCGTACACGCCCATTGGTGTCGCGTGTCCGCACGTATCGCAAATGACAATTGCGCGTGCACCGAAGGAAATGGCGCAAGTATAAAGGCGCTTCACCGTCTCCGGGTCGCAGCGCGTCGTGTCTTCGGTAACGTACATGACATCCAGTCCGAGCGATCGCGCATACTTCACCGCTGTCTCGGTGGTCTGGAGCAGAAATTCGTCGCTCCAGCCCTCGGTGTAGCGGCGGATTGGGCTTGACCCGAGAAACGTAGCGGCTTCGATTGGCAGGCCAGTACGATCAACGATGTCGGCGATTGGACGGATGTCGTTTGGATGTGTACGCGCGGCGCAGTTGGCCTTGATCCTCATGTTGCACCGCACGATTTCGCGCGCAAGATTCTCAACGTGCGACACCGCGCGCGGTCCCGCCCCCGGCAACCCAAGATCAAGTGAGTTGATCCCGAGGTCTTCCATGAGGTGCAGAATTTCAATCTTTTCCGATATCGAAGGGTCGCGAACGGAGGGCGACTGCAGGCCGTCACGCAGTGATTCGTCATTGAGCAGGACCGTTCGCTCGAACTGCAGGGCGCCTGGGCCAACACGGTTCCAGTCGAATATGAGATCAGAATTCACCGGTGCAGTTGCTCCTTGGTTCGGTATCGGCGAACAGTCTTCCCGGTCCGCGCCAGCGCGGAACCCACCCCGTGCCAAATAGAGATGCAGAAATCCGACCCCGGAGCTAGAAGGGTTCGCGAATGGGAAGGGCATCAATACGAAGGGAAAACGAAAAGGACGGGCCGTTCTGACCCGTCCTTGGAACTCGGTGAGTGCTGCGGTCCCGCTTTACCCAGCTACTTCGTCTCTTTCGGCGGCACTGTCAGACCGAACACGGAAACCTGACCACGGCCAGCAACGCTTGAAGTTTTCGGCTCCTGCGGGTTGGGCAGGTAGATCGTCTTGCAGTGCTCGCACCGGTACAGCTCAGCGTTCTTCCCATACGCCTGTTCGACATCTCCACATTCCTGCTCAACTGTGTCGGAGGCATAGAACCACCGCTTCAGGTGGCCGCCACAGAGCTTCCCTTTCTCGTCCTTTTCGTTGCAGGAGCGCTGAAGTGGCTTCTTTAGTTTCACCTTGTGGTGGGGAAGCTGAGGAACCGACGGTTCCGGTTGTGTCTGGTCCTGTTGCTGCTCGGGCGTAGGTTGAACTTCGGTAATAGGCAAGGCTGAATTCCTCTTGCGCGCAGATACTCCCGGACACGCGGAACAAAGATCTCTTCCGGGAACGGCGCGGATAGAAGCTGATTTCGTATTCTAGCCCAAGTTAAGCGTGCGCTTCCAGATTTGAGTCACCCAAGTGGTCAGGTTCGATTTCGCAGCAGACCAGAAGCGGCTCTCAGCCCTCCGCGTATCCGCTTGCCCAACGCTCGGCCGAACAGAAATTCGATTGCTCCCTCTACCTGCGGAGCACACTCAGGCCCGTACGGGTACCACCATGGCTTGGCAAGTCCAGGCACCAGTTCGTTATCGACGTACTTGATACGCACCATCTCGTCGAGTCCAAAACGGCCGTGCGTCAGGCCGATGCCGCTAGCTTTGAACCCTCCATGCGGAGCTTCGCTGATGCCGAAACAGGTCAGCACGTCGTTAATCATCACCGTGCCGGCGTCGATTTGCCTGGCCAGCCGTTCGCCGTGCTTGCGGTTCTTGGTCCATATGCTCGCAGCTAAGGCAAACTCGGAATCGTTCGCCAGTCTTAAGGCTTCCTCATCCGTTTCGAACGGCATGACCGGAAGCACCGGGCCGAAGGTCTCTTCGCGCATCAGCCGCATGGAGTGGTCAACATTCGTAATCACCGTCGGCGTGTAGAAGGTTGGCCCGACTTCGGGAAGTCGCATCCCGCCCGCGAGTACCTTTGCTCCCTGCGCTTTTGCTTCCTCGATCTGTGACTCGACGACCTGCAACTGCCGATCATTGATCAGCGGTCCGACATCTGTGTTCGGATCGAGTCCGTTGCCGACGCGCAAACGCTTTGCTTTAGCGACGACGAGGGCGAGGAACTTGTCGTAAAGGGCACGGTGCACGTAACAACGCTCAACAGACAGGCATGTCTGGCCCGCGTTCATGAACGCTCCCCAAACGGCGGCACTGGCGGCGATCTCCAGATGCGCGTCGTTGAGCACCAACATGGCGTCCTTACCACCCAACTCGAGGACGACGGGCAGCAGTCGTTTCGCCGCCGCCTCGGCCACGCGCTTGCCTGTTGGAACACTGCCCGTGAACACCAGCTTGTCGATGGACGACGACAGCAAGGCTGCTCCAGTCGGACCTTCTCCGACTACGACCTGGAAAATATCTTTAGGCACTCCTGCCTCATGCAGCAGCGATTGCAGCTCAAGGGCGACCAGTGGCGTCAACTCCGACGGTTTCAGCACTACGGCATTGCCGGTGACCAGCGCTGCAAGCGTCTCCGTGGCAGGAATCGAGAAGGGATAGTTCCACGGCGAGATGATGCCGATTACCCCATGGGGTTCACGTACAAGTCGGCCGCGCTTGGCTTTCACCATGAGGTTGCCATGGGACAACGGCTCGTCACGAAGGAACGAAAACGCAGTCTCCGCACAGAACCGAGCCGCGTCAAGCGCAACCAGTACCTCTGTTGAGAGTGCTTCGACGTATGGCTTGCCCGCCTCACGCGTAATCAGCGTGGCGACGGCGGCTTTATGATCTGTCAAAAGCCTCTGAAATTTCTTGAAGATGGCAACACGTTCGCGCACATGAGTAGCCGCCCAGCCGGGCTGTGCCGCCCGGGCACGCTCAACGGCCTGATGAACATCAGACTGGGTGGCAAAGGGAACTTCCCCGAGAACTTCTCCTGTTGCGGGATTTCGCGAGATCAAGCGCGAACTGGGAACATGCTGCCGCGCTACTACTTCAAGCCTTGCATGGCCGGCCAACCGGTCCGTTGCCATTCACTACCTCACTTCAATTGTTCAAGAACCCGCCAATCGTGGGATACGGGGCCGCGTGCTGAAGGTTAGATGAGCGGAGAGGCAGGCGAGGCGAAAAAGCTGGGATGAGTATCACCTTTGTCTAATGCAGACCATACCAGGGCCACTTCTGTCACCGTTTCGGTTGCGCACGAGGATTCATGCAAGAAGCGCGCACGTTTCAGAGGAAGTCTGTCGTCGAGGACCGCGGTTTCTAGTACTCCACGCTCACGAGGCATAAGCCCGAAGCTGGCGCTGTCGCGCCGGGATTCGCTGAGCGTTCCTCTGCCGCGAGTATGTCGGAGATTTGGCTTGGCTTGATCGTTCCCTTGCCGACCAGGAGGAACGTCCCCACAAGATTACGCACCATGTGTTGGAGGAACCCACTTCCTCGAACTGTATAGATCAGTTCCGAATCATGGCGCTGCCAGTTGGAGCAAAATAGCGTCCGCACATTCGAGACTTCAACATCTTCCCGCCCGCGTTCCGGATCGACGGCGGCAAACGAGGTGAAGTCATGTTCTCCAATCACCTTCGCTGCGGCGATTGCCATCGCCTCCTCGTCCAGCGGATACGGGTGATGGTACACATAACGTGCGGTAAATGGCGGGCAGATGTCGCCACGAAAGATGCGGTACCGGTACGTCTTCGCACTCGCAGACTTGCGGGCATGGAAATCAGGTGAAACTTCCGTTGCCTTCATCACTCGGATCGAGTTGGGCAGATGATCGTTGAGGGCGATAAGAAACCCTCTGGCCGGGATTGGTGAGGAAATCGCGACCGAAACGACCTGACCCAGGGCATGCACACCTGCATCCGTTCGGCCCGATCCTTGTGGAAGGACTCGGTCGCCGGTCACGCGCGCAATAGCGTCCGACAGGAGTCCCTGGACAGTTCGCAATCCCGGCTGCACCTGCCAGCCGTGGAAGTCCGCACCGTCATACGCCACCACGAGTTTGAAATTGCGCAACACGGGAGAGCTTCGGCCCTTTTGTAAGTGAACGCTTACCAAGTCAGCTATACTAATCCGTTCCTTGTATCTGGCAAATGTGAATCCACCGGATTACCCCGACATCTATTCGCGGAAAAAGTGAACTACTGCCCGGCTATTTTCGTACAAGCTGGTGACAAAGGAAGTCTCGAGCAGTCTTAACATTGTTTTTCGGTCGCGAGCCATATTGAATCGGAGATTAGCGAGATGAGCTTTTCGCGTCGTGTTTTGAAGTCCTTAAAGGCGGTTGGCGTCGTGGTGCTGGCCGGCGTTGTCACGACCGCCACGCAAGCGCAAACAGGCGGTCCGTATGCGCAGGGAAAGGGTTACTTCCCCAATCCAATAGCTCCATACACTGGGCGCGATGTGCCGAAGGCGAATATGGCGAATACCGGGCGCATCGACACGCTGGTCCGGGACGGCAGGCTAATGCTCTCGCTGAACGATGCCATCGCGCTTGCGCTCGAAAACAACCTTGACCTGGCGATTGCGCGCTACAACCTGCCGATCGCCGACACCGATATACTTCGGACCAAGGCCGGCAGCACTGTGCGCGGCGTTGCCACCGGACTGGTTTCGGGCACTCCCGGCGGCACCGGCACAGGTGTGACGGGCGGAGCGTCGGGCGGCGGCGCAGGAGGAACGTCTACGGCTGCTGGTGGTGCTGGCACCGGAACGTCCGGTATCGTCAGCTCGACTTTGGGCGCTGGCCCCGCGGTCGAATCGTTCGATCCAATCCTGAGTTCCAGCTTGAGCATTCAACATGCGGCTACGCCGCTGTCCAGCGTTTTCGTTTCGGGTGTGCCGTTCCTGCAACAGAACACGGGAGTAGCGAATTTTTCGTACGCCCAGGCATTCCCGACAGGAACTTCGTTTTCGCTGGCGTTCAACAATAGCAGGCAGACGACGAACAGCATTCGAAACCTGCTTAATCCGACCCTGAACGCCGACTATCGCCTGACATTCCGTCAGCACCTGCTCGAAGGCTTCGGCCTCGCCAATAATCGCCGCTTCATCACAATCGCGAAAAACAACCGAGAGATTTCTGACGTCGCGTTCCGGCAGCAGGTGATCTCGACCGTTTCCCAGATCCAGAATATCTACTGGGACTTGGTCAACGCCTACGAAGACGTCAGGGCAAAAGAGCGCTCCGTGGCTCTGGCGGAACGGCTCCTGGCGGATAATCAGAAGCAGGTGCAGATCGGAACTTTGGCGCCCATTGAAGTTGTCCGCGCTCAGAGCGAAGTCGCTGCCCGGAATCAGGACCTGATCGTTTCGCAGACGAACTTGCAGTTACAGCAACTGCTCATGAAGAACGCGATCACCCGCAACCTGACGGACCAAACGCTGGCAGGGGTTCCCGTGATCCCGACCGACACCATGAGCCTTCCGCAGGTTGAACCCGTTGTGCCTGTCCAGGACCTGATTGCAGATGCCCTCGCCCATCGCCCGGAACTGGCGTTGTCGCAGATCGACCTCACGAACCGTCAGATCACAAAGAAAGCGGCGCGCAATTCGCTGTTGCCGACGGTTGACTTGACGGGCTGGTACGGGACTTCAGCGCTCGGCGGCTCGGTTCCTGCAGAGGTCGCGGCCCTGCCTGTGTGCACACCTGGAACCGTTACCAACTGCCGACCGCCGGATCTTCGCAGCACGAATTACGGCAACACATTCCAGAACTTGTGGGGCAACGATTTCAAGGACTATGGGGTTGCGCTCAGCATAAATATTCCGATCCGCAACCGCGCTGCTCAGGCGGACCAGGTTCGTTCTGAACTGGAGTTCCGACAGGCCGAGATGCGCTTGCAGCAATTGCAGAACCAGATCCGCATCGAAGTTCGCAACGCGCAGTTTGCGGTAACGCAGAACCGCGCTCGCGTAGATGCCGCCATCAAGGGCCGTCAGCTTGCGCAGGAGTCTCTGGACGCCGAACAGAAAAAGTACGCGCTCGGCGCGTCGACCAACTACAACGTTCTGCAGGCACAGCGTGATCTTGCTGCAGCAGAGAGCAGCCTTGTAGCGGCCAGCTCTGCCTACGAGAAATCTAAAGTCGAGCTGGACCGGGTAACCGGTTTGACGCTGACTCATTTGGGTGTTGAGATTGCCGACGCGGAATCCGGCAACGTACGAAAGATGCCGAACGTGCCCGGAGTTGCACCGCGTCAGGACCTGACGCCGACGCAGCAGCAACAAGTACCGCAAGGTGGGGCTACGCCGCAAGGCACACCGCAGCAGCCTCAGGCCGAACTAACGGTATCTACACCGGTAACCAACTAGACTCCGCAAATGTCACCTACCGGCACGCACGGCGCGTGCCGGTTTTTTTGTGCGCGGTCGGGCTGATCTTTAGCCTTCCAGTGCGCCAGACACTTCGTTCAGGCGGCCTGTGGCGACGTTGTACACGAAGCCTCGCGTGATGATTTCGCGGCCCAACCACGGGTGTGAGTGAAGCTTGGCGACTTGTTCGCACACACATTGCTCGACATTTCGGAATGCGTGAAACCGCTCGGGAGTAGCGGCGAGGTGCCCGGTTTTGCGCACCAGACCGGCAGTGAGTTCGTCCTCCGTGACAGTGGCGAGACCGCAGTCTGTGTGGCCGATCACCATGATCTCGCGGGTACCGAGCAGATGGTGAGAAACTATGAGCGAACGTAATGCGTCCTCGGTCACAATCGCTCCGGCGTTGCGCAGGACGTGAGCGTCGCCGGGACCGAGTCCCAGGATCGCGTGCACGTCAATGCGAGCATCGATGCAGGTCAGGACGGCGAGATGACGTGCCGGCTCCCGCGGCACGTCGCGAAGGCGGAAGGAACGAGCGAACTCGTTATTGGCAGCTAGGACATCGTCGATGACGCTCATGGAGCCTCCGGGACATGGGCGTGGGGCAGGCAGAGAAACCTCACCCCTGCTCAGAAGTCGGAACCAAATTTGGCTCTGCTCCGGGCGCGGTGTTCGCGTTTACAATCCCGCCGTGGCCCTGTCTGTCGTTCTTATTACGTTCAACGAAGAAGCGAACCTCCGGCGCACGCTGGAGAGCGTAATGCCCCTGGTGCGTCCGCCTGACGCAGAACCGGGCGAGGTCGTCATTGTCGATAACGGCTCTACGGACCGAACACTCGAGATCGCACGCGAGTTCGGGGCGAGAGTTTTCGTTGAGGAGTGGAAGGGTTACGCCGCGCAAAAGAACTCGGCGATCGCGAAGGCAAGCTGCCAGTGGGTGCTGAGTCTGGACGCGGATGAGGCGGTTACTGAAGAACTGGCGCAAGAGATTAGGATGGCAATGAGCAGTTCCGCGGCTGGCTATTTCCTGCCCCGCAAGAACCTTTTCCTCGGCCGCTGGATCAAGCACGCCGGGTTCTATCCCGATGCGAAGCTGCGACTGTTCCGGCGCGGGAAAGGGCGATTTTTTGACCGGCCTGTGCACGAGGTGATGGAAGTAGATGGGCCGACGGCCACACTTAAGGGCGCCCTGCTGCACTATACCTATCCCACGCTTTCCAACTACATCGCCACGATGAACCGCTACTCCTCCCTTGGTGCGGAGATTGCCGTCCGCAAAGGACACGGGCGGTTCAGCTTGCTGAACATCGTGCTCAGGCCGCTGGCCACCTTTGTATCGATGTACCTCTTGAGAGCGGGATTTTTGGACGGCCGTGAAGGGCTGTTGCTCTGCCTGTACCACTCAGTTTATGTGAGTTGGAAGTACGCGAAGGCGTGGGAGTTGAGTCGCTCCATGCCTCAAGACTGAATTACAAACCTGCTCACCTTTCTGCCCGCCGACAGTCCATGTAAACATCATGCAGCGATGTTTTCATTTCGTCGTTGTACTCCTGCTCGCAGTCATAGCTCTGTGCCTGGCTTCAGAAGCTGAGGCTCGCTCCAACCGTGTCCAACTCCGGCTCGACACGTCCCAGGCCGAAGCAGTGCTTGCTGCCCTGGACAAGCAAGCTTCCGGCGGCATCATTGCCGAACGCGACTGGCAAGCCATATTCGCTTCGGAACCTTACGTCCGTCTTAAGCAGCGCGAGCAAGGTTTCAACCGAACTTTCAGCGAAGAGGATTTCAAGGCGTTCGTGTCTGCCGGCAAGTTCGCCGGCACTCCGGACGAACTCCGTCGCACTCTCGACGAATGGAAGAAGGCGGACCTGGCTGCATTGGCCGAACAGATTTTGATGTGGTTGCCGGAGACCGCGCATATCAAGGCCACGATCTATCCAGTTATCAAGCCCCAGAACAACAGCTTCGTGTTTGAGCTGTCCACCAATGCGGCGGTCTTCCTCTATCTCGATCCGAAGGTCGCACGAGCCCAATTCGAGAACATAGCCGCGCACGAACTACATCACGTCGGCTTTTCCAGCGTTGCATCACAATACGACGCCACGATTTCGACATTGCCTGAAGGCGCTAAACGCGCGGCCAAATGGGTAGGAGCATTCGGAGAGGGCTTCGCGGTGCTTGCGGCGGCTGGCAGTACGGAGGTTCACCCTCACGCTTCCAGTGCTCCAGAGGATCGCTCGCGGTGGGACCGCGACATGTTGAACTTCAATCAGGATCTGCGAAAGGTCGAGAACTTCCTGTTGGACGTTACCGATAACAAACTGACAAAAGCGGCAGAGCGTAACCGAGCGATGTCATTTTTCGGTGATGCGCAGGGCGCATGGTACACAGTCGGGTACAGGATGGCAGTTGTGGTCGAGAAACGTTTCGGTCGCGCTGCCCTGATTGATTGCATGCTTGATCCACGTAAGTTGCTGCACCTTTACAACACGGCTGCCGAAGCTCACAACCGCTCTCATCAAGACAAGCTCGAGCTCTGGTCTTCGGACCTTCTGAACAGACTGTCCGCGTCAACTGTTTCGACAGAAGCGCAGTCGAATCAACCATCACCCGCCGGAGACTAAATACTGCTCCGCTCCTTGCCTGCTCCCATCGGCATCTGTATGATTTTGGGTTTTTCACGAACCGGCTTGCCTGTGGGGGGCGCCGGGATGAGGGTGAGGAGCGTTTCCGCAAATTATGGCTGACGACATCCGCGATAAGCACGCGGTAGCCGAGTCTCCGGTTGCCGACGTCTATGAGGGCCGCAATCCATCCGAGAGCGAAAAGAAATGGGCAGAGACTACGCTCGCTAAGACTCTGGAGAAGGCTCCGGAACGACCGATCGGTGCCGCAACGGGCACGAACCTCGACGAGCGCGGAAACGCGCGCTTCACTACCATTTCGGGAACGCCCATCCGGCGGCTTTACACGCAGGCCGATCTGCCTGCTGACTGGAGTTACGACGAGTACCTCGGCTACCCGGGACAGCCTCCCTACACGCGCGGCATTCACGCGTCCGGGTATCGGGGCAAGCTCTGGACCATGCGCCAGTTCTCCGGCTTCGCCTCGCCAGAAGAAACCAACGCCCGCTACCTCGACCTGCTCGCGCATGGAGCTGGCGGACTGAGCGTCGCGTTCGACCTGCCGACGCTTATGGGATACGACAGCGACCACCCTTTCAGCGAAGGCGAAGTCGGCAAGTGCGGCGTGGCGATCGACTCGCTGGAAGACATGGAGATCCTGTTCAACGGCATCGACCTGGAGAAGATCACGACGTCAATGACCATAAACTCGCCGGCGTCGATATTGTGGGCGATGTACCTCGTTGTAGCCGAGAAGCAGGGCGCAGACTGGAAGAAGGTTTCGGGCACCACACAGAACGACATTCTCAAGGAATACATCGCGCAGAAGGAATACATTTATCCGCCGGCACCCTCGATGCGCCTGGTGATCGACACCTTTGAGTTCGGATCGAAGTGCGTGCCGCGCTGGAACTCGATATCTATAAGCGGATATCACATTCGCGAGGCGGGTTCGACCGCACTGCAGGAACTGGCATTCACGATCTATGACGGCGTCGAGTATGTAGAGTGGGCAAAGCGGCGTGGATTGGACGTGGACGAGTTCGGTCCACGGCTGAGTTTCTTCTTCAACGCACATAACGACTTCTTCGAGGAGATCGCGAAGTACCGGGCCGCCCGCAAGATCTGGTGTCGCCTGATGAAAGACCGCTTCGGTGCGAAGCAGGCGCGAACATGGCTGATGCGCTTCCACACGCAGACGGCGGGCGTTTCACTTACCGCGCAGCAGCCGATGAACAACATCGCTCGCGTCGCGATACAGGCATTGGCGGCCGTCATGGGCGGCACGCAATCGCTGCATACGGACGCTTACGACGAGGCTCTGGCACTGCCCACGGGGGAAGCAGCCAGAATCGCCCTTCGTACGCAGCAGATCATCGCTTATGAGTCAGGCGTGGCGCAGACCGTCGACCCTTTGGCCGGCTCATACTTCGTTGAGAAGCAGACACTCGACATGGAGAAGGGAGCGTTCGACTACTTCGAAAAGCTGGACGCCATGGGCGGCATGGTGAAGGCAATCGAAAAGGGCTACCCGCAAAAGGAGGTTGCCGAAGCCAGCTACCAGCTGCAACGTGCCATCGAAGCGAAGGAAAAGATCATCGTCGGCGTGAACGACTTCACCATCGAAGAGAAGCGGCCTGAGATCCTTTACATCGGCGAGAACGTCGCCCATCAGCAGACGGCGAAGCTGAGATTGCTACGGTCGCGGCGTTCCAACGACGCTGTCCGCCGCACGCTCGATGCCCTGAAGCGTGCCGCCGCGCAGGAACCGCAGGTTAAGCCTGACGGCTCCATCTCCGCCGCAAACACCATGCCGTACATCGTCGATGCCGTGCGCGCCTATGCAACAGTCGGCGAGATTTGCGACGCGCTGCGCGAAGTGTATGGGACGTACGAGGAGACGAGCGTAGCGTAACAACGTATGAACGAAAGATCGGATGATCTGAGAAACAGCAGTTGCAGAACTCCGAATGCAACTCTTGATAGGCGGGCCACATTCTTTACGTTCATACGTTCATCCGTTCTCAAAGACGTTCAACTTGCGCTATCATCTTTGCCCAATGACGGGTGAGAAGAAAATTCGCGTTCTCGTAGCTAAGCCTGGACTCGACGGCCACGACCGTGGCGCAAAGGTTATCGCACGCGCGCTGCGCGATGCCGGCATGGAGGTCATCTATACCGGCCTGCGGCAAACACCGGAGATGATCGTCAATGCCTCCCTGCAGGAAGACGTTGACGTAATCGGGCTCAGCATTCTTTCCGGCGCCCACAATGCAATCATTCCCCGCGTGATGGACCTGCTGAAGCAGAACCAGGCCGAAGACATTCTCGTCATTGTCGGCGGCATCATTCCTGACCTAGACATGGAAGGCCTAAAGAAAGCTGGAGTCGCGGGCATTTTCCAGCCCGGCACACCGCTGGAAGAGATCGTCACGTTCATCCGCGAGAACGTGAAGCCGCACACCATGCCGGCCGCACAGTAAAAGAGTTGCTGGTTTCTATTTGAAGGAGCGGGCTGCGAGCCCGCTTTTTTCGCAACATGAAAGCCGAACAGTCTATCTCGGAGCACTTCTTTATCGAAGAGCGCCACTGCGCACGCGTGCTGCATCTCATCTCGGCTGACGGGACCAATCGGCTGACGCGTGCTCGCGTGTTCGCGCTCACGCATGCAGTAGAAGATTTCGCACGCCACCCCAAGCCGCTGATCATAACTGGCAACCATCACTTCTTTTCGGCAGGAGCAGACCTGAATGAAATCACCCTGCTGGCCGGTCCGGAGGCGCTGGAGTTTGCGAAAATGGGCCAAGCGCTGATGAGAGTTGTAGACGAGTTCCCTGCTCCGGTCATCGCGGCCGTTTGGGGCTACTGCATGGGTGGCGGACTCGACCTGGCGCTGGCGTGCGATATCAGGATCGCGCACCCGCACGCCGTGTTTGGGCATCGCGGCGCTGCGCTGGGACTGATCACCGGGTGGGGCGGCACGCAGCGATTGCCTAGGCTGGTGGGAAGGTCGCGCGCCACCGAAATGTTTGTTGCCGCCGAGAAACTCACGGCCGCCAGGGCGCTAGACTATGGACTTGTCCAGGCGATCGCGGCCAACCCGTTGACCGCTGCGCTTGACCGAATCGGGCAATTGCCGAAATCGTGATTCCTGTGTGGGAGCGTCTTGCAATTGCTCTCTAGCTTCACAGTGTTGTACCGTTTACCGCCAGATGTATCAGCCTGCGCACCAGAGAAAGCGATCATGGCCGAGAAGACGAAGCAAGCTTCCGCTAATGACACCAACGTCATCGCGACGCGTGTCGACACCAAATCGGCAAGATTCGAGAACAACATGCGCGCCATGGCCGCTCTAGTCACGCGCATCCGCAACGAAGAGGAACAGTTGCGAGAAGGCGGCGGTGCCAAGGCTATTGACGCGCAGCACAATAAGAAACGCCTCACCGCGCGCGAACGCATTGCTCTGCTGCTCGATCCGGGCACGGAACTTTTCGAGACAGGGCTTTACGCTGCCCACGGCATGTACCAGGAATGGGGTGGCGCGCCTGCCGCGGGAGTAGTCACCGGCCTCGGCGAGATTCACGGGCGCATGTTCATGATCATCGCCAATGATGCAACCGTCAAAGCCGGAGCCTTCTTCCCTATGACGGCAAAGAAGGTCATTCGCGCGCAGAACATCGCCATCGATAACCACATTCCGACGATCTATCTCGTCGACTCGGCCGGCATCTTCTTACCGCTACAGGAGGACGTTTTCCCTGACACGGACGACTTCGGGCGAGTATTCCGTAACAATGCCGTGATGTCGGCGATGGGCATTCCGCAGATCACGGCCATCATGGGCATGTGCGTCGCGGGCGGCGCGTACCTGCCGGTCATGTGTGACCACATTCTGATGACCGAAGGCAGCGGGTTATTCCTGGCCGGCCCGGCGCTGGTGCAGGCAGCCATCGGCCAGAAGACCTCACCAGAAGACCTCGGTGGGGCAAAGATGCACGCCACCATCAGCGGCACAGTCGACTTCCGTGAACCCACCGACGAAGCCTGCATCGAACGAATACGTTCGCTGGTGGAGAAGATGGGATACCGCAGGCGCGCGCCCTTCGATCGCATCAAGATCGTGCCGCCGCTTTACCCGTCAGAAGACCTGTACGGCATCTATGAGTCCGATCCGAACAAGCCCTATGACATGCGCGAGATCATTGCTCGCATCGTGGACGGCAGCAAATTCGACGAGTACAAGGCCGAGTACGGGCAAACGGTTTTGTGCGGTTATGCACGCATCGGGGGGTTCGCCGTGGGGATTGTGGCGAACCAGAAGACGCACGCACAGCAGATCGACCACGAAGGTCATAAGCGCATCGAGTTCGGCGGCGTCATCTATACGGAGTCGGCGGAAAAGGCGGCGCGCTTCATCATGGACTGCAACCAGAACCTGATCCCGCTCGTCTTCCTGCACGACGTGAACGGCTTCATGGTGGGTAAAGACGCCGAATGGAGCGGCATCATCCGCGCCGGGGCGAAGATGGTCAACGCCGTCGCAAACTCCGTAGTTCCGAAGATCACCGTCATCATTGGCGGCTCGTATGGCGCCGGAGATTACGCGATGTGCGGCAAGGCGTACGATCCGCGCTTCGTATTCGCCTGGCCAACGGCACGGCTGGCTGTCATGAGCGGCGACTCCGCCGCCGGAACACTGGTCGAGATCAAGATCAAGCAACTCGAACGCGAAGGCAAACAACTGACCGACGCGGACAAGAAGCAATTGTTCGAGTCCGTCAAGCAGACATACGAAGAGCAGACCGACCCGCGTTACGGCGCAGCACGACTGTGGGTCGATCGAATCCTCGACCCGATTGAAACCCGCATGGCGCTGGTTCAGGCGCTGGAGGCCGCTACGCTGAATCCGGACGTGCCGGTGTTCAGGACGGGAGTCTTACAAACGTAGTTTCGATTTCAAGTTTCGAGGGAAAGAGCCCTTTGTCGCTGATGAATGCTGATGCACAAGCAAGGCGTAACTGGAGTACGCTGCTGCTGGCGTGGGCCGCTTACTTCTTTGCTGTTTGCGCGTTGATCGCGTTGTTTTCGAGAGCTTGGTCGGTCGCAATGATCATTGCTTTGTGGGCTGCGGCTGGATTATTTTGCGACATACGGACGCGGCACATTCGCGAATATTCTCTGCTGGGTGTTCTGGTTTGGGGTTGCTGGACTCCTTGTTACTGGAATTGTGGAGTTGTACCTCCACTGAGTTAACAGCCAGCCTTAGCTTTTGGACTTTTGACGTAACTCGACACTTCTGCATGACGATTCGAAACTTGAAACTCATCGAATGTCCCCGCGACGCCTGGCAAGGGCTCAAGAGTCAGATCCCGACTGATGTGAAGGTCCAGTACCTGCGCGCGCTAATTGGGGCGGGGTTCAAGCACATTGATGCAGTGTCGTTCGTCTCGCCAAAAGCCGTGCCGCAGATGGCCGACAGCGAGGACGTGCTGAAGCAACTCGACCCGCCCGATGACGTGGAGATCATCGGAATCGCGGTGAACGAAAAGGGCGCGGAGCGGGCAATTGCGACCAGCGCCGTGCGGACGCTCGGTTTCCCCTACTCCGTCTCGCCGACGTTCTTGCAAAAGAATCAGAACCAGTCCCTGGAAGACGCGATCGAGACGCTGGAGAGCATCGACAAGAAAGCCGATGCTGCGGGACTTGCGACGGTGGTTTACATCTCGATGGCCTTCGGCAATCCGTATGGCGATTTGTGGAACCCGGAAGAAGTAGTCGCCGCGGTGGAACTGCTCGAGAGCATGGAGATCAAGCAGATCTCGCTGGCAGACACGGTCGGCATGGCCGACGCGCAGAGGATCTCAGACGTCGTCGGCGCCGTGGTGGCTAAATACGACTACCTCGACATCGGCGTTCACCTTCACAGCCGTCCAGATCGGGCGGTCGAGAAGGTTCTCGTCGCCTACGACGCGGGCTGCCGCCGGTTCGATTCGGCTATAGGCGGACTCGGTGGATGTCCTTTCGCGCAAGACGCGCTGGTGGGAAACCTCCCGACAGAGAAGGTCCTGGAAGCGCTGGCCCAGCGAGGCGCCGAACCGCCCATAAGCAAGGCGCTCGACAACGTCTTGAGAATCAACGCTGACATCGCTGCACGCTACGGCAACGCGAACACAGATTCACACGCATAACGCGGATTGAAGGATTCTGCATTGCCCTACAACACTCTCCAACTCTCGCGTGACAATCACCTCGCCACTCTCACCCTGAACCGCCCCGACAAGCGCAATGCAATCAGCTATGAGCTGATTGAGGAATTGCTGGCGGCGCTCGAAGAGGTGCGTGAGTCCGACGCCAATGCGCTGATCATCACTGGCGCAGGCAAGGCGTTCTGCTCGGGCATGGACCTCGACAACCTGCGGGCAATCACCTCGCGCACAGAAGCCGAGAACCTGAAGGATTCGCAGACCATGGCGCGGTTGTTTCGCTCGATCTACGAGTTCCGGCTGCCAACGATAGCGGCGGTGAACGGCGCGGCTGTCGCGGGTGGCTGCGGCATCGCGACACTCTGCGATTTCAGTGTCGCTTCGACGGAAGCCAAGTTCGGATATACCGAGGTCCGCATCGGCTTCCTGCCGGCGATCGTCTCGACGTTCCTGGTGCGACAGGTCGGCGAGAAGGTCGCGCGCGATCTGCTGCTGACCGGGCGCATCATCAGTGCAGAAGAGGCGTATCGTGTCGGACTGGTGACCGACGTCGTCGAACCCGAAGATCTCATGCCCCGCGCACGTGCGCTGGCGGAGACGATGTGCCAGAACTCGCCGGCCTCGGTGCGCGCCACCAAGCGACTGCTTTCGGCGTTTGCCGGAAATGAACTGGACGAGCAAATCCGCCTTGCTGTAGAAGAGAATGCAAGAATCCGAACAACGGAAGATTTCCGCGAAGGCGTTTCTTCATTTCTCGAAAAGCGCAAGCCGCGTTGGAGTGGGCGTTGAGCAGCGGTCAAGAAAGACCCAGCCTTCTCCGAACCGGCACAGGATGGGGCATCAGGTCAGCATGATTTCGAACGGCAGCGAGCAGAAGAACGGTACAAAAGCGAACGGCAAGACTTCCGGACATAACTACGTCACTGAAACCACGCTGCGCGTGCGCTACGCGGAAACCGACAAGATGGGCGTCGTCTATCACTCAAACTACATCATCTGGTTCGAGGTTGGTCGTGTCGAGATGCTGAGGTCGTTCGGGTTCACCTACAAAGAAATGGAGAGTGAGGACGATACTCACCTGCCTGTCGTAGAAGTTCGCTGCCGGTACAAGGCCCCTGCGCAGTATGACGACGAAATTGTGGTGCGCACTCACCTCAGGAACGTTCGCGACTCGCTCATCCACTTCGGATACGAGTGTTTCCGCAAATCAGACAACACTCTGCTGGCGGAAGGCGAAACCGTTCACCTCGTCCTCGACGGAACCGGCAATCGCGGATCCTTCCCCGACAAATACCGAACTCCGTTCAAAGCCGCGCTCGCCGGTGAACTTCGCTGAATTGCAGATTGCAGATTGCGGATTGCAGATTTAATCTCTTTAGTCCCTGAACTGAACTCAATCTGAAATCTGAAAATCTGCGATCTTCAATCTATGAAGGCACTTCACATTAACGGAAACGACCTGGCTCTCGCGGACGTTCGCGAGGTTGTCTACGAACGCCGCCCCGTACTGCTCGATCCCGACGCTCGAATCGCCGTGCAACGCGCCCGAGCGCTGGTTGACGATCTCGTCTCCGGAAACCGCGTGGCGTACGCAATTACGACCGGCGTAGGGAAACTCAGCGACGTTCACATCCCTCCGGACCAGGTACGCGAGTTGCAGTTGAACCTTATCCGTTCGCACTCGGTTGGCGTGGGAGAACCGCTGCCGGAAACGGTAGTGCGCGCGATGATGCTGCTCCGAGCGAATTCCCTCGCGAAGGGCAACTCCGGAGTTCGCACCGAGGTTATCGACCAGCTCTGTGAGATGCTGAACCGCGGTGTTCATCCGGTGATTCCGTCTCAAGGCAGTGTGGGAGCAAGTGGCGATCTTGCTCCGCTGGCGCATCTGGCGTCTGGCCTGATCGGAGAAGGCGAAGTCACGTTCGAAGGTAAGCGCGTATCTGCCGCCGAAGCGCTGAAGAAGGCCGGAATCAAGCCCCTCGTGCCTGAAGCTAAGGAAGCCATTTCGCTCATTAACGGCACGCAGGCGATGCTGGCCGTGGGCTCGTTGGCGCTGCTGTCGGCTGAAACGCTGGCCGATTCCGCCGACGTAATCAGCGCGCTGTCACTCGACGCACTGAAAGGCACGAACGTCGCTTTTGACGAACGCATACACAAAGCGCGTCCTCACAAGGGACAGATCCGTGTGGCTGCAAACCTGCGCCGCATGCTCGAGGGCGACGACGCTATTCGCGAGTCTCACAAGAACTGCGGCCGCGTGCAGGACGCCTACTCGCTGCGCTGCATCCCTCAGGTCCACGGCGCCGTGCGAGACACGCTCGCGCATTGCCGCGAAGCGTTTGAAATCGAGATGAACTCGGCGGTTGATAATCCGCTCGTGTTCATCAGGCCCAAGCAGGTTGGTGCCCCGCAAGCGGCCGTTACCGGGCCAGAAGGCGACATCATCAGCGGCGGCAATTTTCATGGTGAGCCGGTGGCATTTGCGCTGGACTTCCTGGCGATCGCCCTGACTGCACTGGCTGGCATCAGCGAGCGACGCATCGAGCGCATGGTCAACCCAACGCTTAGCGAAGGCCTACCGCCGTTCCTTGCTCCGGGCGCCGGGCTGAATTCCGGCTTCATGATGGCGCAGGTGACCGCAGCCGCACTGGTCAGCGAGAACAAAGTTCTGGCTCATCCCGCGTCTGTCGACTCGATCACCACTTCCGGCAACAAGGAAGACTACGTTTCGATGGGCATGACCGCTGCTATCAAGTTGATGAAGGTCATCCAGAACACGCGAAACGTGCTTGCGATCGAGGCGATCGCCGCGGCGCAAGCCATAGACTTTCTTGCTCCGCTGAAGAGCAGCCCGCGATGCATGAAGGCGCATATGGCAATTCGAAGCGTCTGCCCGACCATGACTCACGACCGCTCGCTCGCACCCGACTTCGTGCGTACGTCCGACTTGATCGCAACCGGCAAACTGGCAGAGGCGTTAGCGTAGACCGGTTCACGGGTATTCGAACGGCGTATTGAAGTGAAATGACAACATGTTCGTCCCGGAGAGACAGGGGCGTGTTTGACCTTAGCCCAATGGGACGGCTCGATTGCACCTGACGCCCCGGAAGGGACGGCTCGAACTTAGCCCAGGACGAAGTCCTGGGTACGAAACGAATACCTTTAGAAGAGTGCCGTAGGCACGACCGAGTGGTGTTGGTCGTCGCCACGGCACTTCTTGCTGCCCCGCTTCGCACGCGGTAATGGAGCCTGCTACTCCCCTGCAGCGACCGCTGTGCTCATTCCTGCACTCGACTCTGTCAAAGCCTGTGCGACAGGCCTCGTCGGCGTCGCTACTACCCCGTCATCATTCGCACCGATGCCATAGCGCTTCAACTTGCGATAAAGCGTAGCGCGGCTGATTCCAAGCATCTTGCCCGCCTTTACCTTGTCCCCGTTCACCTGCTGGAACACGCGCTCGATGGTCATGCGCTCAAGGTCTTCCAAGTCGGTCGCGGAAAGCGAAGGTTGGTTTTCAGCGGCTTCAGGCCTGGCTGCGCGCTGGATCGCTGGTGGCAAATCGTGAACGTCGATGATCTCGTGGTTGCCCAAAGCTATCGCGCGCTCAATGCAGTTTTCCAACTCGCGCACATTGCCCGGCCACTCGTATTGCAACAAACAGCGCATGGCCGCCGGCGAAACTTGCACGTTCTTCTTTGGCGCAAAGCGGTCGAGGAAGCACTGGACCAGCAGGTGGATGTCTGACTTGCGTTCGCGTAATGCCGGCAGGTGAATGGTAACGACGTTCAGGCGGAAATAGAGATCCTTGCGAAAACGCCCGGCCTGGTACTCGGCTTCGAGATCGCGATTGGTGGCGGCAATCACGCGCACATCGACTTTGACCGGAGTGTTCGTTCCGACGGGACGCACCTCCTTTTCTTGGAGAACGCGCAGCAGCTTGGCTTGCATCTCCTGCGGAAGTTCCCCGATTTCGTCAAGAAAGATAGTTCCGCCATTTGCTGCTTGAAAGAGCCCGGGACGTGCCTTCACTGCTCCGGTGAATGCGCCCTTTTCATATCCGAAAAGCTCGCTTTCGATGAGCGTCGGCACCAGCGAGCCGCAATCCACAGCGACGAAAGGACGT